>Ga0180220_1002379_pt1 | contig 12127 bp, 10 predicted proteins | sample eDN5th37CBELigBY_FD_151335 | JGI IMG/M metagenome (GOLD analysis project Ga0180220, IMG submission 151335) | Enriched backyard soil microbial communities from Emeryville, California, USA - eDNA 5th pass 37_C BE-Lig BY (version 2) (version 2) | ecosystem: Environmental > Terrestrial > Soil >... | reverse complement strand
AGTTACATGGCGCTGTACGCCCATGCCTCCATCGGCGGCCGGGACGGCATTTACCGCTCGGACGATGCGGGCAGAACGTGGATTCGCATCAATGACGACTGGCATCAATTCGGCGCGGCGAACACGGCGATCACCGGTGACCCGAGAGTGTACGGGCGGGTGTATTTGGCCACGAACGGCCTGGGGATCGTGCTCGGCGAGATGGCTGGGACTCCGGGGACGGCAGCGCCCGTGATCACGGTGGACGGCAAAAACAAAAAGCAAAACAACAGGAACTACGTGCTTTCCGGCCATGTCAGCAAGCCGGTGGCCGATGCCCGGATCAGCGTTCGCTTGAATGGCGGCGAGCCGATGTATCTCAAGGTAAACAACGGCAAATTCAACGGGAAGCTCACCTTGGCAAGCGGCACGAACCGCATCGTGCTCGAAGCCGTCGATAGCGACGGGAACAAGGCAAGCGTTGAAATGACGGTAGAATATAACGCTAAAAAGTAGGAGCAAAACGAAAGAGATAGAACAAAAAGGGATGCCCCGGTCCACCGGCCGGAAGGCATCCCTTTACTATTTTGCAAGAATCAGGCGGGTTGCCGTCTGATTCCATCCTATTTGAAATAATGGATCCCCATAGCCTCGCGTACCTCGCCCATCGTCTGCCGGGCAGCGCTCCGAGCTTTGGCCGTGCCCGCCATCAGCACTTCGTCGATATATCGCGGACGATGTTTGTATGTTTCGCGCCGTTCGCGGATCGGCTGCATTACGTCCTCGATCGCATCCGTTACCATGGCTTTGCAGGCGGCGCAACCTATGGCGCCTTTTTGGCAGTTTTCCCGGATGTCTTCGCTGCCTTCAGGGCGGAAAATGCAGTGGTAGCCGAACACCGTGCATCGATCGGGATGGCCCGGATCGGTTTTATGAATGCGCGCGGGATCGGTTTTCGCCTTTCGGATTTGCATGCTCACTTCCTCGGGAGAAGCGTCCAGCGTGATGGCATTGCCGAGGCTTTTGCTCATTTTGCTGCCGCCGTCGAGTCCGTCCAGACGTTCGCCGACGAGAATGTCCGGCTCCACCAGCACGGGGGCGTATAATTCGTTGAATCGGCGCACGATTTTCCGGGCCTGCTCGATATGCGGAATCTGATCTTCCCCGGCCGGGACAAGCGTCGCCTTAAAGGCGGTAATGTCGGCCGCCTGGCTGACCGGATACCCGAGAAAGCCGTAATAGAGATCTTCGTAGCCGCGTTCTTTGGCTTCATGTTTGACGGTGGGATTATGCCGCAGCGAGCTGACCGTGACGAACATCGAAAAGATGACGGTCAGCTCGGCGATTTCGGGGATCATCGACTGCACGAAGATGGTGGAGCGCTCCGGATCGATCCCGACGGACAAGTAGTCCAGCGCGACTTGGCGCACGCTTTCGGCAAGCAGTTCAGGCCGATGGAAATGGGTCGTCAGCGCCTGCACATCCGCGAGCATGATATAGGTCTCATATTGCCGCTGCAGCTGCAAGCGGTTTTTGAGGCTGCCGACGTAATGGCCAAGGTGCAGCTTTCCGGTCGTGCGGTCTCCGGTCAATACGATCTCCCGTTTGGTTTGCGTTGTCATTTGGGTTGTCATTGGAATTCCTCCTAAGGGTGAAGTTGTTCTTTTTCGTTCCGACGTTGAGCCGCCACCAACCGTCCTCCATGGCCATCACCTCCCATAAAAATCATATGAACCCTAAGCCCGAATTCCAAAGCGGCCATCCGTGAAACCTGCTCGGCGAAAAAAAGGACTGCGGTTGCGACGGACGCATTCCATGCCCTCCCCGATGTTCCCGAAATCAAAAAAGGCCCCGTCCTGCGAAAAGCAGCATGCCGGGATTTCCGGTCATATCGCTTTCCAAGGACGAAGCCGTCAGCTTCGCGGTGCCACCTTGTTTGGCCGCTCTTTTCCATGGGAAAAGGCCGCCCTGCTCATCAGGTACGGAAGCGGCAGCCCTTTAAGCTCCTCTTCGATACCCTGCCCCGGTTAACGGTGGGGACACGCCGCCCGTCCTACTAATCGCCGCCGCAAATCGCGGTTTACGTTCAGACCGGTCGCTCCGAAGCCCACTTCCGCCAACGCAGCCACCGGCTTGCACCACCCGCCGGCTCTCTTGAGGCTCGCTGTCCGCGTACTCTTCTTCATCATCGCGAATATGGGGTTCATTGTACCGCATTTGCCGGCAAAAGGGAATAGGCTTTCGATCGAACGCATCTTCTTTAAGTTTCTTTAGGTTTTTTTGAAAAATAGCAAAGACCTGCAGGGTATCCTGAAATCAGGAACGGCGAAAATGCCTGAATCGAGACATAGCTTAGGATAGGAAGCATGCTAAGGAGGACTATTTCCATGTATGACCAACAACTGCGAGATGAACGATATCATCAGCAAAATAACGATGCCGGGGCCCGCCCAGCCGATTCGAATCCGGCCCATGCGGCGATCAAGCTGGGCGTGATCCTGCTGTTCGTCGTGTACCTGTACGCGCTCGTCAAAATCATCCTGTTCAAATTCGGCAGCATCAGCCCGGTGTATTACTTGCGGGAGCTGATCGATCATATCCTGCATCCCGGGATGATCGCCGACCGGCTTCGGATGGTCAGCAATCTTATGCCGCTCCGGGAGATCGAGGGCTACCTCCGCGACCTGGGAGACGGGGTCAGCTTCATGAACTTTTTCGGAAACATCGCCGCGTTTATGCCGCTCGGCTTTTTGCTGCCGATGGTGTGCGGCGTCCGCTCGATGACGCTTCCCAAAGTCCTATTGTTATCCTTTGGCGTCAGCCTGGCGTTGGAATCGCTGCAGCTCGTCCTTTTTATCGGCACTTTTGACGTCGACGACATCATCATGAATACCGCCGGGGGGCTGCTGGGATACGCGGCATACCTCGTGCTGTATTTTCTTTTGAAGCAAGGGGAGCAAGGAAGGAGCAGAAATCAACCGTTTTAAACGGCAAAAGCCGTCCCGGGTCGATCATTAGACCTTTCGGGACGGCTTTTTTATAGTCATGGCATCGCGAACTCGAATTGTGCGTTGCCTTTGGCGCCTTATCTTATTTTTTGCTCATTTCGCGGAAGGAGGCGTCGGCCGCTTCGAGCGTGTCGATGATATCCTGCTCGGTATGGGCCGTCGTCAGGAACCAGGCTTCATATTTGGATGGCGCCAGGTTGACGTTGCGGTTCAGCATGTTGCGGAAGAACGCGGCAAATGCTTCGCCGTCCGTATCCTGCGCCTCGTCGTAATTGGTGACCGGATGGTCGCAGAAATGCGTGGACAACGAACCCCGGATCCGGTTGATCGTCAGCGGCACGCCGTAACGGTCGGCCGATGCCTGCAGTCCGTCCGCAAGCTTGGCGGCCAGGCGGTCCATCTCTTCATAGACGCCTTCGCCCTGCAGCACTTCCAGGCAGGCGATGCCCGCCGCGATCGAAGCCGGGTTGCCGGCCATCGTGCCTGCTTGGTATGCCGGGCCGAGCGGCGCGACCTGCTCCATGACTTCCTTGCTGCCGCCGTAAGCGCCGATCGGCAGCCCGCCGCCGATGATTTTGCCGAGCGCGGTCAGGTCGGGCTTGATCGCCTCGTGGTTGGCCAGGCCCGCAAACGTTTGGGTCGATCCGTAATGGAAACGGAAGGCGGTGATGACTTCGTCGTAAATGACGAGCGAGCCGTTATCGCGGGCCATCCGGCAGAGCCCTTCAAGGAATCCGGGCTTCGGCATGACCATGCCGAAGTTGCCGACGATCGGCTCGACCATGACGGCGGCAACGTCTTTGCCCCAGGTATCCAGCGCTTGTGCGAGGCCGTCCAAATCGTTGAACGGAACGGTGATCACTTCCTGCGCGATGCTGGACGGCACGCCCGCGCTGTCGGGGGTTCCGAGCGTGGAAGGCCCGGATCCCGCCGCCACCAGCACGAGATCGGAGTGGCCGTGGTAACAGCCGGCAAATTTGATGATCTTGCTCCGGCCCGTATACGCGCGGGCGACGCGGATCGTCGTCATGACCGCTTCGGTGCCGGAGTTGACGAAACGGACCTTGTCCATGGAAGGGATGGCTTCTTTGAGCATCCGGGCCATGCGGATTTCAAGTTCGGTCGGCGTGCCGTACAGCGTGCCGTTTTCCGCGGCTTGCGTTATCGCCGCCGTGATGTGGGGATGGGCATGTCCGGTAATGATCGGGCCGTAGGCCGCCAAATAATCGATGTAGCGGTTGCCGTCTTCATCCCAGAAGTAAGCGCCTTTGGCTCTCTTCATAAAGACGGGCGCCCCGCCGCCTACCGCCTTAAACGAACGGGAAGGGCTGTTGACGCCGCCGACGATGTGCTGAAGTGCTTCCTGGTAAAGCTGTTCGGAACGAGAACGATTCATTGAATTTCAACTTCCTTTCGATGTATGTGACAATCCTCCATTTAGAAAAACAGGCGGGCAGCCGTTAATCGCTGCTGCCCGTACTGCCGCTTTTGCCGGACGTGGCGTCCTGCGATTCGGTATTGGTTGTTCCGGACCCGGCGGTTCCGTCGCTGGAAACCGGTACCGTGGCCGGTTTGTTGAAAACGTCTTGAATATAATCCTTCAATTTGGATTCGCTCGATACGGTAAGCACCGCGGCTCCGCCGATGGTTCTTTCTTTCAGCAGCTTCATGGGCGGAATTTGCTCGCTGCCGGCCATCTGGCTTTTGTAGCCGACCGTCGCCAGCTTCCACATGTCGTTCACCGATAAATTCGTATCGATGTATGGACTGACCTCCTCCAAAATATCCGGAAGTTTCATGATGGAGGTGGTGGACTGCATTTTTGCGGCGACGGCTTTCAGGAAAGCGCGCTGGCGCTCGGTCCGGGAGAAGTCCGAAGTCGCGTCGTGGCGGAAACGGACATATTGCAGCGCCGTTTTTCCGTCGAGATGCTGCATGCCTTTTTTCAGGTCGATGTCGTATTCGTGTTTATCCGCGGCGCTGGGATAATACATGTCTTTTTCCACGTAAAAATCGACGCCGCCGACCGCATCCACCAGCTTGATAAAGCCTTGGAAGTCGGTGTAAACGTAATATTGGATCGGAATGCCGAGCAAATCGCCGACCGCTTTCATGGCCGTGTTCGGACCGTGGGTGATCGCGGTGTTGATTCGGTCCTTTCCGTGCTCAGGAATGTCCGTGTACGTATCTCGCAAGATGGAAAACAGATGAATCCGCTTTTTGACCGGGTCGAGGGAGGCGACCATCATGCTGTCCGACCTGGGAATCTCGCCTTCGGAGATGCCGCGGGCATCCACGCCCATGAGGAGGATGTTGACGGGTTCGGTGCCTTCCCATTTGGGAGGCTCGGGGACTTTGGCTTCGACGGGAGTCACGTTTTTAAAAGGGGAGGCTTCGCCGGTTTTTTGCAGGCCCTGCAAACCGTTGTATATCGAAGTAAAATAATATACCGCGTAGCCGATGACGGCTACCAAGATGATGGCTATAATCCATAATATCGTTTTTTTCCTTGAAGTCATTCCTTCTCTTCCTTTCAAGTTATGCTGATAAAGGAGGCTTTTGCTGTATCATTCGACAATTTGTAGGATAAGGATTCATTTATTATAATTTTTTTTGACAATACAATCAATTTTACCTTGGGATATTGCATTTGATGGCACCCGATGTTGGCATGGATTGCCTGCCGAAAGGAGCACGAAGAATATGACAGAACTGGCGATCGGACAAGAGGTTCCGGATTTTACCCTCCCGGCATCCAGTGGCGCGGACGTTACGCTGAGCAGTTTCCGCGGACGAAAGGTCGTTTTGTATTTTTATCCAAAAGACATGACGGAAGCCTGCACCAAGGAGGCTTGCAGCTTCCGGGACGCGCACCCGCTGCTGGAAGAGAAGGGGGCGGTGGTGCTTGGCATCAGTCCCGACCCGATCAAATCCCACGGCAAGTTTACGGAGAAATACGGCCTGCCGTTTCTGCTGCTGTCGGACGAGGATCACCGGGTGAGCGAGATGTACGGCGTCTGGCAGCTGAAAAAGATGTACGGCCGCGAATATATGGGCATCGTCCGCTCGACCTTCCTCATCGATGAAGACGGCAAGCTGCTGAAGGAATGGAGCAAGGTGAAGGTCAAGGGCCATGCCGAGGACGTCCTGTCCGCTTTATCGTAAACTGTGACCCAAAGATCCCGGCGCTGTGCAGCCTCATGGCGGACGCCGGGATTTTTGGCGTTTCGCTCAGCCTGCTCCGGCTGTTTCCGCAGTGAGTGCCTAAGAATATAAGTTAGAATATTCTAAGCAAACCATGGTGAAAATTCATTGAAAACAAATGTAAACACATCATTATCCATTTACAATTTAGAATATTCGAAGTATAATGGTGATTATCCGGTAAGGAAAGAGGAGAATTACATGGATAAGCAGCCTGAAATTACGGTAGATATGTTATTTGATGTATACAGCGAGCTGTCCCGAAAAATGACTGGCCAGCGCATTCGTGCCTTGATGGATCATCTGCGCAAGCACGAATTGTCCCTGAACCAGTTTTTTATATTGAATATCATCGAACGGGGCGGCGCATGCCTGTCGAGCCATCTGGCGAGCCATTTGAAGCTGAAGGCGGCGTCCATTACGTATTTGGTCGATTCGCTGGAGAAAAAGGGGCTTGTGGCCCGGACGGAAAATCCCAGCGACCTGCGAAGCCATTTCATCAGCTTGACGGACGAAGGGCATGAAATCTCCTCTTTCCCGTTCGAGCATTCTTTTGCCGCTGACTTTTTCAAAAAGCTCAGCCAGGATGACCTCGAGGTTCTGTACGTGATGATGCGGATCATGAACCGTAAATTGGACTCGGAATCAAGCGATATGCAAAAAATATGAATCATAACTTAAGGGAAGTGTTATTTTGAAAAGGTTACTGAAGGTTAAAATCGCCTGGTTCCCGGTGTGGTGCACGGCCTTTCTCATGCTTTGCATGCTTAGCATATATTTGCCCGTATTCGGCGGGCAGTCGCAAAGATTGACGGATTTTCCGCTGATCGTGGTGAATGAGGATCAAGGCGCCGCCTCGGTGAACATGGGCCAAAAGATCATGGACAATCTGATTCAAACGCAGGACGGACATTCCTTTAAATGGACGATCGAGTCCAGCAGGGAAAGAGCCGTCGAACAAATCAAAAACAACAAGGCATACGGGGCGCTCGTCATTCCGGCCGACTATTCCGCTTCGCTGTCCGGCGTGCAGAAATCGCTGATGACCGGACAAACCGGCGGCAAACCTGCACGGATGGAGATATTGGTAAACGAAGCGGGCGGACAGCTCGCCTCCTCGGTCGCTACCACCGCGCTTCAGACGGTCGCCTCGACCGTGAACGCCGGCGTCAGCCAGCAAATCAAGGCGGGCATGACGAAGCTCGGCCTGGAGGTATCGCCGCAAGCGGCAACGCTGCTGGATAACCCGGTACAGGCGAAGACCACCAATGCCTTGGGCTTGACGGGGAACATCAACAAAGGGATGACGCCTTTCGTGGTCGTCATGATCTCGTCGATCAGCGGACTGCTCGGGGTCAACATGATCCACGGATATGTGGAAAAAATCGCCGAAAACATGAGACGCAAAGGTCATCGCCTAAGCCATGCCAAACAACTGCTGACCGAAATATTGCTTGGAGTCATTACGTCGGTGCTCGTGACTTCGGTGATCATGATTTTCATATTCGGCGTTTTCGATAGCGCGCATACGACGGCCGTTTGGCGCATTTATCTGTTCCTGCTGTTAAGTTCCCTCACGATGTTTTTCTTATTCAAAATGCTCAGCCTGTTCCTCGGCAAATGGGGGATGCTTGCGATGTTCCCGGTCAACATTATGGGGATCTTCGGGAGCGGCGGCGCTTTTCCCGTCACGACGCTGCCCGAGTTTCACCGCGCGCTCAGCTCGTTTTTGCCGACGCGGTACATGGTGGACGGGTTCCGCGCCTTGTTTTATTACGGCGGCCATATGGAAGCCGGGCTCGGCACGGCGCTGCAATACATCGTTACCTATTTGATCATGTTCCTGTTCCTTTGCGGAGCAAAGGTCATCATGGCGCATCATCAGGATAAAAAGGGCGCTGCCGCCGAGGCGGTACAAGAAACTTCCGCATCCAAAGGAAACGAAATGGGCGCTTTGGCCGCGGAATAATGCCAATTTTCTTTATCGTATTTGTGATCCTTCAAAAGCCGGTTTCCGTACCCGCTGCTAAGCGGCGGCGGAGACCGGCTTTTTTGCTGTTCCGGGGATCTTGTTCGGGATCAGGGGACATGTCTAATCCGTAATCGTTGTTTTCAGATAATTTATGAAATAAGATTGTAAAAACATATGTAAATTTGTTCGTATATTTTTATTGACATGGAAACAGGTAGGCATTAAACTAATTCGTATGCGAAATATTTGGTTGTGAAACAGGGGGGCAAGTTTTGGAATCCCAGGAACAGGAACAAATCGTTGAATTGCTGTATTCTTTTCGCCAAGTGCATTTAAGCTTTTACCAGCTGTTCTGGAAGAGAGCGGAATCGCTTGGGACCACCTGGATTCAATATCTAGTGCTGCGAACGCTCCGTGACCATCCGGACATCGGACTCACCGAGCTCGCGGATTTCATTCTAATAGGCAACAGTACGACCAGCGGCGTCGTGAACCGGCTCGTCAAGGCGGGGATGGTGGAACGCAAACGCTCCGAGACGGACCGGAGATCGATTACGCTGAGAAACACGAAGGAAGGGGATGAACTGCGGAAACGCACCGAGGCCATTTGCCAAGACTATCTTGAACCTCTTTTACATATCAAGGAAGAGGACCGGCGTCACATGTTAAGGACGCACAAGCAGATTATCGACATATTATCCGAAAAAGGGAGAGAGAGAAATCTATTATGAATAGCAGCGAAGCTCAGTCCATCGAGCACATAAAAAAAGGGCCGATTATCGCCGCCCTGCTCATCGGCGCTTTCGTGGCGTTTTTGAACCAGACGCTCATGAACGTGGCCCTGCCCAAAATCATGGCCGACCTCGGGATTACCCAAGCCGCGACGGGACAATGGCTGACCACCGGCTATATGCTTGTCAACGGCGTGTTGATCCCGGTCACCGCCTTTTTGATCGCCCGTTTTACGACACGCCAGTTGTTCATTTCGGCGATGTCCCTGTTTTCGATCGGCACGCTCATATGCGCCTTGGCTCCGTCATTCGGCGTATTGATGGTCGGACGGTTGATCCAGGCCGGGGGAGCCGGCATTTTGATGCCGCTGATGACCGTCGTGTTCCTGAACATTTTCCCGATTGAAAAACGCGGATCCGCGATGGGGATGATGGGGATCGCAATGATTCTCGCTCCGGCGATCGGACCGACGCTTTCCGGTTACCTTGTGGAGCATTACAGCTGGCGCGTCCTGTTCTACATCATTCTTCCGTTTGCCATTATCGCGACGTTGATCGGAATTTTCTTCTTGAAAAACGTCACGAAAGTCACCAAGCCGAAATTCGACGCCGTCTCGGTCATTTTGTCCACGATCGGCTTCGGCGGCCTATTGTACGGCTTCAGCGACGCGGGTACGGACGGCTGGGGAAGCCGGGAGGTCGTCTGGTCGCTGGCGGTCGGCACCGTGGCTTTGATCGCGTTCGTGTGGATGCAGCTTAAGTCCAAAAACCCGATGCTCGAATTCCGCATTTTTAAATACAACATGTTTACGCTGACGACGCTCATCAACGTGATCGTCACGATGGCGATGTATGCCGGCATGATCCTGATGCCGTTGTTCCTGCAGAATATCCGCGGCTTTACGCCGCTGGAGTCCGGCCTCATGATGCTGCCGGGGGCGATTTTGATGGGGATCATGTCGCCGATTACGGGGGCGATCTTCGATAAAATCGGCGCGAGATGGCTTTCGGTCATCGGCCTGGCCATCACGACTTACATGACTTATGAGTTCAGCCGCTTGAGCGTTGAAACGACTTATGCGCATTTGATCACGATTTACACGATCCGCATGTTCGGCATGTCGCTGATGATGATGCCGATCCAGACGGCGGGCCTCAACCAACTGCCGCGCAGCTTGAACGCGCACGGTACGGCGATGTCCAATACGCTGCGGACGATTTCCGGTTCGATCGGTACGGCGATCCTGGTGACGGTCATGACTTCGCAAACCAAACATTACGTGACCGAAGGCCTGAAAGCCGGCGCCGCCAAAGCGACCGACAAAGCGCAAATGGCGGCTCTATCGGCCCAATCGATGGTGCACGGCATCAACGACGCGTTCGTGATCGCCACTTGGCTGAGCGCCGTCTCGCTGGTGTTGGCGTTTTTCATCAAAAAGACCAAACCGCAGGACGAAAACATGAAATCGGAAAAGGCGGAGATGCCGAACGTCGGCAAAGCCGTGAACGCGAAAGGTTAATGGATCGCACGCAAAAAAAAGGGTTTCCCGACAGGTTTGAACAACCTGGAGGGATACCCTTTTGTTTTATTTCAATGGACCTTGCACGTTTTTCAAACGTTGCCATTCGATCAACGCGTCTTCGATACGGTCTTTGCTTTATTTTTGCGGAAAAGCTTGTGCATCAGCGCCGAGAGAGGTTTCCGGTAACGAACGGCCAGCAGGACGATCGCGAGCAGCAGGATGGCGCCGACGATCCAAACCGAATATTTCTCCACCATATGGAAGGCCATGTTCCACTGAGGACCGAACACCTTGCCGATGCTGATGAAAAGCACCACCCAGAACAGTGCCCCGCTGTATGCATACAAAGCGAACTTCCGGAAGGGAACGGAGATGATTCCCGCAAAATACCCGGTAAAATGGCGCACGCCGGGGATGAAATACCCGATGAAAATGAGGCCTTGCCCGTACTTGTTGAACCATTTTTGCACGTGATCGAGTTTGCTTTCGGAAAGCAGCACCCATTTGCCGTACCGGTGAATGAAGGGAAGACCTGCCTTGAGGCCGATAAAATACGTGATGGTCATGCCGATGGTTGTCCCGAGGAAAGCAAGCACGATCAGCCAGCCGAAATTCAGATTCCCCGCGTAGGATAAATACCCCGCATAAGCCATGGTCGTCTCACCCGGAAACGGGAGCGCAATAAACTCCAGAACCAGTCCCAAAAACAAAACGATATAACCGTAATCTCCAAACAATAGCTGTATCCACTTCAGCAGTTCCAACATTCTCACTCCAAACCAGATCCAAGATGTTCTTGCCAAAAGACTGATCCGTAAAGTCTATTTTCGAACCTCCCACCATATAATCTACCAGAAAGCAGAATTCATAGAAATAGTGGAGGTTTTCCCGATGGTAAAACGATTATTGATTGCTTTGCTGCTCCTCATGATCCTACCGTTCATCAGCAGACAGGAACTGGTTCGGCAGCCTCAAACCGCGGAAGCTTCGGTGCAGGAACGGGTTCTGCAGCAAATTCCGCCGATGTACGCAACAACATCCGCATCCCCGAAATCCAAAAATCCAACTTCAGCCGGAAAAACAGTCTTCCTTACGTTTGACGACGGACCCAGCGCTTTAACCGGCAAAGTTCTCGATATTTTGAAAAAAAATAATATCCGCGCCACGTTTTTCGTTCTGGGCGAGCAGGTGAAACGGTATCCCGAGCTGCTGCAGCGCATCCACGAAGAAGGGCACGCGATAGGCAATCATTCCTATGATCATCATTATACCGAACTTTATAGCGGATTTCCCGCCTTCTGGAACCAGATCAAACGGACCGAAGAAGAAGTTTATGCCGTCACCGGCGTTCGGCCGCAGTTGGTCAGGGCCCCGGGCGGTACGGCCGGCCATTTCGACGATACCTATTTTCGCCTGATGAAGCTGGGCGGATACGTCGTGACCGACTGGAACGTGGACAGCGGCGATTCGAAGCGGCGGGGAGTGCCCGCGGCGGAAATCGTAAAAGGGGCCAAGGCCCCGGCGAACTCGGACCGCGTCGTGCTCCTGCTGCATGACGGCAGCGGCCATGAGGAAAGCGTGAATGCTTTGCCTGAAATCATTGCGCATTACAAAAAGCAAGGGTATCGTTTTGACGTCCTGTCGCCGGACGAGGAACCCGTGCAGTTCAAAGTGAACGAAAAGGCGAAAAAGCTGAAGCGCGCCGCGCCA
>Ga0180220_1002378_pt1 | contig 12128 bp, 8 predicted proteins | sample eDN5th37CBELigBY_FD_151335 | JGI IMG/M metagenome (GOLD analysis project Ga0180220, IMG submission 151335) | Enriched backyard soil microbial communities from Emeryville, California, USA - eDNA 5th pass 37_C BE-Lig BY (version 2) (version 2) | ecosystem: Environmental > Terrestrial > Soil >... | reverse complement strand
TCGGTTTTGGTGACCTGCAAATCCGCGCCATCTTTATATATTTTGCTGCCCTCAAGATCGATTCGAAGCGACCTGTAGCGCATTCCCTTTTCGTCTCCCAGCAGCTTTTTGGCACGGAGAACGAGAATTTTCGGGTGAAACGGCTTGCGGATGTATTCGTCCGCGCCGATGCTGAGCGCCTTCAGCTCATCTTCTTCCTCGCTTTTGGCGGTTAAGATCAACACTTTTTTATCCGACCGGGCTTTGATTTCCCGGCATACGTCCACCCCGCTTCGCTTCGGCATCATCCATTCCAAAACGGCAAGATCGATTCTCATGCGGTAAAAAACCGCCAAGGCCTCTTCCCCGTCTTCGGCCGTATGCACCTCGTAACCTTCCTTTTCGAAATATGCCCTCAAAATCCGCAGCATATCCCGGTTGTCGTCCGCAATCAAAATCCGCATAGCAATCTCCTTTCAGGGGAGCCGCCTTCTCCGTCACATTCATGTAACGCGGCTCCGGTATATTGGTCGTCGAAAGGAAGGATTCCTATGAAACATCAACCTAAAAAAACCGCAACCTTCGCATGGTTCCATGGGATCGCCGCTTTGCTGCTTCTGGCGGCCGCATCCGTCTTCTATTATGCAAGATATACGGAACCCAATCTACTCCGCCTCCAGAACGTAAGCATCGGCGCAGCGTCCGTTACCCCCGACCTGGACGGGTTCCGCATCGTTCAGATTAGCGACATCCATCTGGGCCGTTTCTATTCGCCGGACAAGCTGCAAAGCCTGGTCACCCGCATCAATGGACTGAAGCCGGACATGATCGTATTCACGGGCGACCTCATCGACAACTTCGCAAACGATCCCGTTTCCGGCGCTATCGCTCCGATATTATCGCAAATGAACGCCCCGCTTGGCAAATTTGCCGTATACGGGAACCATGACCAGGGAGGCGGCGCCAAACGTCCTTACGCCCGCATCATGGCATACAGCGGCTTCAAGCTGCTCGTAAACGAACATCAAACGCTGTCCATCGGCCGCAGCAAGCTTGTCATGGCAGGGGTCGACGATTTTCTGCTCGGCTCCCCCGATCTAACCAAGACGTTAAGCGGGATCGACCGGAATGCCTTCGTCCTACTGCTTGCCCATGAGCCTGACGTGGCCGACCGGCTGGGCAAATATCCGGTAGACCTTCAGTTGTCCGGCCACAGCCACGGAGGCCAGGTTCAGCTGCCGGGATACGGCCCGCTATATACTCCGCCGCTTGCCCGCAAGTATACCGAAGGGCTATATACGTTCCATGCCGACAGCCGCAGGCCCTTGCAGCTGTACGTCAACCGGGGCATCGGCACCACCCGCCTGCCGTTCCGCCTGGACAGCGTGCCCGAGTGCACGATCATTACCTTGAAACAGCCGGCAAGCCCATAGCCGTTTAGGCGGAAGGATGGGCGGCCGCGACTTTTCTTAAGCAAACGCGAAAAAGGCCGGTCAGCCGTCCCGGTTTCCGTAACCGATCGGCCTCAGCCTTTTTGCGCTTTCGTTTTTATGCCGCCAATCTGAGCAAAAACAATTCCAAGCCCAGCACCTTGTCGACGGCTCCGGTTTTCATTTGGTAATCCAGCGTGCCGAGACGGCTCAAAATCTGCTTCAGCTGGGCCGCCTGAAACTTCCGTGCCTGCTCCCCGGCGATTTTGACGGCGTAGGGATGGAGGCCAAGCTGGGAAGCGATTTGCTGCTGGGAAAAACTTTGCCCTGCCAGGTCCTTGACCTGAAGAATGATGCGAAACTGCCTTGCGATCAGCGCGGCGATTTTGATCGGCTCTTCCTTCTGCTTCAGCAGCTCGTAAAAGATCGAAAGCGCCCGGTCTACCCTTAGGTTGGCGATATCCTCCACAAGGGCAAACACGTTTTGTTCCGTGCTGCGCGCGATCAATTGGTCTACCATGTCGGTGCGGATGATCCCGCCTTTGCCCGCGTACAAGCAGAGCTTGTCGATCTCGGCGGCGAGCGTCTGCAGCTGGGTGCCCGCATTGCGGATGACGAGCTCCGCGGCCCCTTCTTCAAACGTGCAGTCCTGCTCCTTCGCTTTTTTGCCGACCCATTTCAGCAAATCTTCGCTGCCAAGCGGCATAAACGATAAAAGCGCGCCGCTGCTTTTGACGGCTTTCACGATCTTTTTGCGCTCGTCAAGCTTCTCCTGGTTTACGATAAAAACGAGGATGCTGTATTCCGCCGGGTTGTTCATATATTCAAGGAGCGATTCCGGACGATGCTCCACTTTGCCCTGATCTTTGCCCGCCGTAAAAACGGAGGCATCCTGCACGAGGATCACCTTGCGCGGCACCATAAAAGGCACCATCTCCGCCTCTTCGACCACCTGCTGCAGGGGCGTATCCGCCAAATCGTAATGGACAAGCGCAAAGTCGCGTTCTTCTTTGGAAATCGTCTGCTCCACGAGAAAAGACACAAATTCGTTCATCTGGTATTTTTCCGTTCCGTACAACAGGTACACGGGAGAGATGTCCCCCTGCTTCACGGCCTTTACCGCGGTTTTCACGTCCATACTTAAGCCCCCTTTCATCTATGTAACTCTGCTTAAGTTTTGGCCTGCTTAACTCTATATTAACAAAAATCCAGGCCCGGGAAAACAGCAGGGGGGCCCTCCGCAGGAAGGCCCCCCTGTCCCAGCTCATCTATGATAAACACCGGCGGGCAGGGCTCTAGAAACCCCGCCGCCAGTGGTTACACGACGATCCTGGTTCAATGCTGTCGGTATATCCTATTCCATATCTCTTGTATTGGTGCATGTTTGTATCTCTATTTTTGGTCTCCCATGGATTCCTCGTCAAGGATTCGAAGCCTTCGAGTCGTCGACGCGATAGGTTTTGCTCGTCGTCGTTCCTTGGTCATCGGCCGTTTGGTAAGTAAACACCGTGCTGTCCGCAGACCAGACCCCGGTTACCCAGTTGCCCGGCAGGTCGATGGTCTTGACGGCCTTCTTCTGGCCGTCCTGATCCGAAAGGGCATAAATGACCAGCTTGCGGTCTTCGACGGAAGCCGCGTATTTGCCGTCCGGAGAATTGATCTGGACCGCCGCGGTTTTGATCGAGCTGATGCCCATGGTTATTTTTTCATCGGCGAGGGACTTCTCCTGGTCCGGGTGATCCGGCGCGACCGCTTGGCCTTGCGCTGAATCTTGGCTGGCCCCGCTGGCCCCGCCGTCGCCGCCCGCATTTCCCGAAGCGGTCGCTTTTCCCTGATCTTCGGCGGTCTGATCCTGATTCGCCGCGGCTTTATCTTGATTCGCCGCCGTTTTATCCTGGTTGGCCGCGTCTTCGGCAGGTTTCTGCGCGTAGTTTTGTTTCGGCTTCAGGTCTTCCGGGGGAACTTGCTTTTTAGCCGCCGCATCGTCTTTCGGAGCAGTCGCTTCGGTTTCCGTGCCCGCGCTGCGGGCATCCTTGGAATTCTGCTGATCCGCAGGCGTTTCGGACCGGGCGGGCTGTTCCTTCGCAGGCTCTTCCGGAGGGGAAGCGTCCTGCGCTTTCATTTCCGTCATGCCGCTATCGCCTGCGCCGGCATCTTCTTGCGCAGGCTCGCTGCCGCCGTCGCTTCTGTAGAGCATTTCCTGTTTAGGCTCGACATCCTGCCGCTCGCCGCCGCTGCCCGTCGTGGAATCGGCAGACGAAGTCGCGCTTTCGGCCGTTTTTTGCCCCGCTTCTTTGAAAGCAGGCTCTTCCGCGGTCGACAGATGTTTCGGAGAATAATTATAGATCGCCACTCCCAAAATGATCACCGCGGCTACGGCCCCCATGGCCGTACGTCCGGCGATCGAATTGCGGAATTTGCTTTTGCGCGCCGGACGCGCGGGTACCGGAACCATCTCGGCAGGCTCCTCTTCACGGGAAGCGCTTTTTTCCTGACGGGCCTGGTCGATGGCTTCCAGTTGCGGCATGATGGCGTCGACAATGCTGAATTTGGGCGTTACCTTCGGCAAATCCTCAAGATCCCGGGACAATGATTTCAGCATCCGAAAGGTTTCCGTACATTCAGGACAATGTTTCAAATGCTCATACAGCTGCACGGTTTCTTCCTCGCTTAAATCATAATCCAAATAACGGTGCATCCACTCCACCACCTCTGGACATTTCATCCTGATACACCACCTTTCTGATGCTCTTGAAGCATATTCTGGAGCTGCTGCCTGGCCCTGAACAGGTAAGACTTCACCGTGTTCAGCGGAAGGTTCAGGCAGTCGGCAATTTCATTGTAAGAAAAATCCTGCAAATACCTTAGCACGATCACGCTTCTATGATGATCCGGCAGCTGGTCGATGGCTTCCTTGATATCCTGGGCCAGGTACGAAGACATGACGGTGCGTTCCACGTTCTGTTTGTCCTGAAAAACCAGTTCATGCTCATCGATGGAAACCGTCGGTTTCGTGCGCCTGAATTTGTCGATGCAAATGTTGGTCACGATCCGTTGAACCCAGGTTTTGAACTGCGCCTTTTCTTCATAGGAGCCGATTTTCGTGTAGATGCGGATGAGCGCTTCCTGGGAAGCGTCCATCGCATCCTGTTCGTCGTTTAAAATATAGTAGGCTGTGCGGTACACTTGATGCTCAATTTCTCTTAATAGGGTGATTAGAGCGTCGCGATCGCCCGATTGAGCGGCTCTTATGAGTCCCTGCTCTACCACAAAGGATCCCCCTCTCCCTGCAATCTAACAGACGTGCAAGTGTGTCAAATTGTTGCAATTTGTAACCAACTTTTTTCTATACATGGATAAGGCCGATATATCTTATGTACGTAAGAAGGTGTCGGGTCTCGTTTCTTCGGAAAAAGAAGATGGCAAACCCCAATTAAGGATACCAAATTCTAGTGAGCCCGTCACCAAGAAACATGATCGCTTACGCAACTCATCCATTTTACGAGTTTTTCCCTTTTAATTCTTTAAGATTTTGTCAGAATCGGAACGATTTCCTGACGTATTGGTGTCAATTCCGTCATGTGTCCGGGCCTTATACGCCCTGCTGGAATTCATTGGCGGAAAGGACCGAATTTGCTTCGGATTTGTATGCCTTCGGCACGGATCCGCATTTGGACTTCTCCGTTTTGGTCCGTCCGGAACAAGCGGGCCCCTTCGCGTTCGATCCGCCGCACGACATCGGCATGCGGATGGCCGTATAAGTTGTTCACGCCCGCCGATATGACCGCGGCTTTCGGCCGCCAATGCCGGAGCCATTCCTCGCCGGTGGACGACTTGCTGCCGTGATGGGCGATTTTGATGACATCGACGCCTTCGCCGGGCCGATCGGCCCCGCCGGAATCACCGGACGAGCGCGGGTCCGAAGCCGCTTGAACGCCGCTGCCGGCCCAACCGAGCACGTCCTCTTCGGCAGCCTGGTCCATATCGCCCGTAAACAGCAGCTTCCTTTCGTTCATGGTCAGCACAAACGCCACCGATAGATGGTTTTGGCTTTTTTCCACCGGAACCTCTTCCTGCTCCGCGCCGTCGAGCATCGGCGAAATGAAGGCAAGCTCCGTATGCCTGTCCGGCTTCAGCTTCATGCCCTGATGGACGGCATACACGGGAATGCGCCGCTCCAGGGCCGTACCGATCAGCTTGTCGAAGGACTTCGTTCCTGAAAGCGTTCCGTTGAACAGAAAGGCCTTTACCGGGATTTGATCCAAAACCGCCTGCAAGCCCCCCGCATGGTCCTGGTCTCCGTGCGTAACGATCACCGCATCCAAACGGTGGATTCCCCGCTGCTTGAGCAGGGGGACGACCACCTTGGCGCCGACTTCAAACGGATTTTTCCGATCCTTCCAGCCGTCTTCGGGCTTGCGGAAGCTGACCGTGCCGCCCCCGTCCACGAGGATGTTCCGTCCCTCCGGAGTCGTGATCAGGATGCTGTCGCCCTGCCCCACGTCCAGAAACTGTACGAGCCCCGCCCCGTGCAAAGATGTAGGCCGATACTCCCAATATATCAGAAACAGAAAAGCAAGCATAATTCCGGCAAGCGCGGCTCTCGTTTTCCTCTTATTAGGCTCAGCATCATCCGGATCCAAGGAACTTCCCTTCCCTTCAAGCTCCGCCGTTTCGTCATCGGCGTTTTCCGCCTGCCGGGCTTCGCGCCTTCCCGTCTGCCGGTTCGCTATAAATAAAAACAGGTACATCAATACAAAATAAGCCGCAATCCACATGAAAGACGGCGATTTCCAAATCGTGACGAACTGCGGGAAACCGTTCAGCCAACGGACAAGACGGAACGTCCAATCGCTCGTCAGCTCCGCGACCCGCCCCAATGCCCTGCCCGCCGGCAGCCAGATCCACCCAAACAGCAGCGCGGCAGCGCCAAGCGGGAGCGTAAGGAAGGTAATAAACGGCACCAGCACGAAGTTGGCCGCAAACGACAACAGGGAAAACTGGTTAAAGTAATAAATGGTCAGCGGAAATGAGACCAGCTGGGCGACCAGCGTCACATTGACGGCGCCGGCGATGCGCTTCGGCAAAAAGCGAAGGAGCGGGCTCATCAGCGGAACGTACACCATCAGCCCGGCCGTCACCAGGAATGACAGCTGGAAGCTGACGCTCAGCAGGTAATACGGATTCCACAGCATCATCGCAAGCGCCGCTGCCGCCAACACGTTCAGTCCGTCCTTCAGCCATCCTTTTCTCGCGGCATAAAGCCCGATCATGCCCATGATGCCCGCCCGAACGACCGATGGGCTCACCCCCGACAAAAGGACGTACAAGGGAATCAGCAGCATAGCCATCAGAAGGGCCTTTTCGCGGGTTATTTTGAATAAGGAAAAAATATACAGCAAGCTGGCGACGAATACCGCGACATGCATCCCGGAGATCGCCAAAATATGCGTCAGGCCCAGCTGCGAAAACTGCGTGTACGTCACGGGGTCGATATCGTCCTGCATGCCGATCAGCAGGCCTTTCATATATCCGGCGTGAGGCTCCCGAAAAATTTGGCCGAGTTTATCCCCAAGCCCGCTGCGGGCATGATCGTTCCACCGGAAAATCGTCAGCGCGCTCCAAGGCGAAACCGGCGGGGAAACCCGAACTTGTTCGCTCCCTTTCGTTTTAAAAAGCCAGTGGATGTGCTGCGTCCGCAGATAAGCCGCGTAATCGAAAGCGCCGAAATTGCGGGCGTTTCCGGGAAGCTCCAGCGTTCCGTCCAGCTTGATCCGGTCTCCCCGCTGCCACTTGCGGGCTTCGTCCTGCTGTTCCTTGCTTAGAAGTTTGACTTGAACCATGACCCGTTCCCGAAACCCTTCGGACGATGGCATTCCCCTGCTCCCATGACCCTCCTGGCTTCGGCTCGCCTTCCGCAATTCGGCCTGGAAGTCCGCCCGATCCCCGTCCACGTCGACGGAAGAGACGATGACCCCCTCGGCATGCAGCGGCATCCCGTTTAATTCGTCCGCAGCCGCAGCCAGCGCCTCCGGCAGGGCCGTGACGTTCCGCGCGTCATGCCACAGCCAGTATGCGCCCGACAGCGTTACCGCGATCCAGGCGATCAACATGCTCTGCAGCAGCTTCCGGCGCAGCAGCACGGCAGCGGCGAGCAGAAGCGTCAGTCCCATCCAGATGAAAAGCAGCCGCGCGTCCGAAAAAGCGCAAGCAAGGCTGCTCCCGGCCAGCCAACCGGTCGTTCCGACGATTAAAGGCCTTCCCTTCACGTTCATTCACTCCTATCCGGCTCATCGCAAGTAAAAAACAAAAACCCCTGCCTGCGGTCAATCGCCGCTTTGGCAGAGGTCCTTCCTCGAAAAGCATCTCATGGACAATCGATATTTTCGTTAATTGCAAACGGTCATGACCGTTTCGCGCGGTGGTTCGTAGGATGACAGTTTGCGGAAAACGATCCCTTTCTGCTTCATCATCTCCGTCACCTTGTCCGAATCCTTCGGATAGGCACGGTGAAACACGATTTCCGTCACGCCGCTGTTCGCGAGCATGTTGGCGCAAGTCCAGCACGGCTCGTCCGTCACGTATACCGAACTGCCCTCCCGGTCGATCCGGTCCGTAAACAGCAGCAGATTCTGCTCGGCATGGATCGTGCGCACGCAGCGCTGCTTTTTGACCATTTCCTGCCTGCCGTCCTGCTCGATCATTTCGATCTCCTCCGCGATCATGCAGCCGGCCTCCGAACAATCGGGAACGCCCATCGGCGCGCCGTTGTATGCCGTACCGAGCAGCTTTTTGCCCTGAACGAGCACGGCCCCGACATGCCTGCGGGGACAGCGGGAACGCGTCGACACCATGTAAGCAATGTCCATAAAGTATGTATCCCAGTCTTTTCGTGTTTCGACGTTCACCTGTTATCACCTTGTTTGTCATAGAATGTTTGTCTTATTGTAGCACATCTCCGGGCTAAAGCTCTATGTAGGGCTTTATTTTTTCAAGCATCTTCGGGCCGATCCCCTTTACCTTGTCCAAATCCGCGACCCTCTTGAACGGCCCGCGTTCGTTCCTGTAATCGATGATCGCCTGCGCCTTTTTGGCGCCGATGCCCGGAATGGTCATCAGTTCGGCAGCCTGGGCGGTGTTAATATTCACCTTGGGACCCGATGGGCCTTCCGGAGATTTCGTTTCCAGGTCTCCGGCGGCCTTGTCGGGCGCGGCATGTACAGGCGAACTCCCGGGTCCGGGCGGCGCAGCTTCCCCGGCAGGGCTGCTCGTGCCCGTTTTGGTGGCGACGTTGCTGTCCGCTTGCGGTTCCGGTGCCGAAGCTGTTTCCTGGCCGGTCTGAAGCTCCGTTTGCACGGACTGCTTGGGCTGCCGGGTTTGGGCCGCACTTGCGGCGTTTTCCGCGCCGATGTTTTCCTTCCCGGTTTTTGCGGCCCCGGAAGGGTCTTGCCCGCCGCCGCTCTTCGATTCCGGCATTCGCTCCCCATCCAAAGCGCTTGCGAGATTGTTGTTTAACGGCTCCCAGCCCTCGATGCCCTTTTCGGTTTTGAGGCCTGAAAGCAAGATGGCGGCGCTTCCCAATATCGCGCAGCACGCGCTGATCGCCAGCGTCCATTTTTTCATACGATCACCTCATTTTTTTTAATAAACTGCGGCCGACCCCGTTTCGATCCTGCCGCTAGACTAGGGATGATCCTGCGCTGCCAATAAAGGCGTCCGGCAAAAGCCTCTTCCTGCCGAAAACCGTCATGACGTACAGGCCCACCTGCATACATTAAGAAGAAGGACTGCGCCGTTACCGTAAAGCACGAAAGGAGGGAAAGCATATGAAGGTGGGATTCATCGGAACCGGCAGTATGGGAAGCGTGTTGATCGACGCCTTCATGACTTCCGGTGCGCTTATGCCAAATCAAGTTTTCGCCAGCAACCGTACGGCAGAAAAAGTCGCTTTGCTCGCTCAGCGCCACCCCGGTCTAAACGTATGCAGCAGCAACGCGGAAACCGTAAAAAACAGCGATATCGTATTCATATGCGTAAAACCGCTTCAGTATAAAGCGTTAGTGGAAGAGATCAAAGATGAGGTCAAGCAGGACCAGATGCTGGTGTCCATTACGAGCCCGGTGCAAATTCGTCATCTGGAACAAGCTCTTGCCTGCAAAATCGCCAAAGTGATCCCGAGCATCACGCATTTGACCTTAAGCGGGGCTTCCTTATGTATGTACGGCACCCGCATCGCTCCGGAAGACAGGCTCGTGCTTGAAAAGCTGCTCGGCGCCATCAGCGAACCGCTTGAAATCCCGGAGTCGCATGTCCGTATTTCCTCGGATTTCTCCAGCTGCGGCCCTGCGTTTATCAGCTTTTTCCTCGACCAATGGGTCGAAGCCGCCGTAGAAATGACCGGGATCGGGCGCGAACAAGCCACCTCCCTGGCCGGGGAAATGCTGCTTGGAACGGGCAAGCTGCTCACGGAAGGCGGCTTCCATCCTCTGGACCTTCAGGAAAGGGTCGCCGTGCCCGGCGGCATCACCGCCGAAGCGCTTGCGCTGCTCAGGCAAAGCTTGAACGGCGTGTTTCATCAATTGATCGCCACCACCCATGCCAAATACGAAGAGGAATTGAAAAAATGCGACGGACTCATAAGCGATACGAAAACATAGCCGTGCATGCTCCTCCAGATACCGCAATTCCGCTAGCCGGATCAGGTTCATCCTTGTCCAAAAGGGCTTGGGAAACAAAAATCCCCGTACGATTGTACGGGGATTCAATGCTTTTAAACCCTGTTTCGGATGCCGCAGCGTTTATGCCAAGCTTCGGACAAGCTCGGGATTTCGCGGCATCCTCAAGATATGCATTTAGTTCGCTACGATATTGACGAGCTTGCCCGGAACCGCGATCACCTTGCGCACGGTCTTCCCGGCGATGGCTGCCTGCACGTTCTCCTGGGACAGGCTGAACTCCTGCATAGCCTCCTGGCTCATGTCTTTGGCGATTTTGGCGCGTTGTACGATTTTGCCGTTCACCTGGATCACGATTTCCACTTCGGCATCCACGGTCCAAGCTTCGTCGAAAACAGGCCATGGTTCGTACGTGATCGATTCCTCGTGCCCGAGGCGCTCCCACAGCTCTTCGGCGATATGCGGCGCAAACGGAGACAGCAGCTGCGTGAAGTCCTCGATCGCTTTGCGCGGAAGCGAGTCGGCTTTGTACGCGTCGTTAATGAAAATCATCAGCTGGCTGATGGCCGTGTTAAAACGCATATGCTCCATGTCTTCGGTCACTTTTTTGATCGTTTTATGCCATACGCGTTTGAAGTCGTCGCTGCCTTCGCCGTCCGTCAGTTTCGGATTCAGGCTGCCGTCGTCGTTGACGACGAGGCGCCATACGCGCGACAGGAAGCGATGGGCGCCTTCCACGCCGTTTTCGTTCCAAGGTTTCGTCGCCTCCAGCGGCCCCATGAACATCTCATAGATGCGGAGCGTATCCGCGCCGTAGGTTTCGACGATTTCGTCCGGGTTGATGACGTTGCCGCGGGATTTGCTCATTTTTTCGTTGTTCGTGCCCAGGATCATGCCTTGGTTGACCAGCTTTTGGAACGGCTCCTTCGTGCTGACCACGCCCAGGTCGTAAAGCACTTTATGCCAGAAACGGGCGTACAGCAGGTGAAGCACCGCGTGCTCGACGCCGCCGATGTAGAGGTCGACCGGCATCCACTCGCGCTCTTTTTCCTTCGAAACGAGCGCTTCCTTGTTGTGCGGATCGATAAACCGCAGGTAATACCAGCAGCTTCCGGCCCATTGCGGCATCGTGTTGGTTTCGCGGCGCGCTTTCATGCCGGTTTCCGGATCCACCGTCTCCACCCATTCGGTCACGTTCGCAAGCGGGGATTCCCCGGTTCCCGACGGCTTGATCTGGTCGATGTCCGGCAGCATCAGCGGAAGCTGGTCTTCCGGCACGGTTTTCATCGTTCCGTCTTCGAGGTGCAGGATCGGAATCGGTTCGCCCCAATAACGCTGGCGGCTGAACAGCCAGTCGCGCAGGCGGTAGGTCGTTTTGCCTTGGCCTTTGCCGTTTTCTTCGAGCCATGCGATCATTTTGGCGATCGCTTCTTCGGTGCCCAGCCCGTCCAGGAATCCGGAATTGACGTGTTCGCCGTCACCGGTGTAAGCCTCTTCCTGCACGTTGCCGCCTTTGACGACCTCAATGATGTCCAGGCCGAATTGCTTCGCGAATTCCCAGTCGCGCGTGTCGTGGCCCGGCACCGCCATGATGGCGCCCGTTCCATAACCCGCGAGGACGTAATCGGCGATCCAAATCGGCAGTTTCGCGCCGTTGACCGGATTGACGGCATAAGCGCCCGTGAATACGCCGGTTTTGTCCTTCGCCAGATCCGTGCGCTCCAGATCGCTTTTGCGGGCGGCAAGGTCCTGGTACGCTTTGACCGCTTCCTGCTGCTCCGGCGTCGTGATTTCGGCCACGAGCTCATGCTCGGGAGCCAGCACGCAGTAGCTGGCGCCGAACAGCGTGTCCGGACGCGTCGTAAATACCGTCAACTGGCCGCTATGGCCTTCGATGGCGAAATTCACTTCGGCCCCTTTGGATTTGCCGATCCAGTTGCGCTGCATGTCCTTGATGCTTTCGGACCAGTCGAGCTCCTCCAAATCTTCAAGCAGGCGCTCGGCGTATTCGGTGATTTTCAGCACCCATTGCCGCATCGGCTTG
>Ga0180220_1002377_pt1 | contig 12137 bp, 12 predicted proteins | sample eDN5th37CBELigBY_FD_151335 | JGI IMG/M metagenome (GOLD analysis project Ga0180220, IMG submission 151335) | Enriched backyard soil microbial communities from Emeryville, California, USA - eDNA 5th pass 37_C BE-Lig BY (version 2) (version 2) | ecosystem: Environmental > Terrestrial > Soil >... | reverse complement strand
GACGGCATGGCCGCCATCTACTACACCATCGAAAAACTCGGCGGCAAGATAGACGGCGACAAAGCCATCGAAGCGCTCAAGAGCTTCAAGTCCGAAAGCCCGCGCGGGCCCATTTCCATCGACCAGAACCGCGACATCGTCCAGAACATGTACATCCGGCGTGTCGAGAAGGTCGATGGCAAGCTGGCCAACGTCGAGTTCGAAACCATCCCCAATGTAGGAACCACGCAAGAATGAGCACGGCGTCCGATGCACAATCGCCTGCCTGGGCCGGGCTGGATATTTCCGGCCTGGGCAACGGCTTCGAGGATTACGACATCGATGCGCGCACGCCCGACGCCGCCGGGCAGCTGGCGCGCTTCCAGCAGCTCAGCGAAGCAGCGCGGGCCCAGCCCGGCATCCAGCATATGACCGTCTCGTATGGTGCCGACCCGCTGGCCGCGGCCGACATCTTCCGGCCCATCCAAGGGCCGGTTCGCGGCACCATCGTCTTCGTGCACGGAGGCTACTGGAAGGGCAAGGGGCGTCCCAATCGGGCGTTTCTGGCGCCCGAGTGGGTGAAGGCCGGCGTGCAATGGATCAATCTGGGCTATCCGGTGGTGCCCGACACGCCCCTGCCTGAAATCACCCGCCAGATCGGCGGCGCGCTGCACGCCGTCGTCAGCGGCGGATCGCCATTCGAAATGGTCGAAGGCCCCGTCGTGCTGGCGGGCAACAGCGCGGGCGCGCATCTGGTGGCGCAGGCCCTGGTCGACGCCCTGCCGACCGAGGCGCCATGCCGTATTGCGGGCTGCATGCTGCTGAGCGGCCTGTACGACTTGCGTCCGGTGGTCGCCACGCCGGCGCAGGAGTGGCTGCGCCTCGACGCCGAGCAGGCTTTGCGGCTCAGCCCTTTGTGCCAAGCGCCTCCGCCATTGCGGGCGCCTGTCATGGTGGCCGTGGGGGCCGATGAGCCGGAGGCCTTCATTGCCCAGTCGCGCGCATACGCCAGGCACCTGCTCGGCCATGCCCACGTCGATTACCAGGAAGGCGCGGGCCTGAATCATCTGTCCATGATCGCGGCGCTCGACGGGCCCGAAGCCCGATTCGGCCGGCCCATGGCGGCCTGGCTGGGCCTCGAAGGCGCATAAAAAGGGAAGGGCTTCATGCTGATCAACGGCATTGCGGTATTGCTCGACGGGTTCGCCTATGGCGCCTTGCTGTTCCTGATGTCGGTCGGCTTGTCCATTACCCTGGGCCTCATGGGCTTCGTCAACCTGGCCCACATGGCCATCGCCATGCTGGGCGGCTATGCGCTCATCAGCGGCATGTCCATGCTGGGCTGGTCCTTCTTTCCCGCCCTGTTGCTGGCAATTGTCCTGACCAGCCTGTTCGGCGTGGTGCTCGAGAGGGGGCTGTTCCGTTTCGTCTACGGCGCGCCGCCCTTGGCCCAGGTGCTGCTCACGGTAGGCGCCCTCTTCATGATCGCCGCGGCCGCCACCTACATATGGGGGCCGGGCCTGCAGGCCGTCACCATCCCCGAGTTCCTCCAGGGACGCCTGCGCATCGGACCCTTCGGCTTCTCGCGCTACCGGCTTTTCCTGCTGGTGGTGGGGCTGGCCGTGCTCGTCCTGCTGCAGTTGGGCATGGTGCGCACGCGCTTCGGCGCCATGGTACGCGCCTCGGTCGACGACCAGGACGTCGCGCGCAGCCTGGGCATTCCGGTGGACAGGGTCTTCATGGGCGCTTTTGCGGTGGGGTCGGCGTTGGCCGCCCTGGGCGGGGCGCTCAGTGTGCAGGCCATGGGGCTGGACACCAGCTTCGGGCTGAAATATCTCGTTCTGGCGCTGCTCATCGTCGTGCTGGGCGGCGCGGGCTCCATCATGGGCACCTTCCTGTCGTCCATGCTCATCGGCATCGTCATCATAGCGGGAGCCTACTACGTGCCGGCCATGGGGGCGTTCATCATCTATCTGGTCATGATCGTGGTGCTTACCTTGCGTCCGACGGGCTTGCGCAGCGTGAGAAGGAGGCATCCATGAACGGCGGGGCGGAATATCTGCGCGAACAGCGGCGCTGGCACTGGGCCGAAATCGTCTTCTGGCTTCTGGTGCCCGCCGCCTGGTTCGTATTTCCGGGCTATCTCGTGCTGGGCACCCAGATCCTCATCGCGGCCCTGTTCGCCTTGTCGCTCGACCTGGTCATGGGATACGCGGGCATCGTCACGCTGGGCCATGCGGCTTTCTTCGGCATAGGCGCTTACACGGCGGGCAAGCTGGGCCAGCAGGGGTGGACCGAGCCCTTGTCGGGCCTGTTCATCGCCGCGGCGGCAGCGGCCTTCATCGCCGCACTGACGGCGCGCCTGGTCTGCCGCGGCAACGACCTCAGCCGGCTGATGATCACCCTGGGCCTGGGCATGCTGCTCTACGAGGTGGCCAACAAGGCGGCCAGCCTCACGGGCGGCCTCGACGGCATGCTGGACATCGTCATTGCTCCGCTGTTCGGCACGTTCGAGTTCGACATGTGGGGGCGCACCGCCTATGTCTACTCGGCCGTCTGCCTGTTTCTCGGCTTCCTGCTGGCGCGGCATCTGGTGCGCCAGCCCTTCGGCCTGGCGCTGCATGCCGTACGGCTCAACCCCCTCCGTTCCGGCGCCATCGGCATCGACAACACGCGTGCCCTGAGCCGCATTTATATTCTGTCGGCCGCCATGGCAGGTGTGGCGGGGGGCCTGCTGGCGCAAACCAATCAGTTCGTCGCCATCGACGTGCTGTCCTTCCAGCGCAGCGCCGACGTGGCGACGATGCTCATCATCGGCGGCCTGGGCCAGCTCTACGGCGGGCTGGTGGGGGCCACGGGCTTTCTGGTGGCGCAGGACTCGCTCGCCGCCGTCAATCCGGTCTACTGGCAATTCTGGCTGGGCCTGGTGCTGATCCTGGTGGTGCTGTTCGTGCGGGGCGGCGTCGTGGCCGTGGTGCGCCGGATGGCCCAGCGCCTGGGCCGCCGCATGCAACGGAGGCAGCCATGAGCCCGGCTTCAACCGCCATGCAGTCCGCCGACGCCGCAACTTCGCCGCCGGCCGCCGGCGCCTCGGCCAGGGTGGTGCTCGAGACCCGCAAGCTATGCCTCAGCTTCGGCGCCCTGCAGGTTACGCGCAATGTCGACTTCCAACTGAGGGCGGGCGAGCGCCATGCCCTGATCGGCTCCAACGGCGCTGGTAAAAGCACCCTGGTCAACTTGCTGGCCGGCGCTCTGCAGCCTCAGTCCGGCGATATCCTGCTCGAAGGCGAACGCATCAACAAGCTCGCGCCCTTCCAGCGGGTCAGGCGGGGGCTGGTCAGGACCTTTCAGATCACCGCCTTGTTCGGAGAAATGACGCCGCTGGACTCCGTGGCGCTGGCGGTGTGCCAGGCGAACGGCGCGGGCCTTTCCTTCGTGGGCGCCTCGGCCGCCCATGCCGGAGCGGTGGACGAGGCGGCCGAGATCCTGCGCACCGTGGGCCTGCTGGAGCATGCGCGCGACGAAACGCGCTTCATGGCCTATGGCCATCAGCGCTTGCTGGAGATTGCGCTGGCCTTGGCCTGCCGACCGCGCGTGCTGCTGCTCGATGAACCCGCGGCGGGCGTGCCCATGGCCGAAAGCCGCCGCCTGTTCCAGACGCTGGCCGAGCTTCCCGACGAACTCACCATTCTGCTCATCGAGCACGACATGAAGCTGGTGTTCCAGTTCGCGTCGCGCATTTCGGTGCTGGCCGAAGGCGCTTTGCTGGCCCAGGGCACGCCGCAGGAAATCGCGCGTGACGAGCGAGTGCGCCAAAGCTATCTGGGACACAGCCATGCCTGAACTCCTGACCCTGCAAGAAGTCGACGCCGGCTATGGCGATGCCACCATCATCGAAGACATCTCCCTCACGATAGAAGAAGGCGCCAGCCTGGCGGTGCTGGGACGCAACGGCGTGGGCAAGACCACCTTGCTGCGCACCTTGCTGGGCGCCACCCGGCAGACAGGCGGGGTCATACGCTGGCGCGGCGATTCGCTGGCCGGCGTCGACGCCGTCCGGCGCGCCCGCATGGGCATGGGCTGGGTGCCCCAGCAGCGGGGCGTGTTCAGGTCGCTGACGGTGGAAGAGAATCTGTCGGTCGTCGCGCGGCCGGGGCACTGGAACCTCGATGCCGTATGGACGCTCTTCCCCCGGCTCAAGGAGCGCAGACACCATTACGGCGACCAGCTTTCGGGCGGCGAACAACAGATGCTGGCCATCGGCCGCGCCCTCATGACCAACCCGGCTCTGCTGCTGCTGGACGAACCGCTGGAAGGCCTGGCGCCCATCGTTGCCGAAGAAGTGGCCGTGGCGGTTCAAAAAATGATAGGCCAAGGCACGGTCACCGCCATCGTGGTCGAGCAGCATCCCATCGTGGCGCTGAAGATGACCTCGCAGGCCATTGTTCTGGAGCGCGGGCGCATCTGCCACAGGGCGGCCAGCGATGAGCTCGCCGCGGACGAAGCGTTGCTGGATTCTATGTTGGGAGTGGCTTGACGGCCGCGCCTTCTTTGATTTCTTTATCGTCGAAATCACTGGCCTCCAGAGCCAGGTCGACGATGCGCAATAGCAAAGGGTCTATTTCATCGGTCGACATCGCCGTGATGAATCCCACGCGGGAGTTCATGGTGGTGTTGATGAGCTCCAGTTCGCCGGACTGAAGCTCTTTCTTGAAGCACCGAGCCGGCAGATAGGCGCAGCCGACACCGCTGACGGCCATGGAGGCCGCCACGAGCATGCTGGTGCAGCGCAGCTGGTAGTAGCAGTAGGCATGCCCCTTCCTGAACCAGTCTTCGATCATTGCGTGGTGATAGGACTGGCGCGCCAGCCCGATCACCGGCTGCTCAGCGAGCTCTTGCGCGCTTCGCTTCGCGCCGCCCAGGCCCAGTTTGGGGCTGGCCATCCACGAGAACTCGACGCTGCCCAAAGACGTCGTGTCGAGCCCCGGCTCGGGCTCGCGGCCGGGCGCCAGAATCAGGTCCAGTGCGCCTTTCCTGAGGCTGTGCATCAGGTCCTCGGTCAGCATCTGTTCGATTTCCAGCCTGACCCGGGGATAGGACGCGGATATGGCCTCGATCAGCTTTGGCAGCCAGGTCAGGGACACCACTTCGGCCACGCCCAGCCTCACCTGTCCGGTAAAGGCCGTGGCGGACATGATCTTCTGCTTCAGCTGGGTGTTCAGCCCGAGCAGGCGGCGCGCGTACTGCATCAATTCAAGCGCCGTGGCGGTGGGCCGGGCCGACCGGTTGGAGCGGTCGAACAGTTCTACGCCGAGATGCTTTTCGAGCTCTCGTATCCTCATTGAAATGGTGGACTGGGTGACATACAGGCGATCGGCCGCGGCAGCGAAACTGCCCAGCACAACCACCCAGTAGAAGGCTTCAATCTGCTGGAACGACATAGTCAGTCACCGCCTTGATAAGGGTTCCGCATGTCAGCGAGACATCGATCTGGACCAAAAGCTCGATTTGCCCTGGCATAAACAGATCAATAATTTTGATGCTTAACCCCATAATATATCGCTTGTTGTTAATAAATCCAGCCCCTATGCTGTATTCAAACCAGAATGAATCACCGAAGCGGTCTTGGCTGAAACGGTCTTGACACGAACGAGTCCAGTAAGGAGGAAGACTAATGTCTGAATTTGAGTACGTGAGGAACTGTTGGTATCCGATAGGCTTTTCCGAAGAATTCGAGACATCGAAGCTCAAGGGGCTGAAGATCGCCGACAAGCCGGTGGTGGTCTGGCGCACCGAAGAAGGCGAAGTGGTGGCCTTTGACGACCGGTGCTGTCACAAGCGCTTCCCATTGTCGGAGAGCAAGCTGCTCGACAACGGCAATCTGGAATGCGCCTACCACGGCCTGCAGTACGACTCCAGCGGACAGTGCGTCGAGATTCCCTCGCAGGCAGACCGCCCCATTCCCAAGCAGGCTCATTTGCGCAATATCCCGGTTTGCGAGCAGGACAGAATTGTGTGGCTGTGGCCGGGCGATCCGAGCGCCTGCGAGGGGATTGCGCCGCCTCGCACCCAGGAAGCGGTGGACGAGAACCTGACGGCCATGCCGCTGCCCCAGGTGGTCCATTCGCCGTCGAACTATCTGCTGCTGATCGAAAACCTGCTCGACATCAGCCACTTCTATCCGCTGCATGACGGCAACATCGGCGATCGCGCCAACAGCGACATACCGGTGCAGCTCGAGGAGGGCGAGCAGGACGGCTTCAAGTATGTGCGGACGATCCGTGAAGTGGAAAACTACAAGCAGCCGCCTTATTTCCGCGAGTGGTTCCACTACGAGGTGATAGACCGGGTCCACACGCACACCATGGTGACGCCGGGGCTGACCCGGGTGGTCATGAATGTGGCGCCTCCCGGACAGCTGGGCACCGACATGGAGCGCGGCTACACGCTGCTGCATCTGCATTATCCGGTAGACAAGGGCAATCTGGTGTGGCGAATCCTGATTTCCAGCAGGAAGGGGCATACCCCCTTGAACGACACATCGCGTTCGACCACGCAGGCAATCGCCGACATGTTCCATGCCGTGGTGGCCGAGGATGAATGGGCCCTGGAGCGGCAGCAGAAAATGATGGAGTACCCCGACGAGGGCTATTCCGAACTGTTCCTGGGTTCGGACGCGGCGCTGCGGCGGGCGCGTCAGATCATGCTGAGCATGCAGCGGGCGGAACGCCAGGCCGAGCCGGCGCCCCGCCGCGTCCGGGTGGCGCAAGAAACCATCGCTTGACTGCTTCCCCGTGCAGCCACCAGGCAACTCGCCGCGGCTGCCGCCAACCATCAGTGCATGAGGTATCAGCATGAACATTCCTGGCCCTCTTGCTGGGATTCGCGTCCTGGAGCTCGGACAGATCGCGGCCGGGCCTTTCGCCGGTTCGTTGCTCGCGGATCTCGGCGCCGACGTGGTGAAGATTGAAAGCCCGGGCCAAGGCGATGGGATGAGGTCGTGGCCGCCTCTTGCGGACGGCGCGGACGGCGAGACCTACAGCGAGAACTTCGCTTCGCTCAATCGCAACAAGCGCAGCGTTGCGCTGAATCTCAAAGACCCGAAGGACGTCGAGGCCTTGAAGGACTTGTGCGCGGCGGCCGACGCCCTGGTCGAAAACTACCGCCCCGGCGTCATGGAGCGCCTGGGGTTGGGGTACGAGGCGCTGAAGGCGCTGAATCCGCGTCTCGTCATGTGCTCCATCAGCGGCTACGGCCAGACGGGCCCTTACGCCGAACGGGGCGCTTTCGACGTCACGGTGCAGGCCATGAGCGGGCTGATGAGCGTGACGGGAGAGCCGGCCAGCGGCCCCGTCAAATGCGGTGTTCCGGTAGGGGATTTCTGCGCCGGGCTGTACGCCGCCTACACCATGACGGCGGCCCTGCTGCGCACTCGTGAAACGGGCGAGGGCTGCCATATCGATTGTTCGATGCTGGGAAGCCTCATCGGGATTTCCGCGCTTCAGACCAGCGAGTTCTTCGGCAATGGCGTTCCGGCGGGGCGCCTGGGCTCGGCGCATCCGCGCAATGCGCCGTACCAGGCTTTCAAGGCCAGCGACGATTACTTTGTGATTGCCGCCGGTACCGACAAGCTGTGGCTGCAAGTATGCGAGGCGGTGGGCAAGCCCGAGCTCGCGAGCGAACCGGACTTCATCGACCAGCTGTCGCGGGCGAAGAATCAAGAGCGCCTGGCGGAAATCCTGCAATCGAAGTTCGTCGAACGCACGGCGGAATACTGGCTGGCCGAGTTCGATCGGCGCGGCGTCCCGGCAAGCCCCATCAATTCCTTTGCGGATGTGATGGCCGACCCGCATGTCCGGCATATGGGAATCGTCGAGGACCTGATGCTGCCCAATGGCGTGTCGACCAGGACCACGCGCTTTCCGATAGGAATGAGCGGCTACGCGTTCAAGGTCCGACGGACTCCTCCTCGCTTGGGAGAGCACAACCAGGCCGTCCTCGACGAATGGACCAGCAAGGCGGAGGCTCAATCGTGAACGACCTGTCCGATGCCTCGGGCGGAGGGCTCGTCGAAACGGCTTTCAGCCATGCGGGCGCGGTCGCGCAAATCTGCCTGAACCGCGCACGGTTCGCCAATGCGTTGAATGTCGAGATGGTCGAGGCGCTGTCGGCCAGCCTGCAGCAAAGCATAGACAGCGGGGTGGCGCTCATCGTCCTGCGCGGCCACGGCTCCACGCTATGTGGCGGGTTCGATCTAAGAGGGTTGGACGGCGAGTCCGACGCCAGCCTCGCCCATCGTTTCCTGCGGCTGGAAACGCTGTTGCAGAAAATCCATTATGCGCCCTGTCAGACGCTGGTGTACGCGCATGGGCCCGTCATGGGCGCGGGCGCCGACCTCATGGCCGCCTGCCGGATGCGCCTTGCCGCGCCGGACGCGTCCTTTCGTTTCCCCGGCATCCGTTTCGGCATCCTGCTGGGCACCAATCGCCTGGCGGCTTTGATCGGCGATCACGCATACCGGGCGGTAGTCGAGCAGCAGCGCATCACTGCCCAGGAGGCTGTGGATCTGGGACTGGTGCATCAGGTGATGGACGGCCACGAACTGGATGAAGCCATTACCCGGCAATATGAATCGCTGACGCGCATACCCTCCGGAACCCGGGCGCGCCTGTTCAGGCGCGACTCCCGGCAGGCCGACCTGGACATGGGCATCTTGGCCGGAACGGTGGCCGAGCCGGGCCTGAAGAGGCGAATGCAGGAATATTGGGCGAGCGTCAAACAGTCTGCCGCCAGAAGTTGAAGACGCAGCGGGCCGTCGCAAGCAGTGTGATGTATCGAGTTTCAAGCTTTCTACAACAATAACAGTCGTTGCGGTCGAGCTGGTTTATTTGAAAGGAGGAGGTAAAACTCATGTTCAGTCTGTATTGGATAGGCATCGTCGTCTGTGGCGGAATCGTGGTCGCCATCTGGAACCATATGTATCCGCGATCGAGCGCGGGGTTGAGCAAGGCACACCGGTCGCGCTATATCGCACATCCGCATTAAGCGTTCGACGAGCCGTATCGGCGCCGCTCAGGGCGGCTGTAACGCCGCCTGGGCGGCCAACTTAGAAAGTTCAGCAAGACATTGAAAGAAGGCGCTTTTCTCAAGGCGTCCGGGAAGATGCGCGCGCGGGTTATTGGTTTGTTTTTGTGGGTAGCTACTAACGCAGAGAGATGAAGTACTTACATAATATTTGGAGGCGACTATGGCTGATAAAACCTTTCTCATATGGTCTATCACAGCCTTTCTGCTGTTGTACCTGGTGGTCATACTATGGGTGGGAAAGCTCGGGGCCAAGCACAGCAGATCCATGCGCGGCTATTCCATTGCGCGCGGGCAGGTCAACCCGTGGATCATCGGCATCAGCTTCGGCGCAACCTATGCGAGCGCCAATCTGTTTCTCGGTGTCCCCGGCTGGGCCTATACCTATGGCGCGCCCACCTTGTGGTGGACGTTCGGCTGTTTTGTCCTGACATGGAGCGGCCTGGTGCTGTTCGCGCGCAAGTTCTGGCGCGACGGCCAGAAACAGGAAGGCGCCCTGACGCTGCCTCACTGGCTCAAGATCCGGTATGGCAGTGTGTCGATACAGGTGCTGGTGGGGCTGCTGGCGCTGTTCAATATCTATTATGTCGTCGGCCAGAACGTGGGCCTGGCCACCACGTTCGAAGCGATCATGGGCCTGCCGTATGCCTGGGGTGTCATACTGGGCGTGGCCGTGACAGTCGCCTATCTGTTCGTAGGCGGCGCCTATGCGCAGTATATCGGGGACGGCATCCAGGGTGTCTTTATGTGCGTGGCCGGACTGGCCATATTTGTTTCCCTCGCCTGGACCATCGGCGGCGGATGGAATTTTCTGGGCGAGCTCAGCGCACAGCTGCATGCGATCGATCCGAATCTGACGGCGCCGGTGGCGCAATCCGGTCCCTTCTACAGCTGGCTGGCCATCATCTCCATCAGCTGGCTCTTGTTTACCTTCGGGCTGTTGCCGCACCTGATGAACAAAGTCCTTTCAATAGAAAAGGAAGAAGACCTGAGGCCGTTCATCTTGTCTTCGGGCATCACCTTGTTCCTGTTGTCCTGTTTTGCCGTGTTTGCGGGCATGGCCGCCCGGGTGATCATGCCCAACCTGGCCTCGGCGGACAGCGCCATCCCCGTCTATATAGAGCACGCGTTCCCCACCATTGTGGTTGCGCTGATGATAGGAGGGCTGCTGTCGGCCATTCTTTCGACCACCAACAGCCTTTATCTGGGCATGTCCGCCATCATCGGAAACGACATCTACAAGCCCTTGATCGCGCCCTTGATCTATCGCGATGCCAGCGCGGACAGCGACAAGGTCGAAAAAAGCACGCTCGTGGTGTCCAGGGCGGGTCTCATCGTGGTCGGCGTGGTGTCGATGATCATGTCGTTCAAGCGGCCGGACTCTTTGGCGCTGCTGACGCAATTCGGCATATCGGCGATCATCAGCGGCGTCATCGCCCCCATCGCGCTGGGATACGTCTGGCAGAAGGCGAATCGCCTGGGGGCCCTGGCTTCGACCATCGGCGGGGCGGGGTGCTACATTGCTCTTACAGTGACGGGGATACAGGAGAACGTCTTCGTCGCGCTGGGCATAAGCTCGATCGTGGGTTTTGTGCTGATGATCGTGGTGTGCCTGGCGACGAGCCGGGTCAGCGTGCCGCAAGAGTACATGGCTCACGCCGAGTGAAGGCTTGACCGCGCTGCATCGGCTTTGCCCCGAAAGCCGGGCGCGCCGTCCGGCTTTCGGGCAGTCGTACTTGCATGGGTTGCTTAATCGGGGTCTTCGTGAAGACCCCGCTCGGATGCGGCGGCGTTCAGATGTCCAGGACCAGAGGGCCTTGCTTGGCGCGGGCGCAACATACCATCACGTAGTTTTTCCGGTTTGCGTCGTCCAGGACGGAATCCCGGTGCTCGGGCACCCCGCCCACATAACGAGTCATGCAGGTGCCGCAATAGCCTTCCTCACAGGATACGTCGACGTGCACGCCGTTGCGCTCGAGCACCTCGACAATCGTTTCATCCGCGCCCACGGTATAGGTTTCGCCGCTCTGCGCCAGCCGGACGTCGAAGGGCTCGTCCGCTTCGCCGGGCGCCTCTGTGCTTGAAGGACTGCCCGCGCTGAACCGTTCGAAATGGACGTGGCCCGCCGGCCAATGAGCCGATGCCGCGCCGACGATGTCCAGAAAGCCCGAAGGGCCGCAGTAATACACATGCTCGCCTTCACCGGGATGCTTCAATATTTCGGCCCAGTCGGGGCGGCCGCCTTCATCGTCGAAGTACAGGGAGACCCGGCCCTTCGCGGCAAGAGGCAGGAGGGTTTCCATGAACGCCGCGCGCGCGCGCGAACGGACACAATAATGGAGATGAAAATCAGCCTGCTCCCGCAAGCAGGTCTTGACCATGGCCGCCAGCGGCGTCACGCCTATGCCGCCGGCGATGAATGTGAAGCGTCGGGCCGACCTTTCCAGAGGGAAGTGGTTGCGCGGGGCGGAAATGCTCAGTTCACAGCCCGCATGCAGGTTTTCATGGATGTAGATGGACCCGCCGCGCCCCTCCTGTTCCCGTTGCACGGCGATCACATAGCGATGCCGTTCGGCGGGATCGTTGCACAGGGAATACTGCCGTATCAGCCCGTTCGGTAAATAGAGGTCTATATGCGAACCCGCGGTGAACGCGGGCAGGCCGTCGGCCGCCAGCTCGTAGCTGTAGATGTCCTCGGCGATCTTCTGCACATCGGCCACCCTGACTGCGATGGCCGTTTTCCGATTTTCATGGCGTTCGCCGATCGAGTTTGTCGCTGCCGCTACAGTCATCATGGCTCCTCGCTGGTCTTGAATTGCGGCCGGAAAGAAGCCGCTGGTGTTCAGTCCAGTATAGGAAGCGCGTGCATGAAGTTCAAACAAGTTATTTTTCGGTTTTACCTCAAATTATTTGATGTATGAGGCCTGCGCCAGGCGCTCGATCGAGAATGCAATACATCCGACGGCAAAAACTGTCCTGCCTTACTTTTGTTCTCATGTTTTGGCATATACAATGTGGCATATGCATTCCAGGAGCGAGAACATGACCGCCACGACCACTAATTCCAGACCGCG
>Ga0180220_1002375_pt1 | contig 12140 bp, 14 predicted proteins | sample eDN5th37CBELigBY_FD_151335 | JGI IMG/M metagenome (GOLD analysis project Ga0180220, IMG submission 151335) | Enriched backyard soil microbial communities from Emeryville, California, USA - eDNA 5th pass 37_C BE-Lig BY (version 2) (version 2) | ecosystem: Environmental > Terrestrial > Soil >... | reverse complement strand
CACGGGAACGCCCATGTGTCCGGGAACGCCCATGTGTCCGGGAACGCCCATGTGTCCGGGAACGCCCATGTGTACGGGAACGCCTATGTGTACGGGAACGCCCATGTGTCCGGGAACGCCCATGTGTACGGGAACGCCCATGTGTCCGGGAACGCCCGTGTGTACGGGAACGCCTATGTGTCCGGGAACGCCCGTGTGGTAACCGGATATATCAATGCGAACAAAACCATCATCGACAACCTGCGCGCGCAGTGTTTCGTCACCCCATCACCTGACGGAACGATGGTCATGTACAAGCGCGTCAACACCAAGGAAAACGGCGTGTATGCATCGTGCTATGACCCCCGTTTTCTCTACCGTGATGGCGATGTCGCGATTGTCGAACACCCCGATGAAAGCGATGAGTCATGCGCACCGGGCATTCATGTCTCCCACCCGCTGTATTGGGATGAAGGTGACACGCTTATCGCCGTGCGCGTCCACATTGATGACGTGATCACCGTCCAACAAGGCAAGGCCCGGTGTCGCAAGGTGACCGTCATCGGCAAGGTGTGACATGGAGTCGCAGAAATCGCATGATTCACACCGGTCCGGACATATGGCCCGGCACGAATGGAGAACGACGATGAATGACACAGCAGTCTACGAAGTGACATTTGAAAGAGGGTACGGGGATGGTGTCTATCGGTTTGCGTCCCTTCGCAAAACCAGCGTGAAGATGGGTGATGGCCTGTCTGACGGGCCTCACTCTCCGTACGACGGAGGGTATGACGAGTTCTTCCACAACGAACTGCCTGTAACCGTGTGGGTCCATGGGTACGATCGGGCAGAGCAGCGGGCATACGAGATCGCCGTCGCTGACTTCCCATACCTGACCTTCATTGAGCCTGAGGCGGACGATGAGTGAGATACACGAGCGCATCGGCGATGAGGTGATGCGCGTGCTGGAGGACGGCGTGACCGGCAATGAGGTGGCGACGGCCATCCTCGCCGCCGTGCGTGACGAGCTGCTGTCGGATGAGGTGGTGGAGTGGGGTGCAGAGGTTCAGTGCGACTCGATGGGCATCCGTTGGGACATCCTTGGAGACGATTTTCGTGAGAAGGCGAAGTCCGATATCCGGAGGACGATGGTGAGCATGTTGGGTGCCGCTGGCATCGGCGAGGAGGCGGGTCGGTGAGTGTCCTGCACGACTGGATCATCCGCACGCCGTCGCTCGAAATTCTTGGACTGGGCGTGCTCGCGGCCATGTGGAAATATCAGGACTGGAGAGCAGGCTATGAGCGTGACTGACGAACGGGAGGTGCTGTAATGAGCGATCTTCGCTGGATTCGATGGCGACGCTATCCCGGAGGACCGCTCCAAAAATGGCACATTGGCACGACGCGTAGAGATCGAAGTGTGGCCATGTGCGGGGCCTCCCCGGGAGAATATTGGGCCGATGGCGACGCACGAGATCTGAACGACGTGCCAACCCGCGCAGTCTGCGCGACATGCAAGCGGATGTACCCGGAACTGGAAAAGCAAGTGAAAGGATGGGCTGGATGAGCGCGACTGACGAGCGGGTTGAGGGCGCAGCGAAACGGATATGGGCTGAGGATCACTTCTTTTCGACCGGGGCGTATCCCGGTGAGGACGACAAAACATATACATGGGAATCGCTGGCTCCCGCGTATCAGACGTATTGGAAGGCACTTGCCAAAGTATCCAGGCAGGATGAGTCTACCAGCATGTTGTTGAACGACGATCTTCAGGGGTGCAATGTGATCCAGATGATTCGCTTGGCTGATGGCCGATGGTCCTGCGGAGTTCTGATGGATGGGGCCGACGGGTTTGTCAGCATTACGGCGCCGTCAATGATCGGCATTGTTCAGACAGCCATTTCAATCGCAAGCGCGAAGGGTGGGAGATGATGGGAGAAGACATGATCGATCCGGAGGATGAGGCGATTGTTGCCGCCGAACGCGAGCGAGCGCTGCAGGCGGAGATCGAACGTCTGCTCGGCAAGTGCAATCGGCTGATTGGGGCGGCGGATCGCCTCAATGCGGTGATAGACACGCTACTGGACATGGAGGGCATGAGCCCCGCCGATACAGAGGCAATGATTCCCGAACTCCGTCCCGGTGACATGAGACCCGAGCCCCACGACGCGGCCAGCGAGGGGGAGGTTTCGCAGTGTCCCGATACGTGATCAGGATCGTTCCAGTTGGAGGGTCTATCCATGACCTGCCACGCATCTACACGACCAAGCGCGAGGCATTGAAAGACCTCACCCTCGTCGCCCCGATGCTGTACCCGGATCGGAACGAGTGGCAACAACCAACGGGATACAAGCGAAAGCGGAACGGCAATGCCGTTGTCATCCACCGGGACGGCGAATACGTGGCCACCGTCGGTGTTGAACTTGCGGATTAGTCACAGGGAGCCCCGGTCACTCATCAGTCCGGGGCTTCTTCTCGTCCAAAAGAGCATCCATCGCCATCGCTGCCGACTGCTGCATATCTCCGATGAGATGCGCGTAAATATCCATCGTCGTCTGGCTCGATGCATGACCCAATCGCTCCTGGACGATCTTGTGTCCGACACCAGCTCGGAGCAAAAGACTCGCCGCCGTGTGCCTCATATCATGCACCCGTATCTCCTGCACTCCGGCGCGAAGCACCAACATCTTGAATGCTCGGGAAATATTGTTTGGATTAATCGGACCTCCCGCGTCCGTGCAGGTAATGAGGTCGCCCTTCCGGGCTGTTGTTTCCAGCGCGGCCTTTGTTCGTTCCGTCAATCTCACGGTGCGTGATCCCGCCGATGTCTTGGTCCGGGGAAGAACCACCGTCGCGCCCGACTCCTTATCGACGGTCACGCTTTGAACAAGGTGGAGAACACCAGCATCACGGTTATAATCCCTCCATCGAACGCCCAGAGCCTCACCACGGCGCAGACCCTCCAGAACCATCAAATACCATGCGATCCGGTACGAGTGCTCGTCAGCGGCCTCCAGGAAGGCCCTGACCTCATGTGCATCCCAGACCCGCATCTCCTGCCGCTCCATCCTCGGCAACTCGACATCTGCGCATGGGTTCGCATGAATGATCCCCATCCGTACGGACATCGCGCACGCCTGGTTCAGGACCAGATGACAGCGATGCACCATGCGAGGGTGGAGCTTCGGATTCCCATTTTCATCCTTGCGGGACCATGCATCGTAGGTGTCTTGCACCGTCGTGGTTGTCAGCGCTTGCATCCGCACATCACCCAGCACCGGGTTGATATGGAGACGAAAAGCAGACTCGTAATCCAGCACCGTATTTTTGCTCACGGTGCTTTCCTTCGTCGCGAGCCAGCGTTTTATCCACTCTGCAACCGTGACCGTCGAAGGGTCGATGTGACGCCCCTGCTCGAAATCCCGGACAGCTTCACGCTCCGCCGCATCTGCCTCACGCTTCGTGGGGTAGGTGCCGATGACCCGCTCGACCTTCTTCCCGGTTACGGGGTCCGTTCGCTTCAGGACCGCTTGCCAGCCGATGACTCGCCCGTTCCGGTTCTTCCTCCGCTTGACCGACATGCGCGCTCCCCTCTGCGATCCCCGGACGACTGTGAGTAACACAGAATATCACGGAAGAATACTGAAATCACCCGGTATTTGCACCGAGCCGCGCAGGAGAGTATCCTTGCCGTGACGGTGATATGTGGATGGAAGGAGATCGGTATTGACACCGAGAGAAAACAGTGAATCGGCCTTCCAAGCAGAATGTCGCCGGTTCGAGTCCGGTCTCCCGCTCCATGAAAAGCCCATAGAATCAAGGAAGACGGCTCACCTTCAGGTGGGCTTTTTTGTTGTAGGCGCCAATGTGTACCATATATGTGCGGCCCCTTTTGCTTATACACGTTTTGGATTGTCAATCATTGGAACTCGGGATCCAATTCTCTAAAACCACTTCAGTACGAATATCGGTAGTTGAGCGCCAAGTCAGCGGTCAACTGTAGCCACTACGAATGGCAAGACGGGACCATTAAACAGAAATTATTTGCTCGTGCCGCTGGGTGCAGTGTGAACGCGCAGAGCAGGACCAGAGGGACTCAGATTGATATTGCCTGGATATAAGTCAGCTTGCCAATCAGGGAAAGGTCAGGTGCTCTGCGTTGCATGTATTGGAAACCTACCTGTAACCATGGATTCGTTCTCCGACCATGAGAGACTGTTGGAAATTCGGGTATACCCATTGATCATGGAGTCGCACTATGAACAGGCATGAAAAGAGGAATTCTCAAGAGAAACGGGTACGTTGCGAGGCGTTGGTCCAAGGATCGGCGCTGGTGAGGCTTAATCACGATCTCCAATGTTCCCGTCTTGCGGTGAAGCGACCAGACTTTGCGGGCGTCGCCCTGTGTTACCAGCACATGGAGAAGGCGGAGTGGGATGAAGAATTAGAACTTATAGATGGACGCACCTTGATTCTGGCACGGGAGTCTTACGACGAAGTAACAGAGATCGAGACGCTCGTGTTTCAAGTCGTTTCGAATGTGAGTCACTTTCATCGTGTTCAGAGAGCGCCTGTGACTCGAAAGGAGCTGGCTACTCAACTCGTGTTACGTCATTTTGGTTCGCCAATGCCGCGGCTCGTCGAATCTTTTTCTAATAATGATGCGCTGATGGAACTTGCCGCTCAGGACATGTCTGCTGCTCAGGGCGCGATCTCCCAAACGTTCTTGCGGTCAATGGGAATGAATGTGGTGGAGTTTCCGGATCGAAGTGAGGAAGAAACAAATCCAAGAGATTAATGCATCCACTTGGGATGCACTCTGATGTGAGGCGGTGGCAGATGCGTGTCCATCCCGTTTTCGCGATTGTCCTGAATGTGTCGCTCTCTGAGATGGCGGCTATTAAATCCAAGGTTCAACAATCGAACGGGGAAGGGCGGCCATATTTTCAGAATGGAAAATAAGAACAAGGGTGCTAACAGGGCGCTTATGCACGACCGTTCGCTCGCCAACAAGGAACACGGGAATTTTCTACTATACGCGAGGGTTTTGCATTGGAGTGAGTAGTCTGATCCGCCGCTGCATTCTGACCTTGGAGCGGCAGGTTGATTGGCGTGGGGTTGTTAGAGCGGACGCAAATCGCGGCGATGCCACCGGAGAGGTTGGTCTTGCTGGATGAGACCAGCAGGCAAACATTGACGGCCCTTCCCCGCTAAGCGATTCGGGCTGCCGTCGAGTCGGCGGTCCAAAACAGGAAATTGCTCTGGACGAGTTCCTCCAGCAGCTTCAAGTGTTTCCCATCTTGACCGGAGTCCTGTACGGGTGGCAGACGTTGTTTTGCGTCAAGCGATCACATCAGGCACGATTCCCATGCGATCATCCCGACGTTTCGGATGTCATACGCATGAGAATCCTGCGAGCAGTCTTGCGCCTTTATATCCCGGCTCATATCCTGATGGCGCGTTTTGGCAATTGCATGAAAGGGTTCCAAGGGATGGTTCAGGATTCTGGTTCACAACCGTTCAGCAATTTGTTTGCCCGGCTCAGACAGGGGGCAATCACGCGGCGTCGGTTCATTCAACAGGCGACAGCGTTGGGCATGGGAATCAGCGTCGCGAGGTACTGCGCGGACGCGGTCTCCGCTCAGGACGTGCCCGCTGATGCCAAAATCCCCGACGGAGGAACAGATACTCAGGAGCGCGGCGCCGGGGGCGATGTCAAGATCATCCAGTGGCAAGCACCCAGTCACCTTTTCGGACTCCTTGCGTCGGGTGACAAGGATATCCTGGCAGCAAGTCTCATTTCGGAAGCTCTGATGGTTCGCGTCTCTGCCGATGGTATTTTGGCTCCGGTGCTGATCACCGAGGTTCCCACCGTCGAGAATGGTCTTTTGGGAGAAGACCTCATGAGTGTCACCTATCATCTCCTCCCCGATATCGTTTGGAGTGATGGCGAGCCGTTTACCGCCGAGGATGTGAGATTTACGTGGCAGTGGGCGAGCAACCCTGACAATAACGCGATCCATCAGGATGCATACAAGACCATTCGTGACATTGAGGTCATCGACGATCTGACGGCAAAGATCACCTTCTCGGAGCCCAATGCAAACTGGTCCAGCTCCTTCACCAGTTCGGGGAAGGCGCCCGTTATCCCTCGTCATATCCTGGAGGGAGCGTCGCAAGAGGGTGTCGACGCCTTTATGGCCAACCCGATTGGCACAGGCCCCTACAAAGTCGAGTCGTTTTCCGCCAACGACCAAGTCACGTACGTGATCAACGAAAAGTATCGAGAGCCGAACAAGCCATTCTTCGAACGCGTTATTCTCAAGGGTGGTGGTGACCCTGCATCGGCAGCGAGAGCCGTGATTCAGACTGGCGAATACGATTTTGGCTGGAATCTCACCGTCGATCCCGATCTCATCAAATCGATGGAGAGCGAGGATAACCCTGGCCGGCTCGTGACGTCGCCTGGCGCATCGATCGAGAGCGTGTATTTCAATTTCTCTGACCCGAACGAGGAAGTCGACGGTCAGCGGTCCGAGATGAACACGCCGCATCCGATTCTTTCCGATCCAGCCGTTCGTTTTGCGATTTCCCTCGCGATCGATCGCGAGAAGATGGCAAATGAGCTCTATTTCGGAGAGGGGGTGGACCTCGCTGTCCCGAATATCATCTCGGGTATCCCGTCCATGGAGTCACCGAATACCGAGTTGAACCATGATCCGGAAAAAGCCGGGCAGATACTCGACGAGGCTGGCTGGACGTTGGATGGCAAGGTCCGCAAGAAGGATGGTCACGAACTCCGGTTGGAGTTGTACACCACGGTCGATACCGTGCGACAGAAGGAACAGGCAGTCATCAAATCGAACCTTGAAGCCATCGGGTTCCGGATCGACATCACATCGGTGGATTCTGCCATCTACTTCGATACCGCCGCAGGTAACGACCAGAACATGGCACATTTCTATACCGACATGTGCATGAACCGGTACGGTATCGTGACGTTGCCGCCATTCTCCCATATGCACCGTTGGTACGCGGGGCCGGAACGCGAGAATATCGCGCAGAAGTCCAATAACTGGTCGGGCGAAAATCGGCAACGCTATATCAACGACGAATACGACGCGGTGTTCGATGAAGCTCGGGGTGAGGCAGATGTCGCCCGGTCCGCGGAGCTGTTCGTCAAGATGAACGACATCCTGATCGAAGATTCCGCCCTGGTCCCGCTCGTCAGTGTCGGGAGCAAGACGGGTCTTTCCAAGCGCCTGCGGGAAGAGAACATTGGCCTGACGACGTTCGAATTCTCGTACTGGAACATCGCGAACTGGAACTTGGCGGACGGGGCTGAATAGAGTTTCGCTTCGGGTCGTCACATCGTCCTAAAGGGTTGCTGAAATGCTCACCAACCCTTTGGGACGTTTCTCACCGGTCCTGTCTCCGAACATCGGGCGCGCATGATCCCCAATGTCGCGCTGGAGAATTAGTGATCGCAGGGCGCACAATCCGAACACTGGGCAGAGGGCGCAAGCTCAGGCGCGTTTTTGTTGAACATCTATGATGATCGCCTGCGCTCCGAGATTTCTCGATTGATTGCGCGCATCTCGCCCAGGTTGACCCGCGCGAGACGCGTTCGTCTTTACTCCTCCCTCATTCAAGAAAAACGAGATTATTCAGCTGGATAGAGATCTGTCAACTTTTGTGATTTATGAAATATGTGGGTAAACACAAAATATCCAATTGACACGCGGAATTCCGGGGTATACGATGGAAATGCACCTTCCCCGGTTGTTGTGTTCGCGCCCAGCGACCCGGTTTCTCTGCGAATTGGGAGAATTCGGATTCTCGTCCTCTCAAGTACCCGACGATCGGCAATGTGATGTGGCTATGCCCGTGATGCCCATCGGAGCATGTTGCCGTCTCAAAGGTACTTCTGCGTTCTGTCGTGATATGCAGCGAGCTGGCGCCGGGTACGCCATCGGGAGTAGACAGGAATGGACACGACCACTGGAATTGGAGGGACGGCGGTCTATCTGGAGAGAATCGGTGTCAAGCCGCTTCCTCCGCTGACAAGTCCGTTCGACCCCGGATACGATCCGATCACCCTTGAGGGCCACCTCGAACAAAGCGCGCACCTCATGAGCTCTCTGAAGATCTCGATGGCGTGCTGGATGATCGCCGACGAGACTGCGACCCGTCGCAAGATCGCGGCGGCCAGGATGCATGGTGTTCCGGCGGTGACGGGCGGTGGCCCGTTCGAGATCGCGGTTGCGCAGGGTGAGCTGGACGCATATCTCGATCTCTGCGCGGGACTCGGAATCGACAGGATCGAGTGCGGCGAGGGATTTACCGACCTTAGGGAGTCCGCGTCGAATATCGTTGCCCGGGCTCATGCGCGCGGACTCGATGTGCAGTACGAACTTGGCAAGAAGCACGATGGTCCCTTCACCGAAGCGTCCCTGTCCGAGGCAATCGATCGTGGCAAGGCGTGGCTCGATGCCGGTGCCACCCACCTGATCGTCGAGGCGCGGGAGAGCGCGGCAGATGTGGGTGCGTTCGGCGCTGATGGCTCCTTCAACACCTGGGTTGCGGATCGCCTGGTGAAGGCGTTCGGCTTCGATGTCGCGATTTTCGAGGCGCCCAACAAGCCCAGTCAGTTCGCGATGCTGAACTATTTCGGACCCCAGGTCCAGTTGAGCAACGTGAGGCTCGAAGAGTTGTTAAGGGTCGAGATCTATCGCCGTGGACTGCACTCGGATGCATTCGCTCACGAGAACCTGCGTCCTGACCGACAGGCCGCACCTGCTTACAGCATTCGGGCGGTTGCGGATTGAAAGGGGCAGTCAGCCATGAAGTCTGTCAAGATTGACTGTTTCCCGGAATCCCTTGCGAATCATCGTGATTGCGATGCGATCGTGGCTATCGATGTCATCCGTGCGACGACGACGGCAGTGACCGCCGTTGCCCTCGGTCGCGATTGCTACCCGGCTCCATCGATCGAAGCCACGGTGCCGCTGGCTGCCAGGCTCGACAATCCGCTTCTCGTGGGCGAGCTCGGTGGCTCCATGCCGTTTGGTTTCCACCTCAACAACAGTCCCGCCAGTATCGCCGAGCGAGAGGATATCGAGCGTCCGGCCATTCTGCTGTCGACCTCCGGTACCCGCGTCATCTGCGGGGCTCGCGAGGGGCAGCCAATGTACGTGGCGTGTCTCAGGAATCTCAAGGCTACGGTGCGTATGATCGCCGAACGTCACAAAACGGTCGCGCTCATCGGGGCTGGATCGCGCGGCGAATTCCGTGAGGAGGATCAACTGTGCTGCGCCTGGGTATGCGAACTCCTTCTTGAGGAAGGATTCCGGCCCGGCAATGGAGAGACCCGCGCCGTCACCAAACGATGGCATGGAAAGCCGGTCGAGCAGATCGTGAGCGGTGCCAGCGCGAGATACCTGATGCGAAGCGGTCAGATTCGGGATCTCGATTTCGTGCTCGAGCACGTTGACGATATCGACGAGGGCTTTTCCTACGACGGCGAGCGGATCGTCTGCGTTCATCAAGCCGTGGCTTCTCCGGCAGCATGAGACGTCCATGCCTGTGAGTGAGGGCCGTCAACTCCATGTCAGGAGTCACCGGACCGTGAAGACCACCACCCCTGCCGTTGTCATCGCGCCCGGGATTCTGGGGACAACGATCGCGAGAAGTCTCGGGCGGCTTGGCGTGCCGATGATCGGCGTGTTCAGCAACGCGCGTTCGCCCTCGCGCAGATCGCGATACTGGACGAAAACGTACGTCTGGGACGTTCAGGCGAGCTCGGCAGAGCTTTCGTTCGCGTTCCTGTCGTCATTGGCACGTGACGCGCCTGACAAACCGGTCCTGCTCTCGACCGATGACGACACCTGTCTGTTCATTGCCCGCCATGCACGTATTCTGCGGGAATGGTATCGCTTCCCGGATCAACCGGAGGGATTGCCCGAACATCTTTCCAGCAAGCGGGGGATGTACCAGTTGTGCGAGCAGCATGGCATCCCTACGGCGGCGACCGTCTTCCCGGATTCACTCGCTGATGTTGAGGCGTACATCACGAGTGGGGCATTCCCCGTGATGCTCAAAGCGATCGATACCCAGGCACTGCAGCGCCGAGCTGGACTCCGGATGATGGTGGTTGAGGACGGCGACAGCCTGCGCCACTGGTATACGGAGCTGGAAACTCCCGAGAGCCCCAACCTGATGATTCAGGAGCTCATCCCCGGCGACTCCTCGGCGGTCTGGATGTTCAACGGGTATTTCGATGCCGACTCACGATGTCTGTTCGGGATGACGGGGCAGAAGCTTCGTCAATACCCGGCATACACCGGCGCGACCAGCCTCGGCGTCTGCATGCCGAACAGCCGCGTTTCCGACCTGACGATGCGGTTCATGGCCGATCTTGAGTATCGGGGTATCCTCGATATCGGATACAAATACGATATTCGGACGGGAGAATACAAACTGCTCGATGTCAATCCGCGTATCGGTGCGACCTTCCGCCTGTTCGTGGACTCGGCGGGAATGGATGTCGCCCGCGCGATGTATTGCGACCTGACGGGGCAAGCCGTGGTTACCGGACAGCACATCGCCGGTCGAAAATGGATGAGCGAGGCGTTCGATGTCGCATCATCGTGGCGATACTACCGCGATGGGAAGATCAGCTTCCGCAGGTGGTTGACGTCGTTCCGTGGTGTCAAGGAGGGGATGTGGTTTGCCAGCGATGATCCGGCGCCGCTGATCTCCTTGTTGGGATACGGAATTCGCCATTTTTCGCGGAGGCGCTTTTCCGGAACCGCTCAGGGCGGGTTCACGGAGAGTCACGAGCAGTCACTGGCTGCGACGCAATGATCGCGGGGTTGGAGACACGATGAGGGGCCGCATCCCGATCGGGATGCGGCCCCTCTCTGTAGTATCGATCCTTTCCGATTCCCGTCGGTTGGCTATTCGCAGGCGTCTGCGATCGCCTGGACTTCCTGCTCCCAATAGGTTGGCAGCAGGTGGTAGGCATTCGCCCCGCGATCGTCCGTCACGTAGATATTCGCGACGTTCCGGGTCCGGGAGATGTCGAGCACTTGCTCCATCTTGTCGTTCGATGTGCTGTGAACGATATGGATGAAACGACTTGCGTCGTATTCGGACATCCAGTCTGGAATTTCCAGGTTCATGTACTGATCGAAATTGCCCTCGAAGGTCACGATCATGTCGGCCATCTCGACGTAGTCGATCGAGGCGGTCCCTCCCGGATTGATGACGACGGTTTGATTCGGATACTTACGGGCCTCGGCGACGATATCCGCGTAGTAATCGACCATGTCATGATCGGGCATGACCTCGTCGATGAAGATCCCGTCGATGTCGTACCAGTCCTCCAGATGCTCGATCACCATTTTGAGCTCATTCGGATCGCGCTGCCCGAAGTACGTCTGCACATAGGCCAGCACCCTGATGCCCTGTTCGCGGGCCTGCTGAATGACCCAGGCATACGCCGGATCCACCTGTCCCTGTGACAGGGGGATGCCGACGATCACGGTCATGTTTTCGCTATTCGCATGGATCAACTCGTCCCATTGCGGAAAGAAATTGAGATCGTACCAGTAATATGCGGGAGCGAAGATCGCCTGGCACCCCTGTTCTGTGGCCTGTTGTCCGGCCCGGGTTTCTCGTATCGAGAACGGCGCCGAAGCGGTGAGGAGAATGATCACAAGGATCAGGGCCGTCATTCGGCCGTGGCTGGCTGAGGGGACCAGTCGCATCGTTAGCCTCCAGAGTCGTGTACGGGGCCGCGCATGGCGTCATCTCCGTGCGGATTTGCCGACGATGACCGGCAGGATCGGCTGGGAGACATCGCGTCCCGTCGGTGTTTGAGATCCGCCTTTTGGCGCACGGTAGGTGCGGATGTCTGCGGGTGGCGTTGTCTCATCGCGTTGCAGGGCCAGCGCTTCGAACCAGCGCCGGGGATGCCAGGATGGCAGCGGGCGGTTCAGTACGACACCGAGAATGGGGACACCTCCCTGCGAGAGTGACGTGGCCGTGGTGGAGAGTGCTTTTTGCTTCGTGCGTCCAACATCGCACACGAGGATGGCTTCGTCCACGCTGGCGGCAACGATGAACGCGTCGCTACGGTTGAGATAGGGCGGAGTATC
>Ga0180220_1002373_pt1 | contig 12151 bp, 9 predicted proteins | sample eDN5th37CBELigBY_FD_151335 | JGI IMG/M metagenome (GOLD analysis project Ga0180220, IMG submission 151335) | Enriched backyard soil microbial communities from Emeryville, California, USA - eDNA 5th pass 37_C BE-Lig BY (version 2) (version 2) | ecosystem: Environmental > Terrestrial > Soil >... | reverse complement strand
AAGCCCTGCACGACATCTGCGACCTGTTCAAACCGCACGAATGCCGAAACTTCTTCAAGGCCGCAGGATATGCCTCATAATATCAGCACGAGGCTCTAAGATCCCAAGACGCTTTAGATAGATAGAGTTCTAAAGCAACGGACTTGAAATTCGCCTCATTTCGAGGCCCGACAGGGAGCGAATTTCAAGTCCGTTGCTTTAGTCTGCGGGCGCGCCGGCGCTGGTGCGTTGACCTCCGACACGCACGCTCTCCGTCGTCAGCCCGTGATCCGCTCGATCTCGGCGCCGCAGCGCGACAGCTTCTCCTCGAGACGCTCGAAGCCGCGGTCGAGATGGTAGACGCGGTTGACCGTCGTCTCGCCCTCGGCCATCAGCCCGGCGATGACCAGCGACACCGAAGCGCGCAGGTCGGTCGCCATCACGGGCGCCCCCCGCAATGCCTTGACGCCGCGGACGGAGGCCGTATCGCCATGAAGCTGGATGTCTGCCCCGAGACGGGCCAGCTCCTGCACGTGCATGAAGCGGTTCTCGAAGATCGTCTCGCGAATGACGCTGGTGCCCTGCGCCCGCGTGGTGAGTGCCATGAGCTGGGCCTGCAGGTCGGTCGGGAAGCCCGGGAACGGCTGCGTCTCGACGGTCACCGGATCGATGCCGGAGCCGTTGCGGCGGACGCGGATGCCGCCGTCCTCCTCGGTGATCTCGGTGCCGGTCTGCGCCAGCGTGCCGAATGCGGTCTCGAGGAGCGCCTTGTTGGCGCCTTCCAGCAGGACGTCACCGCCGGTCGCCGCCACGGCGAAGGCGAAGGTGCCCGTCTCGATCCGATCGGGCAGAACCGAATGCACGGCGCCTTCGAGCTGATCGCGGCCCTGGATGCGCAAGGTCGAGCTGCCGATGCCGTCGATCTTCGCGCCCATTTTCACGAGGCATGCGGCGACGTCGCCAACCTCCGGCTCGCGCGCCGCGTTCTCGATGACGGTCTCGCCCTTTGCAAGCGCTGCCGCGAGAAGCACGTTGTGCGTCGCGCCAACGGAGACCTTCGGGAACACGACGTGCGCCCCGCGCAAGCCGCCGCGAGGGGCCTTGGCGACGACATAGCCGCCGTCGATGTCGATCTCGGCGCCGAGGGCCTTCAACCCGGCGAGGTGCAGGTCGACCGGCCGCGTGCCGATGGCGCAGCCGCCCGGCAACGAGACGCGCGCCTCGCCCATGCGCGCGAGAATGGGGCCGAGCACCCAGAAGCTGGCGCGCATGCGCGAGACCATCTCATAGGGCGCGGTGGTGTCGACGATGTCGCGCGCGGTGAGATGGAACGTCTCACCGAGGTGCAGCGCCGGGCCGGCGCGCTTGCCCTCGATCGAGTGGTCCACACCGTGATTCCTGAGGATGCGGGCCAGAAGGTTCACGTCGGCCAGATTGGGCACATTCTTCAGCGTGAGGCGATCCGCAGTGAGGAGGCTCGCGATCATCAGCGGCAGCGCCGCGTTCTTGGCACCAGAGATGGGGATCGTACCTTCGAGCTTGCGTCCGCCGGTGATCTTGATGCGATCCATCTCGGGTCTCCTGATGCGTCGATGTGGGAGGCAGGCGGAGAATCAACCCCGCCCCGTTTCGTGTTGCTGTCGCAAATCGGCGGCACTGCGACAATAGCTGCGACACAACAGCCTCGGGAAACGGCGGCCGCTCATTGCGACGGTTCGTCCGAGCTCGGCTCGTCTGCAACACGCCCGGCATCCTGCTTCTGGGCGCCGATCGCGCGCGATCGTTGCTTGCGACGGTGCAGGTTACGGCGCAGCTCGGCGGCGAGACGCCCGGCCCGGCCCGCGTCGCTCTTAATGTTCCCTTTGAGACGATCCTGGCCGTCCTGGCTCATCCTGGGGCTCCGCGCTGCGCCAAGACCAAACGACCGCACCGCCCGCAACAGGCTGGCGCGATCGACCGACATCCTTTAGCACCGACTGCGTCTCAGGCAATGACAACGGCACACACGAGGACGATCCCGTGAGGCAGCGAACCGGCTCACCCGCACACCCGCGCCAAAGACGCTTCGCGCCCGCCGGCCATGAGTGACGAACGCGCAGCGATTGCCTGGGTCGCTCTCGCCAGCGTGCTGGTCGCGCTGCTGGCGATGGGCATCAAGTATCTCGCCTACATCAAGACCGGGAGCGTGGCGCTCTACTCGGATGCGCTGGAAGGTATCGTCAACGTCATGACGGGGCTGCTGGCGCTGATCGCGGTGCGCATCAGCGGGCGCCCTCCGGACCGGCACCACCAGTTCGGGCACCACAAGGCCGAGTACTTCTCGGCCATTGTCGAAGGGCTGCTGATCCTAGTCGCCGCCGTCCTTATCCTGCGGGAGGCCTTTGACGCCTTCCAGTCGCCGCGCGAGCTCTCGCAGCCGTGGCTGGGCCTCGCCATCTCCGGGGCGGCGACGGCACTCAACGCCGGATGGGCAATGTTCCTCATCCGCTGGGGCGGCACGATGCGCTCTCCCGCGCTGGTCGCCGACGGCCGCCACATCATGACGGACGTGGTGACGAGCGTCGGCGTGATCGCGGGCCTCGTGCTCGCCCAGGCGACGGGATGGCCACTGCTCGACCCGCTGCTGGCCGCCGCCGTCGCGATCAACATCCTGTGGACGGGCTGGCGTTTGACCCAATCCTCCATGTCTGGCCTTATGGATGAAGCGGTCGGCTCGGCCGATCTCGAGCGCATCAGGTCTGCCATCACGGACTCGGCCTCGGGCCTCGGGGCGATCGAGGTTCACGATCTCAGGACGCGGCAAGCCGGCCCGATCACGTTCATCGAGTTCCATCTCGTGGTTCCCGGCGACATGACCGTGGCCGAGTCGCACCGGATCTGCGACATGCTCGAGACGGCCATCGGCGACACGATCGAAGGCGCGGAAGTGCTGATCCACGTGGAGCCCGACGACGAAGCCGGACGGCGCGGCCGCATATCGCTCTGAGCGCACATATCAACATCAGGGGTGCACTTGAGACAGGTGGCAGGGGCCAGCAAAGATAGCGATCCCAACCGCAGTCCGCCGTTGACGTTCGACGCGGTCCAGCGTGGGCTTCTGTCCCGCATTCTTTCGGACTGGATCTGGCCGCGCTGGCGGCCGCTGCTCGGGACGCTGGCGCTGATGGCCGCGCTCGCCGGTGTCAGCGCCTGCTATCCGGCCCTGATCGGGTATGCCATCGACGGGCCGAAGGACGGCCCCATCGAGCAAATGTACGTCATCGCCGGCCTCATCGTGCTCGCGACGACTGCCCGCTCCCTGCTTCTCTACCTCACGACCGTGGCGTCCAACCGCACCGTGCTCGACATTACGGTCGGGATGCAGAAGGTCGCCATTGCCCATCTGCTGAAAGCCGACTTCGCGAGGCTGACGCGCGATGCGCCGGGCGAGCTGATCTCGCGCCTCACCAACGACGTCGAGCGCATCCAGGTCGCGCTGCAGGCGGCCCTCAACACGGCCTTGCGCGATGGCCTGATGATCGTCGCGCTGGCCGGGTACATGGTGGTCAAGAACCCCCTGCTGTCGTTGATCGTGCTCGCGGCCTATCCGTTCGCGGTGCTGCCCATCATGAGCATCGGCAAGCGGCTCAAGCGCGTCTCGCGAGCGACGCAGGAGGAGCTTGCCGGCATGCTGTCCCTGCTCGCCGAGAAATTCGGCGGGGCGCGGCTGATCAAGACCTTTCGGCTCGAGGACTACGCGGCCGGCCGGATGATCGGGTCGTTCGAGCAGATCCTGAAGCTGCGCATGAAGACCGTGCGCAATCGCGCGCGGCTCGACCCGATGCTCGAAGCGCTGGCCGGCTTCGCGGTGGCGGGCGTCATTGCGCTCGCCACGTGGCGGATCGCCTCCGGCAGCTCCACGATCGGCGATTTCGTCGGGTTCATAACGGCGCTCGGCATGGCGGCACAGCCGACGCGCGGCATCGGCAATCTGTCGGTGCGCGTGCAGGAGGGCCTTGCCGCCGCGGAGCGACTTTACGCGCTGCTCGACGAGCAGCCGACCATCGTCGACAAACCGGGTGCCGCGCAACTCGCCGTCTCGAGCGGCGAGATCCGGTTCGAGCGCGTGTCGTTCGCCTACGCCGGAAGCGAGCACATCATGGCCGTGCGCGACCTGTCGCTGACGGTCCCTGGCGGAAGAACGGCGGCGCTGGTCGGACGCTCGGGCTCGGGCAAGTCGACGGTCATGAATCTCGTGCCGCGCCTCTTCGACGTGAGCAGCGGCGCCATCCGGATCGACGGCCAGGACGTGCGCGACGTGACGCTTGCGAGCCTGCGCGATCAGATCGCCATGGTCAGCCAGGACGTGACGCTGTTCGACGACACGATCCGCGCCAACATCGCGCTCGGCCGTCTCGGAGCCGGCGAGGACGAGATCGTCGCGGCGGCGAAGGCGGCCGCGGCGCACGCGTTCATCCTGGAGCAGCCGCAGGGCTACGATACGGTGATCGGCGATCGCGGCTCGCGGCTGTCGGGCGGCCAGCGCCAGCGGCTCGCGCTGGCGCGCGCGATCCTCAAGGACGCACCGATCCTGCTGCTCGACGAGGCAACGAGCGCGCTCGACACGGAGAGCGAGCGGTTGGTGCAGAGCGCGCTGGCGCAGTTCACCAAGGGCCGCACGACCCTCGTCATCGCGCACCGTCTCTCCACTGTGCAGAACGCCCACCTCATCTGCGTGATGGACGACGGGCACCTTGTCGAGCTCGGCACACACGCCGAGCTGATGGCGCGCGACGGCATCTATGCCAAGCTCGCCACGACGCAGCTCGCACCGGCCGAGCCGCGCGACGCGGCTCAGTAGCGGCGGGACGGCGAGCACCTCAGCACGTGCGGATGCTGTTCCGGTCGGTTCAGCGGCGATTACCTTACCGGGCACTTACCGACGATCGAGGCTCCGAAAACACGGCGCGCACGAACTCGCGGAAGAGAAGCACCTGCTTGGGCAGCACGTCCTTGTCGTGCAACACCCTTGATATGATGATGCCGCCGTCCACGACCGCCGACAGCATGTCGGCGAGCGCATCCAGATCGACGTCGAGGCGCGGCGGGTGACGCGCGGTGATCTTGTCGAGCTGGCCGCGGAACTTGCGGCGCCAGCGAAGAACGCCGGCCTTGTTGAGCTCGCGCACGTCCGCGCTGAAGAGGTTCTCCTGGTAGCAGAAGGAGGCCACGAGGCAGCCGGGATGGGTCTTCGGCAAGTCCTGCATCAGCTCTGCGAGCATCTTGAGAGCGATCAGGAAGGAATGCAGGGGATCCTCATGCAGCTCCTCGGACCTCGCGAGAATCTCGTCCAGCATCGCCTCCTCGCGGTCGAGGTAGCGCTGAAGCAGGCTTTTCGCCAGCTCGCTCTTGTCCCGGAAGTGATAGAAGAAGCCGCTCTTCGTGATGCCCGCGCCGGCGATCAGCTCGTCGATCGAGGTGGCGGAAAATCCCTTCTCGAGAACGGCGTCCTCCGCGAGCGTCAAAATCCGTTCGCGGGTTGAGACATTGCCCGTTTGCCTTGCACCAATAGACACGGCTTTCCTCCGACCAAACAACTGTACCAACAGTCAAGTCGATAGCCCTTGACGCTACGCCCGGCATAACAGCGGCGACTTTGCTTCTCCGCCAACTTACTGAATATCAAGCCGATTTCATGATCCCGACCGAACTGGACCACGAGTTCTCTAGAGAAACCCGGGACAATCGTCCATTTTCCCGGCCGCCGGATGACGCTCAGCCCGGAAGGAGCCGGAACGCCGGACGGCCAACGCGCCCGTTTCCCGAAACGTCCGTCAAGCAACGGAGCCGGGGTTCGTCTCCGCGCGAGCTGCATCCATTTCGCAATCCTATTAATCGAGAAGAGAGCTATGGCCAACTATCGTAACGCATTACCGCAACTCGGCGGTGATCTATTTCTCACGGACGCAGGCGTCGAGACCGATCTGATCTTCAATCGGGGCATCGAGATCCGTGAATTCGCGGCACATACGCTTCTGTCGGACCCCCTTGGGCGCGCCGCGCTGAAGCACTATTTCGAGGGGTTTCTCGGTCTTGCCGTGCAGCAGAAGACCGGCTTCGTGCTCGACTCCGTGACCTGGAAGGCGCACCGGCATTGGGCGAAGGCTCTCGGCGCGAGCATCGCGGAGCTGAAGGAAGCCAACGAGGAAAGCATTCGCTTCATCGCCGATCTCAGGTGGGAGTTCGCCAGCAAGGACACGCCGATCGTTCTCAATGGGGTGATCGGTCCCCGAGGCGATGCCTATCGTCCAGACGCGGTGATCACGAGCGCGGAAGCCGAGGACTACTACGGCGAGCAACTCGGCTGGCTGGCGGCAACCGACGTCGACATGGTGACGGGCTTGACGTTCAACCAGTCCGGCGAAGCCGTCGGCCTGGCGCGCGCGGCGCGAACGGCCGGACTGCCGGTGGTAATCTCCTTCACCGTCGAGACGTATGGCGCCTTGCCGACCGGCCAGAGCCTGGCGGATGCCATCGCCCAGGTCGACGACGAGACCAACGGCTATCCCGCGTACTTCATGATCAACTGCGCACACCCCGATCACTTCGGCGATGCGCTCGGCGACCAGGCGCGGACGCGCCGCATCCGGGGCATCCGCGCCAACGCCTCTCGCCGCAGCCATGCGGAGCTCGATGAGGCGAGCGAGCTCGATCCCGGCGACCCACACGAGCTGGCATGCCAGTACGCGACCATTGCCTCGAAGATGCCGTGGCTCAACGTGTTCGGCGGCTGCTGCGGCTCCGATCTGCGGCATGTGACCGAGATCGCCCGCGCACTCTCGGCACGGGACCGGGGGACTGTGGCGGCCTAGCGCATGTTGGCTTCACCTCTCCCCTTGGGGAGAGGTCGGCGACCGAAGGGAGCCGGGTGAGGGGGGACCACAAAAGCGCGTTGCACTTGGGGTACGATTCCCGTCTTTTATTTCATTACTTCAATGTATTACAAACCCCAAAGCCCCCACCCCGACCCTCTCCCCAAGGAGAGAGGAAGAAGTGGTGCTCGCGGCTTCAGGGAGGAAACAGACCGGTTGCGTCCACCTGATATGAGCGCGCTTCAGTGCGGCTTCTGTCCCAGGCTTGGCTCGTCGAGGAGGCGGGTTCGGCGCAGGGCACCCCTCTGCTCGAGGATCGGGTAGGCAACCGAGGTGATATGCGCGGCGATGCGTTTCAGATCGCGCGCGATGTCGATGTGCAGCGCGCTCGTTTCGATGCTTTGCGGGCGACCTTCCCGCAGGCGACGCAGATGATTGTCGGTTGCCGCCTGCTCGATGTCGCGCATGCGGTCTTTCTCGGCAAGAAGCTGGCGCGCGGCCTGCACGTCACCCAGCATGAAGACGCTCGTCGCGAGGTGCAGGTTGTCGAGCAGGCGCTGGTGCATATGCGTGATCTCGGCCAGCCCCTCCTCGGAGAAGCGTAACCGGTGCTTGATCTTTTTGGCCGCGATCTCGCGCAGGCTCTTGTCGAGAATATCGCCGATGTGCTCGAGGTTGATGGTGAAGGCGAGCATGTCCGAGCAGCGCCTGGCGTCCGTATCGGTCAAGCCGCCCTGACGGCTGATGGCGGTCAGATGCAGCTTGACGGCGTTGTGCAGGCTGTCGACGGTATCGTCCATCTCGGCGAGTTGCCGGAGCAGCTTGCGATCGTCGTTCTGCAGGGCCAGGAGAAAGGTCCGCAGCATCGACTCCACCATGTCGATGATGCGCAGCACCTCGCGCGCTGCGGCGGCGAGGGCGACGCTCGGCGTTTCCGCCGGCTCGGTGCCCAGATATTTCGGCCGCGCGGGATCGGCCGTGCCTGACGGCGCGGGCACCAGCCGCGTGCACAGCTTCGCAAGCGGACCGAGCAGCCCGATGAAGATGACCGCCAGCGCCAGATTGAAGAGCGTGTGAAAGTTCGCGACCTGACGGGCGGGGCTCGCCTCGAGGCCCGAGACGAATTGCGAGATCCAGGGCAGCAGCGGAATGGCGATGAGGCAGCCGCTGCCCCGCATGAGGAGATTGCCGAGCGCCAGCCGCCTGGCTTCCACGTTGGCGCCCGCGGCGAAGTATTGCGGAATGATGTTCCCGATGTTCGCACCGAGCACGAGCGCCAGGGCGGCCTCGGGCGTGACGATGTGCTGGGCGGCAAGCGTCATCACGAGCAGGACGACGGCGACGCTCGAATAGGCGGCCCAGGTGAGAAGCGCCGCAATGACGACGTCGATGACCGGATCGCCGGAGAGCATGGCGAACAGCTCGCGCAACGCCCTCGCCTGCTCCACCGGCTCGATGGTCCTCACGATCATGCTGAGCGCCAGCAGGATGAGGCCGATGCCCATCGCCGCCCGGCCCAAGTCGCGCGTGCGTGTCCGGCTGCCCCGCTTGAAGGCGACGAGCCCCACAAGAACGAAAACCGGCGCCACGCTCGCCACGTTGAAGGCGAGTAACTGGACGATCAGCGTGGTGCCGACGTTGGCACCGAGGGTCACGGCGAGCGCGGGGGCCAGCGTCATGAAGCCGGCGGCGATGAAGCTCGTCGACATCAGCGCAGTGGCAGTACTGCTCTGCAGCAGCGCCGTGATACCGAGACCGGCCAGGAACGCCTTGAACCGCGTTCTCAGTCCGATGGCCAGGATCTGGCGCAGGTTACCGCCGAAAGCACGCACGATGCCGGTGTGCACCATGTGCATGCCCCAGAGGAGCAGCGCGACGAACCCAGCCAGATGCAGAAGCACAATCGTCGGGCCTGTTGTCACTGCCGTCTCGCCTCAGTTCAATAGTGTCTCTTCTCCGAAGCCCTACCAACTGGCCGGCACATCAAGGGTTCCGCCTCCTGCGCGCGAATGACGGGCCGGATCATCGGCGGCGCGTGAGGCTCTCGATCTCCGCCCGTGTCAGACCGGCCTCGCCCAGCACGTCCTCCGTGTGCTCGCCGAGGGAGGCGACGAAGGGGACAGCTTCCGTCGCCGAGGCGGAGAGCCGGAACGGCGGATTGAGCGCCTTGAACGTACCGCCCCTGTCGTGCACCTCGGAGAATGCGTGCCGGTGCTCGAGCTGCGGATCCTCCATCACTTCACTCACCGACCGGTAAAGCGACGCCGGAACATTATGGCGCTCGAGCACGGCGAGCACACCCTTCGAGGTGAGCGTGCGCGACCATTTCTCGATCTCGTCGATGAAGTCTGCCCAGTTCGAGCGGCGATCGAGATACTTCTCGAAGCGGGGATCCTTGATGAGATCGGGCCGACCGGCGGCCTCCGCCAGGCCCTGGAAGGTGCGCTCGCTGGCGACGGCAATATGGATGTAGCCGTCCCTGGTCTCGACCGGGCTGAAGACGTGGCGCTTCGGTGGGTCCGGAAGCGGGTACTGCGCTCCCTGCACCTCATTCATGGTCAGCGACAGCATGCTTTCGAGCATCGAGACGTCGACGTGCTGGCCCCTGCCGGTCGCGTGGCGCTGGTTGATCGCCGCCAGGATGGCGCCGAAGGCATAGGTGCCCGACAGGAAGTCGGCGATGTAGATGCCGCAGTTATCGGGCTGAGTGCGGCCCGGCTGGTAGGCCATGTGCGCCACGTCGTAGCCCGAAGCCGCGTGAATGACCGGCGCGTAGGCGGCAAGCTCGGCGGAAGGGCCGGTCTGGCCGTAGCCGGAGATCGAGCCGTAGACGAGGCGCGGGTTGAGCTCGGCGAGTTGCGGATAGGAGATGCCGAGCCGCGCGGTGACGCCGGGCCGGTAGTTCTCGACGAAGATGTCGGCCTTTGCGGCAAGCTGACGGACGGCCTTCTGTGCAACGGGGTTCTTCAGATCGAGGACAGCCGACCGCTTGCCGGCGTTGAGCTGGCCGAACACCGTCGATGCGCCGGAGCGAAGCGGCGGCCGGGTGCGCATCATGTCGCCCTCAGGTCCCTCGATCTTGATGACGTCGGCGCCAAGATCCGCGAGAAGCCTGGTGCAATGAGGCCCCGCAATCGTGGTGGTGAGATCGACGACCTTGAGACCCTTCAGTGCCTCTCGCTGCATATTGCCTCCCGTCATTGCGGTTTTCGCGCGCCCGGAGTGACGATCCGATCTTCCGACGGGCGTTGCAAGAGGTGAACGCGGAGGCGGCGACCGGCGGGCGGCTCAACCGGCCGGATCCAGGAGGCCCAGCCGCTCGCGCGCCTGCCAGCGGTGGATCATCAGCACCGCGACGACGCCGATGCCCGTGGCGAGGCCGATCCAGATGCCGGTGCCGCCCAATCCGAGCCAGAATGCCAGCACGACGCCCAGGGGGAGCCCGATGCCCCAGTAGCCGGCAAGGGCGTAGAACATCGGCACGCGGGCATCGTGCAAGCCGCGCAGCATGCCGCCGCCGACGGCTTGCGCACCGTCGGCGATCTGGAACAGCGCGGCGAACAGCAGGTAGGTGACGGCGAGGCTCAGCACTTCAGTGTTGGCGGCGTCCCGGATGTCGAGAAAAGCGGACACGAGGAGATTGGGCGCCAGCACCATGACCAGTGACATCGCGGCCATGAATGCCGTTGCCAGCCAGAACGCGGACCAGCCGGCACGACGGATGCCGTCGGCGTCGCGGCGGCCGTAGGCGAGACCGACACGCACGGTGGCCGCCTGCCCAATGCCGAGCGGAACCATGAACGTCAGCGACGCGATGTTGATGGCAATGGTATGAGCCGCAAGCGCTGCGGTTCCGATCAGGCCCATGAGGAACACGGCCGCATTGAAGATGGTCACCTCGAACAGCAGCATGGCCGCCATCGGCATGCCCAGGCGCCACAACTCGCGCAGCCGCTGCCAGTCTGGGCGCCATAGACTCGCGAGCACGCGGAAGCCCGCGAAGCGGCGGTCGAGCGTCACGACCAGCAGCATGGCCGCGAGCATGAGGCCGCTCGAAAGCGTGGTCGCGAGGCCCGAGCCTGCGATGCCCATGGGCTCGAGCCCGCAGCGGCCGAGCATCAGGCACCAGTTGCCGAGCGCGTTGGCGACCACACCGAGAATGCCGATGACGAGAGCCCAGAAGGGCCGCTCGAGTACGCTGATGAAAGAGCGGAGAACGAGATAGCACCAGAACGGCAACAGGGCCCATTGCAGGACGCGCACGTAGATGCCGGCCTCTGCCGCAAGCGTCGCCGACTGGCCCATGGCGAGCAGGATGGACTCGCTCCACCAGAGCACCATCCAGCAGGGCACGACCAGGATCGCCGATGCCCAGAGGCCCTGGCGCACGGTGCGGGCGACGTCGTCGCGCGCATTGGGGTCGCGGCCGAGCGCGCGTGCTGCCAGGGGCGCTACGGCGTTGAGGAGGCCGATGCCCAGCACCAACGCGATGAAGTAGAGATTGGCTCCCAGAGCGCCGGCGGCCATGGTTTCCGGGCCGATCTGGCCCATCATGGCGACGTCCGTGGCGCTCATGGCGATCTGCGCGAGGTTGGTCGCGGCAATGGGCCATGCGAGCGTCGAGAGCGCAACGAACTCCCGCCACCAGCCACAGCCGGCTGCGCCAAGTTCTGCCGTTCGCGTTGTCATGGGCGAGCGTGTAGCCGCTGCGACGGCCGGCGTCCATTGACGGTATCGAAACCGGCGCCGCTCAGCCCAAGTTCACGACGCAATCCTCATAGGCCGGGCGGGTCGCGATGAAGCCACCCGACTGCAGGCTTCTCGCCAACCGATCGAAGCCGGTGTGGGATACGACCGTATCCGTCGCCCAAAGCCCCGCCTTGCGATAACGCTCGAATGCGGCGAGCAGGTCGGCAGTCGCGACGTCAGGATAAAAGTCGCGGACGGCGTCGACGATGCCAGCGGCATCGGTTCGTGCGAGCCAATCCTGTGTGAGGGCGACTGCGCGGGTCATGGCGGCGAAGGCATCGCGGTTGCGGGCGATCGCGTCGCGGGTGGCGAGGAAGGTCGTGTAGCAGGTCTCGCCGCGCGTGCTGGCGGCGTAGACGACACGGCCGATGCCCTCACGCTCTGCGCGGGCGGCGAAGGGCTCGAACATTTGCGCCACGTGGAGGCTGCCGTCTGCGAGGGCCGCGAGATTGTTGGCCATGGTTCGATCGGGAATGCGTGAGAGCGAGGCGGGATCGATGCCCAGCTCGCGGAGATCGTGCTGGAGGCAGAGCCACGGCGTCGGGACCTCCGAGACCGAGCCGAAACGCAGG
>Ga0180220_1002372_pt1 | contig 12157 bp, 11 predicted proteins | sample eDN5th37CBELigBY_FD_151335 | JGI IMG/M metagenome (GOLD analysis project Ga0180220, IMG submission 151335) | Enriched backyard soil microbial communities from Emeryville, California, USA - eDNA 5th pass 37_C BE-Lig BY (version 2) (version 2) | ecosystem: Environmental > Terrestrial > Soil >... | reverse complement strand
AGCCCGACGCGCTCTTTCAGAGCTTCCTCGAACGCGATCTCGCCGCGCATGGCGCGTGCCGTGATCTCCGATATGCGGTCCCGAAGCCCTATATGATCGGCGAGCTCGTCGAGGCATTCCTGCTCGATGATGGTCGACTCCATGTCGGCCACGAGCAGCTTCTTGCGCCGCGCGGCATCGTCCGGCACCACGTTGACGTCGATGGGAAGATCGGCGAGAGCCGCAGCGACTGTTGCACGGATTCGATCGGCCTCGCCGTCGTCCGCAGCTGAGAACTGAACCTGCCAGGCTTCAGACTCGCATAGCCAGGTGGCCTTGCCGCGCGTGGATTCGGAGAGGGGCGCAAGCGCGCGGTCCGCGATCGCGGGCGTCAGCGCCGGAGCTGCGGGAGAGCTGGTAAGGACGAGTGCGTAAGGTTTCATCTTTGCTGGCCGACTAGGGAAGATGGCAGGATCAACCTGCGAGCTGATGGACATGGATAACCGCCGGCCCTGCCGGGCCATCCTTATTGCCGGACCGACTGCGAGCGGCAAGTCCGCTTTGGCGCTGGCGCTTGCCGAGCGGCTCGGCGGGGCGGTGATCAATACCGACAGCATGCAGGTTTACCGCGAGCTGCGGGTCCTGACGGCCCGGCCGACGCCGGAGGAGGAAGCGCGCGCCCCGCACTTGCTCTACGGCTTTGTCGCTGCCCGCGAGGGCTACTCTGCGGGTCGGTACCTCGAGGATGCCGGGCGCGCGATTGCGGAAGCGAAAGAGCAGGGGCGCCTGCCGATCTTCGTCGGTGGCACGGGGCTCTACTTCAAAGCGCTGCTCGAGGGGCTCTCGCCTATTCCGCCCATCCCCAGAGATATTCGCGCCCACTGGCGGTCCGAAGCCCAGCGGATTGGCGCGGAGGCCCTGCACGAGGTCTTGCAGGAGCGCGATGCCGAAATGGCTGCGCGGCTGAGGCCGAGCGATCCGCAGCGAATCGTCCGTGCCCTCGAAGTTCTGGATGCGACGGGCAGGTCGCTTGCCGAGTGGCAGAGCCTGCCGGGGCAGGGTGTGCTCAGCGAAGAGGAGACGGTCCGCCTCGTGCTGCTGCCGGATCGCGCTGAGCTCTATCAACGCTGTGACGTGCGCTTCGATGCGATGCTGCGGAACGGCGCGCTCGATGAGGTTGCCCATCTCAGGGATCTGCAACTCGACCCGGAGCTGCCAGTCATGACGGCCCACGGCGTGCCGCATCTCATGGCGGCGCTTGCGGGGCGCATCGACCTGGAGACGGCCGCTGCCCGTGCGAAGGCTGATACGCGGCATTATGCCAAACGGCAGTTCACCTGGATCCGGCGCAATATGCAGTCGTGGATGCGCGCTGACACGCAAGAAATGGAAAATATTGCGGCAAAAATAGCAATATCAGTAAAGGATTGAGAATTGACCCTCGGATTGCGGATCGCTAGGTTGCGAGCGTCGGCATTCGGGGGGGCACATCTCTTCTCTTCCGTCCGCGCTCTTCTCGACATCTTCGACAACTGGGAGATCAGAACGTCATGCCACGCCCGACGACGGGCGCCGAAATGGTCATCACGGCGCTACAGGACCAAGGGGTTGAGTTCGTCTTCGGTTATCCGGGCGGCGCCGTACTTCCGATCTATGACGAGCTTTTTCAGCAGGATAAGGTCAAGCACATCCTCGTCCGCCAGGAAGGCGGCGCCGTGCATGCGGCAGAGGGTTATGCGCGTTCGACGGGCCGGGTGGGCGTCGTGCTGGTCACGTCAGGGCCAGGCGCGACTAACGCCGTCACCGGCCTCACCGACGCGCTGATGGACTCTATTCCAGTCGTTTGCATCACCGGCCAGGTGCCGACGCATCTCATCGGCTCGGACGCATTCCAGGAGTGCGATACGGTCGGCATCACCCGGTCCTGTACCAAGCACAACTGGCTGGTGAAGGACGTCAACGATCTCGCCCGCATCCTGCATGAGGCGTTTTACGTGGCGAAGACTGGCCGCCCGGGTCCCGTCGTCATCGACATCCCGAAGGATGTTCAGTTCGCGACCGGCAACTACATCGGGCCGTCGAACATCTCGCACAAAACCTACAAGCCGAAGCTCAAGCCGGAAATCGACGGCGTCCGCGAAGCCGTCGAACTGATGGCGTCCGCGAAGAAGCCGGTGTTCTACACGGGTGGCGGTGTCATCAACTCGGGGCCGAAGGCGAGCCAGCTGTTGCGTGAGCTCGTGCGGCTCACAGGTTTTCCGATCACCTCCACGCTGATGGGGCTCGGCGCGTATCCCGCCTCGGACAAGCAGTGGCTCGGCATGCTCGGCATGCACGGGACCTACGAGTCCAACATGGCGATGCACGATTGCGACGTGATGATCGCCATCGGCGCGCGCTTCGACGATCGCATTACCGGGCGGATCGACGCCTTCTCGCCCAACTCGAAGAAGATTCACATCGACATCGATCCCTCGTCGATCAACAAGAACGTGCATGCCCACGTGCCGATCATCGGCGACGTTGCCTACGTGCTCGAGGAGATGCTGGCGGTGTGGAAATCACGCGCACCGCAGCTCGACAAGGCGGCGCACAAGGCCTGGTGGAAACAGATCGACCAATGGCGGGCGCGGAAATCGCTGAGCTACAAGACGTCAAGCGACGTGATCATGCCGCAGTACGCCATCGAGCGGCTCTATGCCCTGACGAAGGACCGTGACGTCTACATCACCACCGAGGTCGGTCAGCACCAGATGTGGGCGGCTCAGTTCTTCAAGTTCGAGGAGCCGAACCGCTGGATGACCTCGGGCGGACTTGGCACGATGGGCTACGGTTTGCCGGCGGCCATCGGCGCGCAGATCGCTCATCCCAAGTCGCTAGTCATCGACATTGCCGGCGATGCCTCGATCCTGATGAATATCCAGGAGATGTCGACTGCCATCCAGTACCGGCTCCCTGTGAAGGTGTTCATCCTGAACAACCAGTACATGGGCATGGTGCGCCAGTGGCAGCAGCTGCTGCACGGGAACCGGCTGTCCGAGAGCTACACCGAAGCGCTGCCCGATTTTGTCAAGCTCGCCGAAGCCTATGGCGGCGTCGGCATCCGCTGCGACAAGCCCGCGGACCTCGACGATGCGATCCTGGAGATGATCCGGACGCCGAAGCCCGTGCTGTTCGACTGCCGCGTTGCCGCGCTGGCCAACTGCTTCCCCATGATCCCCTCGGGCAAGGCTCATAACGAGATGCTGCTGGGCGAGGAGATCTCGGACGAAGAGATCGGCAACGCGATCGGCGAGAAGGGGAAGGTGCTCGTGTAGGGCTGACCAGGCTAACCACTTCCGAAAGTGGTCCAGGGGTTCACCAGTGGCACTCCGAAATGTTCGAAGTGGCTGACATTGCGAGTGGCGACGCTGGCGCCCTGCGCACTCGCGATGCCCGCTATCAGGCAGTCGGGCACTTCGCAGTAGCCGAGGGTACGCTCCGCAAGCGCGCGGCATTTGGCAGCGCGCTTAGCTGCTTCGCTGTCCAGATGCAGCACTTGGTGTCCGAGACGGCTCAGCACCACGCCAAATCGACCTTCCAACCCAGATTTTCGCTTCCCGGCCGGCATGCGCTCAATGCCGAACGCGACTTCGTGAATGCTGATGACGGTGAGCCAAAGATGCGCTGGGTCTTGTCGATTGATCCACTCGGTCACGCTAGGGTTTGCTTCCCACCTCATCAGCGCCGAGAGTACGTCGGTATCGAGAACGATCACGGGTCGAACTCAACTGGCCGGGTTGACCAAGACCGCCGCGACTCTCGGAGAGAGCGTTCGAATTCCTCCCAGTCTTTGCGGGAAATCTTGTATTTGCTCATCTCACGTGCGAGCCAACTGCCCAAACCCTCGCCGGGGGGGCCGATCGTCTCGAGTGGCGCACTGGCAGCGGCCTCGAGCACGCTGCGAACTTCCGCCTCCAAACTGCGCCCATGCCGTCTTGCGCGAAGTTTGAGGCGCTCTTTCACAGAGTCGGGCAAATTCCGAACAACCAATTGGGCCATATTACCTCCACTGATATCATGATATCAAACAGAGTGCCGACCGCAAGTTGGTGGCGTTGTATTTAGGGCAACTCCATGCACCTCACCATCGCAAACAAGCTTTATTCCTCCTGGTCTTTGCGGCCCTGGATATTGATGCGCGCCTTCGACATTCCTTTCGATGAAACGGTGATTCCGCTCTATCAGCCGGAAACCAAGTCGAGCATCCTGCAGGTCTCGCCGACCGGAAAGGTGCCATGCCTCACCGACGGCGATGTAAAGGTGTGGGAGAGCCTCGCGATCCTCGAGTATCTCGCCGAGAAATTCCCCGAGAAGCCCATTTGGCCGAAGGATGTGAAGGCACGGAGCCATGCGCGAGCCGCCGCCAGTGAGATGCATGCTGGATTCCAGGCCCTGCGCAGCGCCTGCCCGATGAACCTCGGCAAGCGCTTCGAGAAGAAGGACCGCGGGCCCGCGGTGGCCGCCGATGTCGCGCGCGTCGCCGCATTATGGAAGGACGCGAGGCAAGCCTTCGGTGGCGCAGGGCCCTTCCTTTACGGCGAGTTCTCCGCCGCGGATGCGATGTTTGCCCCGGTCGTCACACGGCTCGACACGTATCAGATCGAGGTGGATTCGGAGACGCGCGCCTACATGGATGCCGTGCTCTCTCATCCCGCGTTCGTTGCCTGGCGCGAAGCAGCCCTTCAGGAGCCCTGGCTGCTCCCTCACTACGAAGAGGGTGAAACGCCCGTCGAAGTTTATCATCGCCCGCAGAATTGAGCGCTGCAGGCCCGACAGGACCGGAAACTCATGCCCCAGACGCAAAAGCAATCCCACTATCCCGATCCCGCCAACAAGGAGGAGATCGTCTCGCGCACGCTCTCGGTCATCGTCGACAACGAGCCGGGCGTACTCTCCCGCATTGCGGGGCTGTTTTCGGGGCGTGGTTACAACATCGATTCGCTGACGGTCACCGAAACCGAGCACGCCAGTCACGTGTCGCGATTCACGATCGTCACCAAGGGCACGCCGGCCGTCATCGAGCAGATCAAGCATCAGCTCGAGCGCATGGTGCCGGTGCATCGTGTTACGGACTTGACGATGGCGGGTGAGCCGCTCGAGCGCGAGCTTGCTCTCATCAAAGTTGCGGGCAAGGGCGAGAAGCGCATCGAGGCCCTGCGGCTTGCGGAGATATTCCGGGCAAGCGTTATCGACGCTTCCACAGAGCACTTCGTATTCGAGATCACCGGCCGTACCAGCAAAATCGAGCAATTCATTCAGATCATGACCGAGCTGGGGCTGGTGGAAGTCTCCCGCACCGGCATCGCGGCCATGGCGCGCGGACCCGAAGGGCTGTAATACTCCGGCGACTGAGAAGAGGAAAGCAACCCGGCAGCCGTTACGGAGGTGAGCAGATGTGGGGCTACCGCGGGCGGCTGGAGCGCGATCTCGCGCGCTGGCGCGAGCAGGGCTGGATCAGCGAAACGGCTGCAACGGAAATTCGCCGGGATCTCGACTCCCGCAGCAGTGGCGTGAGTCTGGCGACGACGCTCGCCGTTTTGGGAGCCGTGCTGATCGGCTTTGCCGCGATGAGCTTCGTGGCGGCGAACTGGCAGGACGTGCCGCGCGTGTTCCGACTCGGGCTTCTGCTCGTGGGGCTTTGGGGCTGCTACGGCCTTGCCGGCACCCTGCTGATGCGCGGGTTCGAGGGCTTCGGTCATGCGGCCGTTCTCGCTGGCGTTTGCATGTTCGGGGCGAGCATCATGCTGATCGCCCAGATGTATCACATCGACGGCAATCCGCCTGAAGCCGTGCTGACGTGGACGGTCGGAGCATTTCTGGCGGGCGTGCTGCTGCGATCCAATCCAGCGCTGGCGCTCGCCATGCTGCTCGTTGGTCTCTGGAGCGCCTGGGAGACCGGCCTCAGAGAAGCCGTTCACTGGCCGTTTCTCATCGGCTGGGGCGTCGTTTCTGGCGCATTCCTTTGGAGGCGCTGGAGGCCGGGGCTGCATCTTTCTGCCATTCTCCTGAGCATCTGGATCATTGCCCTCGGCTATCTGCTTTTCGAGCACAATGCCCACTGGTTCGTGGGGCTTATTGGCTTGGGTATTGCGGGAGTTGCGCTCGCCATGGAGCAGTTCCCAGGCGTGCCGAATCGCATTGCGCCTGCGATCCTCTGCTACGGCATGGTTATCGCGTACGGGGGCCTGTTCGCCTTCAAGTTTCTTGAGCATCACGATCCGGGGACGCTGACCTTGCTGTCGCTCATCACCATGGCGCTGCTGCTGGCGGCCGTATTCTGGGGCTGGCGGAAGGAGCATAAGCCGGTCCTCTGGCTTGGCTATGCCGGGTTTTCCGGCGAAGTCCTCGCGCTCTACTTCGTCACCATCGGCACGCTGCTCGGCACTTCGGTGTTCTTCCTCGTCACGGGCCTCATCGTGATCGGTTTGGCCTGGCTTGCCTATCGCCTGCATTCCCGGCAAGGCCAACCAGAGGAGGCCCTGCCATGAAGAACTGGCGCAACGTTTGGGTGTCCATTGCCATCGTCGCTGCCCTGCAGACGGCTGTTCTCGGTTGGATGGTCGTGGAGCGCATTACGCTTCTGAAGAATGGCCAGGAAGTCGTCCTGCCGATCGTTCCGGTCGACCCGCGCAGCCTCTTCCGCGGCGATTACGTGATCCTGTCGTATCAGGCGACGCGTGTGCCGGGAGGCCTGATCGAGGGCCGGCTGGCCATGGGTGAGCAGCTCTACATCACATTGAAGAAAGAGGCTGACGGGAATTACGCGCCAATAGCCGCGAGCCGATCTCATCCCGGAACAGCCGGGCCCGACGAGGTAATTCTTCTCGGTCGGGTGCAGCACGATGCGCGCAACAACCGGCTCGGCACGGGCGATATCTTCGTGCGCTATGGGATCGAGAGCTATTTCGTGCCCGAAGGAAAGGGTCTGGAGCTCGAAAAGTTGGCGCAGGACCAGAAACTCTCGGTGGTGGTAGCCGTGGACCGGCACGGCAATTCCGCCATAAAGGGGCTCATCGTGAACGGTCAACGCGCTTACGAGGAGCCGCTCATTTGGTAAAGGTGGGCCGCATTCGCTTCATAAAATCGGCCATGCGCTTTCAGGCCTGACGTTCAATTCGGCACACATGTCAGAAGAATAATTGCTGCAACTCACAAGTGCTGGAAAAAGAGCGGTTCGCTGTTGCTCCAATCCGGAACGTCAGACCGGCGAATATGCATCTCGTTAATTCTCCGTTAACCCACGTGTGGTTAAAGAGGAGGAGGTAAACGAGGTGTGTTTTCATGTTGCGTAGCGAGTGCCGGTCCCAGCGGGCCGAAGCTTTCCAGGCGCTGCATCCGAAGATCGTTGCTGTCGGGCTCGGCATCGCCCTGGCCGCCTGCAGTGCCGATGTGACCCGGTTTAGTGGGCCGACATTCAGTCTGACTGGAAGCACCAACAGAATTTCCTCGGCTCCAGTCCCTCCCGAAAGCGTCTGGGGTAACGGCGGTTCGCACCTGGCAGACTCCGCGCCTTATAGTGGCAGCAGTTACGGGGGATCGTCCTACGACAGCTACGCAGGCGGAAAGCCGCCCTACAACCAGGGGCGCAGCTACGCGACTCATTCGCCCGCTAGCCAGAGTTACTCCGGTGGATATGGGGCGCCGACGCGGGGCGGTTACGACTCCTCCCGCGATACCTACAGCCCTCCGCCCGCTTCAACTCCTCCGCAGTATGCAGGCAACTCGTACGTCGGTCCGCAACCGCGCCCTACACGGGCGCCGTCCCAATACACTTACGAAACGCAGCGCCGGGATGAGCGGTCGAGAGTCGCCGCTCTGACGCCGTCCACTACGCGCGACACCTACCGGCCGTCGTCGCCCTCGATGTCGGACTATGTGCCGCCGATCAAGTCGTCCGCAGACCAGGCGGCCGCTGAGCGTTCGCAGACTCCCGATGATCCCTACCTAATCGAGGTGCAACCTGGGGATACGCTCATCGGCATCGCCGATCGATACAACGTCTCCATAAGCGAGCTGATGACCGTCAATGCTCTCAACAGCCCCGTGTTGAGGCCGGGAAGGAAGCTGAGGCTGCCCAAGGGGGCGAACATCGCCGCTGGGCGCCGGCGGACCATTCCCGCAACTCCTCGAGAGACGGAGATCGCTTCGCTCGTCAGCGCGCCGGTTGACCATGAACCCGCTAAGGTCCCGCCCTCGAGTACTCCGGCAGCGCCTCCGATGACTGCATCGGAAAAGCAGCCGGTTCTCGGTGCGGCCGGGCCAGACGCAGAAAGCGGGGATGCCCACTCGTATACCACCTATACGATGGCCCCGGGCGACAACCTCTATCGTATCGCTGTCGAGCATGGCGTCTCGGTCGCCGAGCTACAACGGCTCAACAACATCACGGACGCACGCAAAGTACGTGCTGGGGTAGTGCTGAAAGTTCCGGCACCCTCCAACACGACGAGAAAGGTGGCTTCGGTCGAGCCGGCAGCTCCGGCGAGGGTCGACGCAAGGCCTGTGCCTGCTGGTAACGAGAACGGCGCGGCTTTGGCCCCGGCTCAAGACCAGCTGCCGACGAAGCCGGTCATCATCAATGCTGAACCAAAACGCGTGGCGTCGAAGATCGAACAGGGAATCACGCCCGATGTTCCTCCATTGACGGCCGCTCCCTCTGAGACAGGTGCCGAAAGCAAGCCCACGCCAGTTGAAGTCGACAAGGCGAGCGCGGAGGAGCAGGCCGACGGCGTTGGGAGGTTCCGCTGGCCCGTCAAGGGTCGGATCATCGCCGGCTTCGGTAAGCAGGCGGATGGCAGCTACAGTGACGGGATCAAGGTCGCCGTGCCGAACGGTACGCCAGTGCACGCGGCCGAGAGTGGTGTTGTCGTGTATGCGGGTGACGAGCTCAAGGGCTACGGCAACCTCGTCCTCATCCGGCATGACAATGGATGGACCACTGCCTACGCTCACAATAGCGAGCTGAAGGTCGCGCGGGGCGATCGTGTGCGGCGGGGGCAGGTCATTGCCAAGGCCGGAAACTCCGGCAATGCCGAGACGCCTCAACTGCACTTCGAAGTCCGCCAGGGCGCAACTGCAGTCGATCCCATACCTCATCTCGAAAAACTGTAGACCGCTTGCCCCTGAGCCCTCGGCGCCGGCCCGCAACTTCACGGGTCGGCGCATCCTGTTGAAGTTCGCGAGCGTTGATCTCGGTAAAGTCGGCGAGATGGTATAAACCATCCTCTGGCGTGGAGGCTGACAGGGGGAGCACACGTCCGCCACAGTTCGGGGTAAAGCAAGAGACGGAATGCAGGAGCTGGGGCAGTCAGATGTCACGTCGTTACTTCGGCACAGATGGCATTCGTGGGCTTGCAAACCGCAGCCCCATGACATCGGAGCTTGCGCTCAAGGTGGGAATGGCGGCCGGGCGGGTGCTGGCGAATGGCCAGGGCCGTGTGCGCGTCGTGATCGGCAAGGACACGCGGCTGTCCGGCTACATGATCGAATCAGCATTGATGTCGGGCTTCACCGCCGTGGGCTGCGACGTGTTCCTGCTCGGCCCGCTGCCGACGCCTGCGGTCGCCATGCTGACTCGATCGCTCAGGGCCGACATCGGCGTGATGATTTCGGCATCTCACAACCCCTACGGGGACAACGGCATCAAGCTGTTCGACGCCGACGGCTACAAGCTCTCCGACGCGGTCGAGGCTGAGATCGAGCGGCTGATCGACTCGAACAGCGAAGAGCTGCTCGCCAGCCCGGACGCCATCGGGCGAGCCACTCGCGTCGAGAGTGCTCAGGAACGGTATATCGAGTTCGCAAAGCGCACTCTGGCGCGCAACCTGCGTCTCGATGGTCTGCGCATCGTGATCGATTGCGCCAATGGCGCCGGCTACAAGGTGGCGCCTGAGGCTCTATGGGAGCTTGGGGGCGAGGTCATCAAGATCGGGGTCGCCCCGAACGGAAGGAATATCAACCACAAGTGCGGCTCGACGGCGCCCGAAGCGCTCATCGAGAAAGTGCGCGAGTTGCGCGCCGATATCGGCATTGCGCTCGACGGTGACGCCGACCGGGTCGTGATCGTGGACGAGAAGGGCCAGCTCGTGGACGGCGACCAGCTCATGGCGGTCATTGCGGAGAGCTGGCTCAAATCCGGGCGTCTGGTCGGCGGCGGCATTGTCGCGACCGTCATGTCGAACCTGGGCCTCGAGCGGTATCTGAAAGGTCTCGGCCTGACGCTCACCCGAACGCCGGTCGGCGACCGTTACGTCGTGGAGCACATGCGCCGGCATGGGTTCAACGTCGGTGGCGAGCAGTCGGGTCACATCGTGCTGTCGGATTTCGCGACAACCGGAGACGGTCTTATCGCAGCCTTGCAAATCCTTGCCGCCGTTGTTTCGTCCGGCAAGCCAGTGAGCGAGGTCTGCCGCCGTTTCGAGCCGTTGCCGCAGCTCCTCCGCAATGTCCGCTACGCGAACGGCAGCCCGCTGGAGCGCGAGCGCGTGCAGAAAGCCATTGAGGAAGGCAAGTCACGCCTTGGCGCCGCCGGCAGGCTCGTGATCCGTCCGTCGGGTACCGAGCCCGTGATCCGCATCATGGCCGAGGGGGACGACGAGAAGCTCGTCGCCAATGTGGTGAGTGACATCGCAGATGCGGTGCGCGAGGCGGCACTGGTGGATGCTGGCGAATAAATCTCGCCGCGCCATTTTGCTCCGGTCTTTAAGGCTCCCTTAAAGCATTTCTGCCGATAGTCCCGATCTGAAACAGCGCGCGCTCGGGATGCCGCTTTCGCTGCGGAATCTCGCCTGATCCGGCTCCGAGCGCCAGCGCTATGGCGCGCGATTAAACGCAAGCCTGCGTGAGTATCCGTATGCGTGTGCGTAAATCGGGGGCGGCGGCGCTCGACCTTGAGCGCTGCTTCGTGGGGGAGCATCGCATATGTTCAGGAAGTCATTCCGCCTGGCGCTGACGTTCGGCGCTTTGGCAACGGGTTTAATTGCAGCTGCGCCGGCAATCGCCGACGGCTGGTGGGGCAGGGGAAGCATCAAAGATCGTCGCGCCGCCGTTCCGGTGCCGGCACCGGCGCCGATCCCGGATTACGCTGCCCGGTGGTATTTGCGAGGGGATTTGGGTGTTGGGTTTTCCAAGCCCGATCCGTCTGAGAATGGGATAGTTTACGGGCAAAATCTCCATGATCAATGGGACGCCACTTCCAACCTGCAATCTCGCTGGTTGCCGAACGACACAGAAACGACCTTCAGCTATGGCGCGGGTATTGGGTACTATTGGGCTCCCCATTTCCGGACCGATATTACGCTTGAAAGGATTTCAGAGCGTAAGCTGAAAATGCGAGGCACCTATTCCTACGATGCGGAATCGGGTGGAAATGATTATCAGGTCCATGGAGAAACGCACGACAAGGGCGAACTAAATTCGGGATTGTTTCTTTTCAACGCGTACTTCGATTTTGTCCGAAACGGACCCCTCACACCTTATATCGGTGCAGGTGTGGGTTTCGCAGTGAACAAATTAGAGCGGACGTTCTTCAATGAAGAGGATGCCGAGGGAACAACAATTGACGATAGTCCGATCAAACGCAGCGACAGCACCCACAATGTTACCTTCGCTGCCGCTCTGATGGCCGGTGTGAGCTACAGCATTACGCCAGTAACGATGCTCGACCTCAACTATCGCTACCTCTACATGAGCGGCAGCGATATCGATCTGAATATCAATGGCGTAAAAAGCAACTTCTCCACCGGCGATATCCACGAGCACCAAGTCCGCCTCGGCTTGCGCTGGAACATTTAATAGACGGAGTTCACCCACACTGGATGCGCCGTACTAGCGTCAAGACGGTACGGCTCATCAGGCGTGTGGCATCTAAACCGCCGCCCTTCCCCGCGACACCATCGGCCTCCCTTCCAGATTGACTTTTTGCGCCGCATCATTCACCAAAGCGGCGGGCCACTCCTCCCCAACGAGGAGCATCTATCTGGAAGGGTAGGCACATGACCGACTCGATGAAACCGGCTGTTCGGCCGGCGAGACCGCATTTCTCCTCCGGCCCCTGCGCCAAGCGCCCCGGCTGGTCCCCCGAAGTTCTCAGCAACGCATTTCTTGGCCGCTCGCACAGAGCGAAGGAAAGCAAGGC
>Ga0180220_1002370_pt1 | contig 12168 bp, 6 predicted proteins | sample eDN5th37CBELigBY_FD_151335 | JGI IMG/M metagenome (GOLD analysis project Ga0180220, IMG submission 151335) | Enriched backyard soil microbial communities from Emeryville, California, USA - eDNA 5th pass 37_C BE-Lig BY (version 2) (version 2) | ecosystem: Environmental > Terrestrial > Soil >... | reverse complement strand
TGTCGTTGTGAATTTCCGTTCCGGTTTCATTTTTTAAAGTATAGCTGAACTGTAATTTGGCCCACCTGCTGAAGAAAATGTTCGCACCGACAGTATACCAGTCTGAAGAGTTTTCCAGAACACCTAGGTTGGGGTCGTAAGTATCGTATTTTGCCAGCAGCTGTACTTTTTCGGGGATCAACTGATAAGCAGCCAGCGCATACCAGCCTTCTTTATCAGTTGATGCATCTAGCCCCTTGAGGTATTCTGCAGCGAGAAAGACCGGGCCGGATACATAGCTAGCGTCAAATCCATAACGGTTTCTGCTGTGGTTTTCAGCAGCGTCAGCTGCAGAAAGTGCCCAGCGCCCGGTTCCACGGTAGATATTCCCGGCTATATCCAAGCCTTTTGCAGGATGAATAGTCAGCCTTGCTGCAATATCCTTCTGGTCATTATTATCAGAGACATTTGTTCCCGCCCCGTTAAAAATACCAGCGGCATAATCTAAGAAATAAGCTCCGTTATGCTGTATAATACTACCGCCTAATTGTACTCCTATATCCCTGCCATTGCTGTTCCCGATAACATCCCTGCTGCGTGCGGTCAGTGCTTCTACTGCCTGCGATCGGTCTATTGTTACCAGTTTAGTGGAGGAAGTAAGGTTTTCTAAGGAAAAAGGAATTTTAAACTGCCCCGCGGTAACGGAAAGAGCATCATTAAGTTTGTAAGAGGCCGATGCATCAAGCAGCTTGGGTAAGTTTGCAAGTTCAGCATGCAAACGATAAGCCCATTGCTTATCAATTGTGCCTCTCAGGTCCAATCTTGCCCGCCTCAGGTCAAATCCATTAATTGATGTTTTTTCCTCGCGGTATTGATAGCGTCCCTGTATATAAGCGTTTAGTTTTATCGGAAGCTGTTTGTCTTCCTTTTTTTTAAGTTTTGTTGGCGAATGTGCCAGTACTGAATCTGCTTCTGAACTGCTGATTATATTTTTTTGAATCAGCAGCTTGTACAATTCATCATCCTGTGCATATATATTTATGGAAGTGAGCAGTAAAAAAAAGCCAAAAAACGCTCCTTTCGTATAATTTGATTTCATACGTTTTGATTATTTAAGTCTAAAGACTTAGGTTAAAATTTATTAATTAAATGATTAAGGGGAGCCCCGCTTTGGAAAAGAAAAGGCTTTAGCAGCGACATTCGTACAGAAGAAAAAGAAATCGATTGTGCGTAAGCATAATATACTTAATCTATAGATTTAATAGAGTAAAGATAGGAGTAAAATTTTTTACTAAGCAAATTTTTTTTATTTTTTATAATACGCTTAATTACAGTTTGTTATTAAGAAAACTTTAGGGGAATAAAGTTCTACGGAAACGGCCTCTTAAATATTTACTTAAAACTGGCTGAAAATCTCGATGAAAGTCTGCCCTTCATCTGAAAGCGTATTCAATTCAGAAACACCTGAACAGTTTGCAGCACAAAAACGCTTACTGACTCTTATAAAAAAATTAATCGTAATTTTCTCGCATAACCGCTAACTTATCGGGTAAATTATTGTTATGGCTTAAAATTTCAACTTTTCATGAATATTGTACATTTAAGTGCAGAATGCTATCCAATAGCAAAAGTTGGCGGTCTGGGCGATGTAGTAGGAGCACTTCCAAAATATCAGCGTAAAGCAGGAATAAATGCTTCCGTTGTAATGCCTTGGTATAATACTGCTGCAGTCAGGAAGAATACTTTTACGGTTGTTTTTGAAGGAAGCTCTCAGTTAGGAAACCGTACTTTTGAATTTCAGATACTTCGGGAAGTTAGAGATACTTTAGGTTTCCCGCTCTATCTGATTCGTATTCCCGGATTATTAGACCGCGATTCAGTGTATGGCTATCAGGATGAAACTGAACAATTTGTTGCTTTTCAGCTTGCTTTTCTGGACTGGGCTGCACAAATAACTGAAAAGCCCGATATTGTTCACTGTCACGACCACCATACCGGCTTAATCCCTTTTTTAATGTATCATTCAGAGCGATACGGCAGCCTTTCTGAAATTCCTGCGGTGCTTACCGTTCACAATGCGCAGTATCAGGGCTGGTTTAACTGGGATAAAGTAAACTATCTTCCAGGGATCGACGCATCAAAGCATGGACTGCTTGACTGGGGCGGCGTGATAAATCCTTTAGCTGCCGGAATAAAATGCTGCTGGAGGTTTACTACGGTATCCGAGAATTATTTAAAGGAATTGTCCGTCTACTCCAATGGACTGGAATACCTTTTTGCAAGTGAAAAGGAGAAGGGCGTTGGAATTTTAAACGGGATTGATACCGAAGTATGGAACCCGCAGGCGGATTCGATGATAACGGCCAATTATACAGCTGCGACTGTAAAAAAAGGAAAACAGGACAACAAAAAAGTAGTATGTAAAGAGTTCGGGCTAGCGCAGTCAAAACCCTTGATTGCATTTATCGGCCGCCTGGTAGGCGAGAAAGGCGCTGAACTGCTTCCACAGATCATTGAACAGAGCCTTTTGGAGTTTAATAGTAAAGTGAATTTTCTGGTTTTAGGTTCTGGAGAGCCGGAGATCGAAGAGGCACTCAAGCGCATGCCTTCGCGGTTTAAAAAAAATGTAAATGTTTTTATCGGCTATAATGAAGCCCTCTCACACCGTATTTATGCCGGGGCAGATTTTCTGCTGATGCCCTCCAGAGTGGAGCCGTGCGGCTTGAACCAGCTGTATTCAATGCGTTATGGAACAATTCCGATAGTTAGAAGTACCGGTGGATTAAAAGATACGGTAATTGACATCGAAAATGAAAACGGATATGGTATCTGTTTTGAAAATCTTGCTTCTGAAGATGCCGCAAGAGCCGTTTCGAGGGCAGAAGCATTGTATGCAAACAGCCAGCGGTTACAATTGTTACGTAAAGAGATAATGCAATTAGATTATTCCTGGGATAAATCAGCCAGCCAATATATTCAACTTTATACACAGCTTCATGAATTCTAAAAAAGTAATCGCGATAATTTTAGGAGGCGGGCAAGGCACCCGTCTCCACCCGCTTACCGCCACACGGTCAAAGCCGGCGGTCTCTATTGCCGGAAAATACCGGCTGGTTGATATTCCTATCACAAATTGTCTGCATTCAGATATTAAGCGCATGTTTGTGCTTACGCAGTTTAATTCGGCCTCATTAAATAAACATATTAAAAACACATATCATTTCAGTGTTTTCAGCGATGCTTTTGTAGATATCCTGGCAGCAGAGCAGACTCCGCTGCATTCCACCTGGTTTCAGGGAACAGCCGATGCTGTCCGCCGCTGCCTGGTTCATATTGATCCTTTTGATTTTGAATATATTCTGATCCTTTCCGGTGATCAGCTTTATCAGATGGATTTTTCTGATATGATCGATAATCATGAGCTGAAAGGTGCAGAAATCACCGTTGCCACAATTCCTGTTGCTGCAAAAGATGCTTCGAGTTTTGGGATAATGAAAACAGGAGACGGTGGAGAAATTACATCATTTATAGAAAAGCCAAAACAGGAGCTTCTGCCAGAATGGTCTTCCGAGGTAAGTGAAGAAATGAAAGCCCAGGAGCGAATTTATCAGGCCTCCATGGGTATCTATGTTTTTAATCGAAATGTACTTTATGATATTTTAAACAATACGCCTGATACCGACTTTGGTAAAGAAATTATCCCTAATGCTATCGGAAACCGGAAAGTTATCAGCTATCAATACGATGGCTACTGGACTGATATCGGAACTATCCCTTCTTTTTTTGAAGCGAATATTGAGTTGACTGACGATATTCCCCGTTTCAATTTATTCGACAGAAGAAGCATTTATACACGGCCGCGGATGCTTCCTCCTTCCAAAATATCAGGTACGACACTTGAAAAAACAGTGGTGTCAGAAGGTTGTATTATTCAGGCAAGCCGTATTGAACGTTCAGTGATCGGCATCAGGACAAGGATCGGAAGGGGTACTACCATCGCCTGTAGTTATATCATGGGCAGCGATTTTTATGAAACGCTGGAACAGATAGCTGCGGATAAGGAAGAAGGAACACCACCGATAGGTGTTGGTGAACGATGCTATATCCGTAACGCTATTTTAGATAAAAACTGTAGAATTGGTAATGATGTCCGTATTAACGGAGGTTCTCACCTTCCTGACGGGGATTTTGAAACACATACTGTCCGTGATGGAATTGTCGTAATAAAAAAATATGCGGTTATTCCGGATGGGACAGTAATATAGGGTACAAGTTACGCTGTCTTATTCATCTCACATCAGATGAAGCGGGAGAAGTCATTACTTGAATAACAGCAAAAAGGAAGCGGTGATATGCCAAAACATACCACCGCTTTTCGTTTACATTAAGAGCTGCTATTTAGAATAAATGTTTTGTGTTACCCTGTACCCTGCGGCCGTATTTGTATACCAATCGGGATACAGTTTGCCTCCCGATCTTGCCCAGTCGAGGAAATGAGGATATGCTTCATGAATCCCTTTGGTTTCAACAGGATAACTGAAAGGCTCCATGAAATGAATTGCCCAAGGCCAGTTTTCTTTAGAAACATAATAGATGTTTTCTTTGGGATTAGTGCCATCATACGATACGCCAAAAAGCTTGGTGTCAGCGAGTTTAGTAGGAGTGCCTCCGGGAAGATGTACCTCAAAGCCCCGGCCCCTGCCGCTGATAAGGAATGGATTGAATGGTGCGGTTCCTAATGTTTCAGCAGTTATGGGTGTATTAAAATCAAGATGTACGGTTACTGTATCTCCATACACTTTCTGCTGCGATTCATCTGTATTAACGAATAGTCCGTGAGGATTTGTAATTGCTGCTTTTGAGTGGTCAAACGGAATGATTACGGCTTTGCCTTGTCCCGCTTCCAGTCCATTAGCCGTCCTTTTAATGTAAGACTTTATGAAGCGCTGGCCGCTGACATGCTTAACGAGTGAAGGACTGAATGGAAATTCCACACCGAATCCATTTTCAAGGCTGGCTCCAGCTGCGGTAACGTAATAACTTCCCTCCATTTCTACGACCTTGTTCTGTGCATTGCTGATAAAAGCGTAACGGTAATTTATTACCAGGTCATTCAGGTCATAATCACCTTTGTCTGGCCATTGATCTTCAAAAGCTAGCGTTCCCCATCCCGATTTTCCAGGGAAATAATTGGTAAAAGCACGGGCTGGGTCGTTTGGAAACTCATCAAAAGGATCTGTTACCCCATCCCCATCTTTATCATTAGGCGTATCCATAGGAGTCGTGTTTTCTGTAGAAATGCCTGTAACCGGATTTGATTTTGCGTAAAAAACAACATCGTTGAAGTCGTGGTCACAACTTGGATCCTCCCTTGGTTTATCTTCAAAGCCAATTAGGAAGATATTTTCACTGGCGTTATGCAGTATCACTGTATGTCTGCGGAGCTGGGGGTCTGTTTCCGGGTTCAGGTTGGAGTTAGAATAGAATTTTGTGACATTGTTTTTTACCTTATTTCCATTCCATGAATTAGAGAATAAAACAAATCCTATGGATGTTCCAGCTTCAAACCTGCCAAGTTTTACCTTGTCGCCTGTAAAGAGCCCTCCTCCTGAACCTGCAGCTGAAGAGTTTGGAAATACATAATGAATAGTGTCAATATCAGAAACCGACTGTGGAGGATTGTTTGTTTTATAAGTATAATATCCAAAAGTGTTAAGATAAGTAGCACCTTCATGAACAAAAGTAAGCCAAACATCAGAAGTCTGCACAATATTCAAAACAGAAGCGGCCGATTCAGCAATATAGCTGGGATGATGAATGCCTACATTTTGCCTTTCCGGCAAAGAGTAATTGATATACTGAAGCATTTCAGGGCTTACTATATCCCTTGGTTCAAGATTGCGTGGTTTCCCCGATTCATCATAAGGGCTGTCATAAACGTACACTGGGCCTTTTGCCGATTGAACTGTAAAACTTTCTTTAACGTTTTTGCTCTGTGGAACAAATGCGCTTTCTGCAATAACATTTCCGCTAAAGCCGTTTTGCCCCCCGATAGTGCAGTTCAATGAGCCGCCAGAAATATACGCTTTAACCTGGCTTAACAGGCCGACATATTGTGGGTCTACGATCAATGTATCTGAATAAGAAGGGATGGAAGCCTTTGCTTTTATTGAGCCCGAAGCATCAGTAACAGCCTTAAAGATATAATTCTCTGTATTTGCAGCTGAATAAATATTTACGGGAACACCTGCCAGTGGTTTATTATCAGGAGAGAGGAGACGGATATTCAGGTTTACTTCCTTAGTAGTATTAAAACTAAAATGTTTGGGAGCCAGTTTGTTTTCAGCAGCGGCAGTTTCGTTGTTAGTAGGTTCTTTTTTACAAGCGCTGAACGCCAGAGATAAAACAGCAACTCCTATTAAAAATTTATTCATGTTAAAAATTTTTGTCGTGTTGAACGGCTAATGCGTTATTGCAGCGCAACAGACAATTATTATACCAAGGCTTCTAAACTGTGCTGTAACTAGCTGGAGAGAGATGTTGAGAAAAAAAGTGTGGCAGCGTGGGCGGCCATGTGGGAATTTTATTCCCTGTTTTTTGGCGAAAATCTACACTTTCAGATCTTTTGGTATTATTCCAAAGTGTTTTTTAAATGCAGCGGTAAAATGGGTAGCATGCTTGTATCCGGAAAGGTAAGCCGTTTCGGATACATTTTTACCCTCAGCCAGCAGTTCTTTTGCGTAACTCATGCGAAGCGTATGCCAGTATTGAAAAACCGTTGTTCCAAAAACTGCTTTAAAATCGCGTTTCAAGGCGAATTCATTAGTTCCGATCTTATGAGCAAGCTCGATCAGAGAACAGGGCTCTGTTGGATACTGTATCATGTAAGCTCTCGCCTGATACATTTTTTCTACATCTATTTTTCTAAGCCGGTTTTTATCCTGTTTCAGCTGCTGCCTGTGCTGGTCGTATTGCAGTAGGATAAGTTCTACAATTTTAGCTTCTGCACAAATCCTTCGAGCCTGTCCTTTCCACTTGCAATGGAGTATATCTTTTATTATAGTCTCCATTTTTGTATTCAGGCTCATGCTTTGTTCATAAACCATACCGGGTTCGCCTTGGGCTATATCTGCTTTTAATATAGAAAAAACAGCATGTTCGGGAGGGAGATAGTCAGAAAAGAATGCAGGATCAAGACTGATTTCTACAACCTCTATATCCTTGCCGGATCTGAAAAGAAGCTGCTGCTTTTGTCCCGGAAAGAATAAAAGATTGTGCTGGTTCTCCTTTACCTGTATATGGCATCCATTCGAAACCCGGCACTTGCATCTGACTTCGCCTTTAAGGCAGAAAATGAGTTGAATAAGCGGTTTTTGCGGTTTAAAATCTTTGAGTATTGCTGTTGAGTGAAGATGAATACAGCTGATATGCATTTGCTCGAACAGCTGTTCCGTATAATGGCCGGCTTTCAGGTTGTGCTGCCGTTCTTCATAAACCTTCTCTGTTCTGTCCGAAGTATTTAACTGCAGCTCTTCGTCGGGAAGTTCAAAACGTATCTTCATTCAGTGTTTCTTTTTGCGTTAGTCTTTCTCCTTTTTTCGTCTTTTTACTAATCCACCCCTGATTACTTTTGCACTGTAAATTTATTTAGACTTAATCTAAACTACAATGTTAAGAAAAATTAATTGCTTTTTATTCTTTATGATATTGGCAGGTTCACTCACTGCGCAAACTATAAATAACGGCTCTCAATTAGTTATTGCTGCTTCAAATCTGGAAAATGGTATAATACAAGGCCATGTTTCAACTTCTGAAGGGAAAGATGCGGCTAATGTTTCCATTGGACTGAAAGGACGTGCAGGCGGTACACAAACCAATGCCAAAGGAGAGTTCAGGCTGAAAACCAGGCCGGGAACCTTTATTATAAGAGCTACAGCTGTAGGTATGCGGCCAGAGGAAAAGACGGTGACCGTGGGGGACGGCGAAACTGTTATTGTGAATTTCGTTTTGAATATTAATGCAGAGCAGCTTCAGGAAGTGATTGTGTCTGCCAGCAGGAATAATTATAAAACAGACAGACCTTCATCTTCACTGCGTTTGACCGAACCTCTTATTGAAATACCTCAGAATGTACAGGTCGTTACACCCGCGGCTCTGGCAGACCAGCAGATCATCAGTATGAGCGATGGCCTGATACGCAATGTCAGCGGAGCGGTTCGTATGGAGCATTGGGGAGACTTGTATACCAACATTACAATGAGAGGATCGCAGATTCAGGCATTCAGAAATGGATTTAACGTAGTTAATTCATATTGGGGACCGCTCACAGAAGATATGAGCTTCGTGGACCATATTGAATTCGTAAAAGGCCCTGCAGGATTTATGCTTGCTAACGGCGATCCGAGCGGTTTATATAATGTAGTAACGAAAAAGCCTACCGGCGAAACTAAGGGTGAAGCCACATTTACTTTAGGAAGTTATGATTTGTATCGTACAACATTGGATTTGGATGGAAAGCTAAGCAGCGACGGGCGTATGCTCTATCGTTTAAACCTTGCGGGACAGAATAAAAATTCGCATCGTGATTATGAATACAATAACCGCTACAGCATTGCCCCGGTAATTTCTTATCAGCTGGACGACAAAACCAAACTGACTGCAGAGTACACGCTGCAGCATGCGAAAATGTCGAACGTAGGCTCGTTTTATGTCTTTTCAAAAAATGGCTATGCCGACCTGCCGGTCGATTTTACCGCAATGGCTCCCGGACTTGCCCCAACTATCATCAATGACCATAGCTTATTCCTGAATATGCAGCATAAGCTGAATAAAAATTGGCGATTAACCGCCCAAGCAGGATATTTTAATTATCAGCAGGAAGGTTCAAGCATGTGGCCGACAGCCATTGACAATACGGGAAAAATGATACGGGGCGTCAATATATGGGATGCTAAAAGTGAAATGACCTTAGCACAGGTGTTTTTAAACGGCGATGTCACTACCGGAACTGTCCGTCACCGCATTCTGGGCGGGCTGGATATCGGCACAAAAGATTACATGGCCGATTGGGGACAGGGCCATCCTCTGGATACTGCAGGCGGAGAGTTTGATGTTCATAATCCTTATTATACTACTCCCAATAACGGTTTTCCCGCTTTCGATCGTTCGCTGGGACTGGAGGCCAGGGCGATTAATGCCGGTGGATTAATTGATCAGCGTTACACCGGTTTTTACCTTCAGGATGAATTAGGTTTTTTTGAAAATAAACTTCGGCTGACACTGGCAGGCCGGTATACATATGTTTCGCAGTCGACTTATGGCGGCCCTCGTCAGACCGCGAAGCATGTTACCCCGCGTTTAGGGTTAAGCGTTTCTTTAGATGAGCAGGCTTCTTTCTATGCGCTTTACGATCAGGCCTTTATTCCTCAGGCCGGCCGGCTGGCAAATGGCGGCGAAGTAAAACCTATCACTGGTAACAATATGGAGCTAGGTATCAAGAAAGATTGGTTCGGAGGGCAGTGGAACTCAACACTCTCGGTTTACCGTATCCTGAAAGAAAATGAACTGACAGCAGATCCTAACAGTCAGCCCAATTCCGGTTTGAGTGTTGTTTTAGGCCAGAAACAAGCCCAGGGAATCGAATTTGATATTCGCGGCGAAATTGCCCGCGGCTTAAACCTGACCACCAATTATGCCTACACCGATTCGAAAGTTACGGAAGTTGCCGAAGGTGTAACTTCCATTAAAGTAGGCGATGTTATTCCTGGATTTTCAAAACATACACTGAATAGCTGGTTAAGTTACCGCATTCCTTCCGGAGTACTGGAAGGCTCGGGTGTATCCGCTGGGTTCACTTACCTGATTGATCGGGCTACCGACAGCTGGGGAGACACGGATCTGCGCCTGCCGGATTACTTCAAATTAGATGGCGGTGTTTTCTGGACAAAAGATAAAATCAGGGTAACGGCTAATGTATTCAATATACTGGATGAGTATCTCTACAGCGGTTCCTATTACAGCTGGCTGGATGCCTACTATTGGCAGACTGAATCGCCCAGGAATTTCCGCTTATCCTTAAGCTATAAATTTTAATTTATGACGTTTAAAAAGATAACAGGAAAGATACACCTCTGGCTCGGATTATTATCCGGGCTTTTGGTGGTTTTTTTGGGGATTACCGGATGTATCCTCGCTTTTCAACAGGAAATAGAAAGCGTTACCAATACGTATCGATATGTAAAACCGGAAAAAAAACCGTTTTTGCTTCCATCGCAGTTAAAGATTGCTGCTGAAAAGGAACTGCCGGGCAAAAAACCGCACAGCGTGATTTATCAGAGTAAAGAAGATGCGGCGCAGGTTGTTTTTTATGATTTCGCCCCCGCTTACTATTACCTCGTTTACCTCAATCCATATTCAGGTGATGTCTTGAAAGTAAAAAATATGGATCAAGATTTCTTTCGGATCGTAATTATGGGCCATTACTATTTATGGCTTCCGCCTAATATCGGACAGCCGATCGTAGCAACAGGTACTTTGATCTTTTTTGTGATGCTGGTAAGCGGTATTGTTTTATGGTGGCCAAGGAATAAAGCCGCACGGAAACAGCGTTTTACTATTAAATGGAATGTCCGCTGGCGACGGAAAAACTACGACCTGCACAATGTGCTTGGGTTTTATGCCAGCTGGATAGCTGTTTTCCTTGCAATAACAGGATTGGTAATGGGATTTCAGTGGTTTGCCAAAACGATATATTTTACCGCATCCGGCGGAGAATCCTTAAAATTATTTGAAGAACCGCATTCTATGGAAAAAACGGCCGTTCAAACCGGGAGCTTATTGCCAATCGATCAATTGTGGTATCAAATGAAGGCAGAAAATCCGGCAGCTGAACTGATCGAGATTCATTATCCCGAAACGGATTCCTCTTCTATCGCGGTAAGCGTAAACCCTGATGCGGCAACTTACTGGAAAACAGATTATCGCTATTTCGACCAGTACAGCTTAAACGAACTCAGCGTCGATCATATTTATGGACGCTATAAAGACGCTTCAACAGCAGATAAGATCATCCGGATGAACTATGATATCCACGTAGGCGCTATTATCGGCCTTCCCGGAAAAGTTTTAGCATTCTGCGCCAGCCTCATCTGCGCCAGCCTTCCGATCACAGGTTTTTATATCTGGCTGGGCAGAAGAAAAAAATCAAAGGCCGGCAAAAAACTGAGGCATGTACGCCGAAGAAAACAGCTGATTTTGGAGAAAGTGGTTTAAAATAAAAGTATGGGAGCCTTAATTGTGTTAAGATAATTGAAAAAAGAAATAGCAGGGGATGTGAGTCCTGCTATTTTCTTTCTCCCTCGAATAGCTTATCCTTATCTACTTTTTTTACTTCCATATTGTCTTTAAGGGTTTTTGAAATTGCTGAGAATGGCCGTGAAACCACTTCATCTCCCTCTTTTAAACCCGAAAGGATGCTGATGTATGAATCATCCTGAATGCCTGTTTTTACTTTGGTTTGTTTTACTTTTCCATTCTGGTATACAAAAACATACTCATTTACTGATGCTGGTGATTTAGGCTCACTGCTGCTGTCTGCTTCTGTTTTTTGAGAAGCAGCAGCTTTTTGCTTTTCATCCTCTCTGGTAGTAACGGACTGGATTGGAACGGCTAGTCCTGTTGATTCTTTGGTCTGGATGTCGACTGTTGCCGATAAACCCGGCCTGAAAGGAGAGCTGTTGCCTGTGTTTTTCATTACTTCAGCGTAAGATTCCGGCAGTATTCGCACTTTCACTGTGAAGTTTGTGACTTGTTCAGCGCTGGTGCCGGTCGTATTGGCCGAGCTGGCGATTTCTGTTACCGTACCACGAAACTTTTTATCGCGAAAAGCGTCAATTTCAATTTCAGCGGGATCGTTAAGAGAAACGCGGTTAATATCGTTCTCATTTACATCTACATTGACCTCCATCGTGTTCATATTGGCAATTCGCATGATCTCTGTACCAGCCATTTGAGCAGTTCCTACCACACGCTCCCCAAGTTCTACTTCAAGCTTCGATACCACTCCGTCCACCGGTGCATAAATTGTAGTTCTGGCAAGATTATCAGAAGCTTCCTTTACCAGTGCCTGGGCCTGATCCACTCCATACTCTGCACCGACAACATTCTGTCTCATTGCTTCCAGGTTTGCTT
>Ga0180220_1002368_pt1 | contig 12176 bp, 13 predicted proteins | sample eDN5th37CBELigBY_FD_151335 | JGI IMG/M metagenome (GOLD analysis project Ga0180220, IMG submission 151335) | Enriched backyard soil microbial communities from Emeryville, California, USA - eDNA 5th pass 37_C BE-Lig BY (version 2) (version 2) | ecosystem: Environmental > Terrestrial > Soil >... | reverse complement strand
CGCGGACGTAGGTGTCCATCACGGGGCGGAACATGGCGATGTCGCGCGCCAGCTCGATCAGCGTACGATCGACGACCTCGACGGCGACGGGGCCCAGCTTGACGATGTGCTGCGCAGCTTCCATCGCCTGCCGGAACTTCGGGAAATGACAGATACCGAGCGCCTTGTTTTTCGGCTGCCGCGCAAGCTTCACCTCGATGCGCCGCGACAGGGCGAGCGTGCCCTCGGAGCCCACGAGCAGCGTCGCGAGGTTGAGCGGCTTGTTGCCCGGCACCAACGCGTCGATGAGATAACCGCCGACGCGGCGTGAGACCTCGGGAAAGGCCTGGGCGATGTGCGCGGCTTCTCGCAGCCCGAGGGCAATCAGCCTCCGGAAAAGCGCTTCGGCCTCGTGACCACCGAGGTTCGAAGGATCGACCTCAGCAAACCTCGCCGGCGTCCCGTCGGCCAACAGCGCGTCGATGGCGAGCACGTTGTCCCGCATGATGCCGTAGCGCAGCGAGCGCGTGCCGCAGGAGTTGTTGCCGGTCATGCCGCCGATAGTGGCGCGACTTGCCGTCGACACATCAACTGGAAACCACCACCCGGTCGACTTGAGCTGCCGGTTCAGCTCATTGAGCACGATCCCCGGCTCGACGATACAGGTTCCCTGCTCCGGATCGAGCTCGAGCACGCGGTTGAGATACTTCGTGAAATCGATAACCAGTGCGCGCCCGACCGTCTGGCCGGATTGCGATGTGCCGCCGCCACGGGGTAGCATTGGCACACCGAACTCGCGCGCGATTTCCAAAGCAACCCGCACATCCTCATCCGTCCTGGGAACGACCACGCCAACGGGCTCGATCTGGTAGATCGACGCATCCGTCGCGTAACGGCCTCGACTGAATCGATCGAAAAGCACGTCCCCCGCGATCTCTTTGCGGAGCCGGTCCGCGAGCGCGTGGTTGGGCGGCACGTGCAGGTTCATCAGTCTTCTCTGGATGTTGCAGGTTTCGGGTGCATTCGCTTGATGCAGGCCTTGTCGATGGCATACAAGCACCTGAAAGTGCAAGAGTTCGTGCCCTCTCTTCTGGACGGGAGAATACCTCTGATGATGAACGCTCCGCGCCGTGCCGGCCGTCACTTCCTGCAGATCCCCGGCCCGACGCCGGTGCCCGATCGAATCCTGCGGGCCATATCGCTGCCGACCATCGACCATCGCGGGCCGGAGTTTCAGGCTCTGGGCAAGCGCGTGCTCGATGGGATCAAGACGATATTCAAGACCACCGGACCGGTGTTCATCTATCCGGCCTCCGGCACAGGCGCCTGGGAAGCGGCCTTGGCAAACACGCTCTCACCTGGCGACAAAGTGCTGATGTTCGAGACGGGCCACTTCGCGACCCTCTGGAAGAACATGGCTGCGAAGCTGGGCCTCGACCCGGAGTTCATCCCGTCCGACTGGCGCTCCGGTGTGGATGCCGCGGCCATCGAAGCCCGTCTCCGCGAGGATAAGGCACATGCCATCAAGGCCGTGTGCATCGTTCACAATGAGACGTCCACCGGTGTCACCTCGAACGTCGCCGCAGTGCGCAAGGCGATCGACGCGGCGGGTCACCCTGCTCTGTTGATGGTCGATACGATCTCGTCTCTCGCCTCGATCGACTATCGGCACGAAGAGTGGGGCGTCGACGTCACCGTTTCGGGTTCCCAGAAGGGGTTGATGCTTCCGCCGGGCCTGTCGTTCACGGCGGTCTCCGAAAAAGCGCTGAAGGCATCCGAGTCCTCGCGCCTGCCAAAGCTGTTCTGGTCCTGGGCGGAGATGACGCCGCACAATAAGAACGGCTTCTTCCCCTACACGCCGGGCACCAACCTCCTCTACGGCTTGGCGGAAGCCATCGACATGCTGCACGAGGAAGGTCTGGAGCGCGTTTTCGCACGGCACGACCGGCATGCAGAGGCGACGCGGCGTGCGGTACGCGCCTGGGGCCTCGAGATCCTGTGCCGCGATCCAGCCTGCTATTCCTCCTCTCTCACAGCCGTTCTGATGCCGGAAGGCCATGACGCAGACCGTTTCCGGCAGATTGTTCTCGAGCATTTCGACATGTCGCTCGGCACCGGCCTGACCAAGCTCGCCGGCAAGGTCTTCCGCATCGGCCACCTCGGAGACACGAACGACCTCACCATCGTCGGCGCGCTTGCCGGTGTGGAGATGGGACTGGCCCTCGCCGGCGTTCCGCATCAGCCCGGCGGAGTGCAGGCTGCCATGGAGTACTTGCGTAGCACCAGCGCGGGATAGCTTGGTCCGACAATAGAATCGTGGATTCTGGTGACGTGACGTCCCACGCCCGCTAGGATGGCAAAAAGCCCCCAGCGGGCGTGGCCATAAATCGAAGTTGGAGGAGGACCCCAAGTATGATTCTCAGAACATCTCTGGCTGCGGTAGCCGCAGTCCTGCTGTCCGCCAGCGGAGCTCTCGCGCAGATCGAACTGAAGCTCGGTCACGTTGCTGAGCCGGGATCACTGATCGCCCAGTCCGCCGACGAGTTCGCCAGGCGCGCGAATGCAAAGCTGGGCGACAAGGCGAAGATCACCGTCTACCCGTCGAGCCAGCTCGGCAGCGACCGGGATATGTTCCAGAAACTCAAGCTCAACCAGCTGCAGATCTGGATCCCCTCGACGATCATGTCGTCCATCGCCGACGAGTACGGCGTCTTTGAGATGCCCTACATCATCAAAGACCGCGAGCACATGAAGCGGGTGATGGAAAATCTCGGAGAAAAGTATCTTATTCCGGCCGCGAAAGAAAAGGGCGTTCTCGTCCTCGGCCAATGGGAAAACGGATTCCGTCACATCACCAACAATGTGCGCCCCATCGTGAAGCCGGAGGACCTCAAAGGGATCAAGTTGCGCGTGCCCGCCGGGGAGTGGCGTGTGAAAATGTTCCAGACCTATGGTGCCAACCCGAGCCCGATGGCTTACGGCGAAGTCTTCACCGCACTCAAGACAGGTGTGATGGACGGCCAGGAGAACCCTTATCCCCAGATCTGGGGCGGCAAGTTCCACGAGGTGCAGAAGTACATCTCGCTCACGGGCCACGTATTTACGCCGGCTTGGCTTGTCGTTTCGCCCACGCAGTTCTCGAAATTGCCCGAGGACGTGCAGAAGATTATCGCGGAGGAAGCGAAGAGCACCGAAGACTACGTGCGCGAGCTCGCAACCAAGCTCGACAACGAGCTGCTCGACAAGATGACGAGCTCTTCGCAGATGAAGCCGAACGAGGTCGATAAGGATGCCTTCATTGCAGCATCGGGTTCGATCTATGAAGAGTTCGGCAAATCCGTGAAAAATGGTGCCGAGCTCATCAAAGAGATCCGAGCGCTCGCAAACTGAGTCGCAACGAGCCCGGCGGTCGGCAGCTCGTTACTGCCGGGCTCGACCCGTGCCCTAAGAATGACAGTGGCGTATAGCACACGGCTCAACTGGTCTGTGCCCAGTGGAACCTGCTTTCCCTAGCAAGCGCTTGATCTCCCAAACGAAGCGAATTCATGACAACTCTTCACCGGCTACTCGACTGGCTTTTGCAGTGGACTGTCATTCTCCTGATGGTTACGCTGACGGCCGTCGTCATCGTTGCAGTCTTCGCCCGCAAGTTTGGCGCCTCTCTCGTCTGGTACGATGAGGTCGCATCGGTCTTACTCGCCTGGGTCACCTACTACGGAGCAGCACTGGCTGCGCTAAAACGGCGGCATATTGGTTTCGACGGCCTGCTCCTTCGCCTTCCGGTGAAGCTGCGCATGGCGGCCGTGGTCGTCGCAGAAATCCTGGTGATCGGGTTCTTCGTACTGCTCGCCTGGACGGGCCTCGAGGTGCTTGCTGTTGTCGGTGGCGACACGCTGGTCAGCCTGACATGGGTCCCGATCTCTCTGACCCAATCGGTTATTCCGATTACAGCGGTGCTGTTCATCATCTGCGAGCTGATAAGCCTGCCGGAGTACTGGCAGTCCATTCAGGCCGGCCGTTCGCTTGAGCATCCCGAATTCGAGCCAGAGAGGACGTGACCCATGCTGCTCCTCGTCATGTTCCTCGCCATGCTGGCGATGATCCTCATCAATGTTCCCATCGCCATCGCTCTCGCCATTGCAGCCGTCATCGGGGTCGCCGCCGGCGGGCTGGATAACCTGATCTCCGTTGCCATCGAAATGTATCGAGGGGCGACCAGCTTTTCGCTCATTGCCATCCCGATGTTCGTGCTGGCCGGCGCCATCATGAATGCCGGCGGCATCTCCCGGCGGCTGATCGCGATGGTGTCGGCCCTCATCGGCTTCGTGAAGGGCGGGCTCGCCATGGTGAACGTCGGCGTTTCGCTGATCTTCGCCGAAATATCGGGAAGCGCCGTTGCGGACGTCGCGGCGATGGGGTCCGTCATGATCCCCGAGATGAAGCGTAAGGGCTACTCGAAGGAATTCGCGGCCGCTGTAACGTCCTCCTCCGCATCCCTGGCCATCATCATCCCGCCATCGATCCCGATGATCCTCTATGCGATCTCCGCGGGGACTTCGGTCGAGCAACTCTTCATTGCCGGCTTCGTGCCAGGGTTGATCGGTGGGCTCGGCTTGATGGCGGTCTGCTATTTCTTCGCCCGACGCTACAATTTCCCCGTCGAAGAGGCGTTCAATCTTGCTCACGTGAGGAAGACATTCGTCGAGGCGCTGCCCTGCCTCGCGCTTCCCGTCATCATCCTTGGCGGCATTTTCTCGGGGCTTGCCACAGCCACCGAGGCGGCGGGCCTTGCGGTTCTTGCCGCGCTGCTCGTAGCGCTCTGGTACGGAGAGCTCGACTGGCGCTTGCTGAAATCGTCGATGCTCGACGGCGGCATGCAGACAGCCGTGGTCATGGTGCTGGTCGCCGCCTCGATATTGATGGGCGACTTCCTGACGGTCGCTCAAGTACCGCAAAAGCTTGCCCAGTGGATCGCGTCGGTTTCGAGCAACCAGTACGTGATCCTCTTCATGCTCAATATCTTCTTCCTGATCCTGGGGTTCTTCCTGCACTCGGCTGCGGCGATCATTCTGGTCGTTCCGATCATCGTCCCGCTGATGAACACGGTCGGGATCGACCCTGTTCACTTCGGCCTGGTGGTCACTCTCAATCTTGCCATCGGCCAGCAGACCCCGCCTGTGGCCAGCGTGCTCATCACGGCCTGCTCGATTGCGCGGTCCGACGTTTGGGAGACCACGAAGGTCAACATCCCGTTCATCCTGGTGCTGCTCGGGGTGCTGTTCCTGTGCACCTACGTGCCGGCAATCCCGATGTTCCTGGTCGACCTCTTCTATCCGAACCGAATCTGACGGCTTACTGATCGGGCAGCGCATTGTTTGCGCTGCCCGGAACCCTGACAGCAGTGTCATTGACCTTGGCCGCGGAAATGTTTCGCGGCTGCCTTTCTTTCACTAATCTGTCGTATGACAGTGTTGTGACAGAGTTCGCCACACCATCGTGGTCATGACTGATCAGACCGTCGGCTACATCGGCAAGGCGCCGCGTACCAGGTTCGGCCTTCGCGAGTTGCGACCGGCGACGACCTATTGGCTGGCGGCCGCCATCACTCTGATCGTTCTCGCAGTGCGGTGGGGCACGGAGGGTGGCCCTGCAACATCGATTTTTGCACTGGCTGTCTGTCTGACCCTTGCCGCCGTCCTCGTGCTGCTAACGCGGCGGATTCTTTTCGCGACCGTCACCGTCTCGGGACTGGCGCTTTCGATCGTGCTCGGCGCGAGCATCAAGCTCAAGAAGATGAACATGGTCATGCACGCCTATGACCTGCTCTTCTATCTGAGCTCCTGGTCGACCGTGACCTATCTGTGGCACGACTATCGCCGCTACTTCGTGAGCATTTTGGCGGCGGTCTTTGTAGCAGCGCTCGCCAGCGCCATCGCCTTCTGCGTCGACGGCAGCCGCGTACCGCGCCGCCATGCTGCGCTCGCAGCGGCTCTCTTCGCGACGATCGCCTATGGCGCATCCGTCGCGAAAGGCGAACGGCGGCACACGGAGTTCGCCTACGCCGGCCAATACCTCACGTTCTTCTTCAGCTCGTGGCCGGAGACACTCGCCGCGCTGTGGCGAGGGCAGCTGCTTGAAGCGGCTCTGAAAGCGCCCGGTCCCCCCTTCAGCGTACCGGAACAATGCGCGCTTCGAAAGCCGCCGCACATCCTGCTTATTCATCAGGAGTCTGTGGCGCCACCCAGTTATTTCCCTCAGCTTGTTTACGATCGCGCCCTCGACTCCTTCTTCCATTCCGCTGACGGAAGACTACACAAGCTGCGGGTGGAGACGTATGGCGGCGCCTCGTGGCTGACCGAGTTCTCGCTGCTTGCAGGCGTTTCGACCTACTCGTTCGGCGGGATGCGCTCTTTCGTGCAACTTCTCATGGCGGGCAAGGTCCACGATACCGTACCGCACGTTCTGGCGCAGTGCGGGTACCGCAACGTCGTGTTCTACCCGATGCTGCGTAACTTCGTGTCGAACGACAAATTCTATGCCGCCGCCGGACTTCCTGAGATCTTCGATGTCCAGGATCAAGGCGCCAAGAGGGTCAACGAGCGGGACCGGTTCTACTACGCCAACGCGCTTGCCGAGATGGAGCGCCACTTTGCGCGCTCGGACAAACCGCTCTTCACGTTCATCCAAACCATGTCCACCCACTGGCCGTACGATGTCACCTACGAGCCGGAGGAGGAGGTCGCGGGCGGCGGGGCGGGCACCGATCCGGAGATGCACGAGTATCTACGGCGTCTCGCACTCGCAAAGCGCGACTACGAGTTCCTGAAATCCGAGCTCGCGCGCCGATTCCCAGGCCAGCCGTTCCTCATATTCCGCTACGGCGATCATCAGCCCGTCGCTACCCGGACCCTTCTCGGTTTCGACGAAAAACTCGAGGCGGAGGACGTGCTGCTGGAGGTCGACTCTGTCGGCTTCCTCACCTTCTACGCGGTCGAGGGCATCAACTATAGGCCGCCCGACTTGCCGGCCATCGACGTCATCGACGTCCCCTATCTCGGCGCCATTCTGCTGCAAGCAGCCCAGCTCCCCATGTCCGACGCCTACAAGGAGCGCCTGCGCCTGATGGAAGTTTGCGAGGGGCGCTACTACTCCTGCCCGGATCGCCGCGAAATCCTGCGCTTCCACCGCCGGCTGATCGACTCGGGCCTGATCGAGGCCCGTTGAGGCGGCACGCGATAGGCCCCGCCTTGGTCAGCGCCTTTCATCAAGGGCTTGGTCTGCCAGACAGAAGAACCATCTATCTCGATGGCGGTTTCTAGCCGCGGACGTCGGTTCGTTTCGATGGTCAAGGAGGCAGCATGACCATGACACGGGAGGACGTGCTCCACGTCCTTGGACCTGTCGATGATCACCTGATCGTCGAAATTCTCGCGACGGGAGCCAGCCGGGAAGAGCTGGAAGAAGCTTTCGCCTGGCTGCATGCCGACGACGTGCTCGGCCCACAGCTGCGCCGCCAGCCGACCGGGAAAGTCGCCGAATTGTGCGAAATCCTGGAGAGCGAGGAGGAAGAGCCGGATCGGATCTGAACGCCGCCCGCATCCGAGAAGGCCGCCGGTGTCAGCTCTTGTCGCCGATCAGATGGCTCTGCACCCCGATCGGCGACAACTTGGGCCGCACGCTGCTGATACGGCCGGTGCTGACGCCAGCCCAGCCGATCTCGCCGGATAGACGCCCGTACTCGATCTTCGGGCAGCGGTTCATGATCACCGTCAGGCCAGCGGCTTCGGCCTCCTCGGCCGCTTGGTCGTTGCGCACACCGAGTTGCATCCACACGACGCGAACGCCGAGGCGGTCCTTCTGTGCGATCGCCTCGCGCGTCACCTCCAGCGCGGCTTCCGAGTTACGGAAGATGTCCACAATCCCGATCGGAGGCGGCACCTCGGCGAGGCTCGCGTAGACCGTCTGGCCGAGAATCTGCTGGCCCGCCAGCCCCACGTTCACAGGGACGACGCGATAGCCTTTGCCGAGCAGATACTTCATCGCGAAGTAGCTCGGACGGCTGGTGTTTGCGCTCGCCCCCACCATCGCGATTGAGGTGTTCTCGCGCAGGATCGAGGCGATCAGGTCGTCGGAATAGCTGTCGTGGGCCATCAAGAAGTGCTCGCAGGCGATTCCACGTCGTCCGGCAGAGACACGCGCCCTGTCTCGTCGAGTGGGAAGAAGGGATTATAGGCCACCTCCCATAGGTGGCCGTCCGGATCGGCAAAATAGCCAGAATATCCGCCCCAGAAAACTTTCTGACCCGGCTTCACCAGCCGGCCGCCACTCGCCGCTGCCTTCGCCAGCGCCGCATCGACATCCCGCTCGCTCGCAACATTCCAGGCGAGCGCGATCCCGGAGAAGCCCGGGCTGCTATCCGCCACGCCGGCGTCGGCCGCAAGCGCCGACCGGCCGAAGAGCGCGAGCACGACGCTCCCGAGCTGAAAGAAGGCCACTTCGTCCTGGCTTGCCGTAGACGCCTTGAGGCCCATGGCCTCGTAGAAACGCCGCGAATGCGCAACATCGGTGACGCCCAGCGTCACCAGGCTCAAGCGAAGCTGCACGAGCTCAGCATCCTTTCCACTCGGGCTTGCGCTTCTCGACGAATGCGCTGATCCCCTCAGCCGCGTCGCGTGCCATCATGTTCTGCACCATCACGTCAGCGGCATACGTGTAGGCTTCGGCCGTCGGCATTTCGACCTGACGGTAGAAGGCCTCCTTGCCGATGGCGACCGTCAGGGACGACTTATCGGCAATCACTTTCGCCATCGCCAGCGCCTCATCGAGCACGCGACCGCGCGGTACCACGCGATTGACGAGCCCGTACTCGGCGGCTTCCTTCGCCGGCAGCATCTCCCCCAGCAACAGCATCTCCATGGCACGCTTGCGCGGCACGTTGCGCGACAGCGCCACCATGGGTGTCGAGCAGAACAGGCCGATGTTGACGCCGGGCGTCGCGAACTTCGCCTCCTCCGCGGCGACGGCAAGATCGCACGTCGCGACGAGCTGGCACCCGGCCGCCGTAGCAGTAGCGTGAACAGCGGCAATGAACGGCTTCGGCGATCTCAAAATCGCCTGCATCAAGCCCGCACACGTCTCCATGGCGGTGCGGTAGAACCCACGCCCGCCATCCTGGTCCGCACGATGGGTCGTGAGCTCCTTGAGATCGTGACCGGCCGAGAAAGCAGGACCATTAGCAGCGAGCACGACTGCGCGAACGCCATCGTCCGAAGAGAGCCGGTCGACTGCACCGCGTAACTCCTGCAGCAGTGCAAGCGACAAGCTGTTGCGGGCCTCAGGACGGTTGAGCGTCAGGATCGCGATTGCGTCCCGACGCTCCTCTAGAAGGATAGCGGTTTCGACCGCTGTGCTCACTCGTTCCTGCATTCCAAGGCTGTCTGCTATTGCAGCGCCTTATCTATCTCGGCGCGGTACTTCTTTACAACCTGCACGTTCTCCGGATGTTCAAGCGGCGGCGTCATTTCGAGCGCCTCCTGCATCTCCTTGAGCATCTGCTTCTTCTCGTTCTCGGGGATCGACGTGTCCTTCTCGATCTCCGCGATCTCTTTCTTGATGGACTCCACCGGATCGGAATACTCGCCCGTCTCCGGATCGAACCCCGCCATCACCATCGAAATGTTGGCGGCGACCATGTCCAGCTCGTCGAAGTCGGCGAAACCGTTCTTCTTCGCGAGGGCATCGAGCTCCGCCTTCACCTTGGGATCCGGATCGTCCGACTCGCCCTGAAGCTTGTCCGCGATGGCGTTGAGATCCTTCTGAGCTGCGATGAAGCCCTGGATCTGCTTTTCCGTGAGCTTGATCTGCTTGAAATCCGCCTCCTGAGCCGAGGCTGGGCCAAAGGCCAGCGCCAGTCCAAAGGCAGCAATGGTAAGCGAGCGCGCAATTTGAACGATCACGGAGATCATGTCCTTCCCTTTCCCTCCCACCGTTCCCATAAGCCTTCACAGAGGCTAGTAATCTGCCTCGGCGGATTCATAGCAGAACTGAGACAAGATTTAGAATGGCCGACACAGCCGGTACGCGCCAGCGCTTGAGCAAAGATCAGGTGATGGCCCTCGTCGACGAGCACTTCCCCCAGGTGCACGAAGGTAACGGTCGGGTCAGCCTCGAGTTTTTGGCGCCCATGACCGCGCGCGTGCGTATGGCGCACGACCCGAGGGCGATCCGGCCTGGCGGGACCATTTCAGGCCCAGCGATGTTCAAGCTGGCTGATTTCTCCGTCTACGCGATCATTCTCGGCGAGCTCGGTGCGTCGGCCCTCCAGGCCGTCACCACGAACATGACGATGAACTTCCTCACGCGGCCGCAACCGGGGGACATGATCGCGCATGCACGGCTCATCAAGCTGGGCAAACGGCTCGCCGTCGCCGAGGTCGAGCTTTATTCCGACGGGCGACCGGACATGGTGGCGCACTCGACGGCGACGTATGCGCTGCCGCCGGTGAAGTCGGAAAGCGGTGAAGAAGTCGTGAAACTTTTGAAGTCGTGAGGTCGGGCGGCGCTGCGGCGGTATTATTTTACCTCATAAGATAACATGCTGAAATTTCAGCATTATTTTTGCGCAAGCAAGAAACTTGTTGACGGCCGTAGCGGTCTCACCTATCAAGCCGGAGATTCCGGCGCTGGACGCCACAGTTCAGGATTTCCTGGAGCCTCGACTATGAAAACCTACGTCGCCAAACCCGGCGAGGTGGAGAAGAAGTGGATCGTCATTGACGCTGCAGGCCTCGTCGTCGGCCGGCTCGCGGCGCTCATCGCCACCCGCCTCAAGGGCAAGCACAAGCCCAACTACACGCCCCATGTCGACATGGGAGACAATGTGATCGTCGTAAACGCCGAAAAGGTCGCGTTCACGGGCAACAAGTACAACGACAAGGTCTATTACCGGCACACCGGCTACCCCGGCGGCATCAAGGCGCGCACGCCGCGTATGATCCTCGAGGGCAAGACGCCGGAACGGGTCATCGAACTCGCTGTGGGCCGTATGCTCAGCCGCGGGCCGTTGCAGCGCAAGCTGATGCGCAATCTCAAGGTCTACAAGGGTCCTGACCATCCGCATGTGGCCCAGAACCCCGAGGTGCTGGATGTCGCCAAGCTCAATCGCAAGAATGTGAGGGCCTGATCCCCATGGCCACCGATACCACCAAGTCTCTGGAAGATCTCGGCGCAATCGCCGGGGGCATTCAGGAGCCCGCAGCAGGCCCTGTGCACGTGCAGAAGCTCGATTCCTACGGCCGCGCGTATGCGACCGGGAAGCGCAAGGATGCGGTCGCCCGCGTCTGGCTGAAACCGGGCAGTGGCCGGATAATGGTCAACGACAAGGACTTCGCCCAGTACTTCGCCCGGCCGGTCTTGCAGATGCTGCTGAAGCAACCGCTCAACGCAGCGAACCGGGCCGACCAGTACGACATCGTCGCCACTGTGAAGGGTGGCGGCCTTTCCGGCCAGGCCGGTGCCGTGCGCCACGGGATTTCGAAGGCTTTGACGTACTACGAGCCCGAGCTTCGCAGCGTGCTGAAGAAAGGCGGCTTCCTTACCCGCGACAGCCGCACCGTCGAGCGCAAGAAGTACGGTCGCGCCAAGGCTCGCCGCAGCTTCCAGTTCTCGAAGCGCTGATCGGGTTACCGGCATTGCTTACCGGGGCGCATGGCATCTGCCGTGCGCCCTTCTCGTTTGAGCGCCGGTGCATTGACACGCCACGGCTGCTGGCGCATATCACCGGCATGATCGACGCAGCTCTTACCGTTTTCGGCCGACGTCGCCGCGCCATCCTTCCGCGGCTGCGATGACGCGTGCTTGTCATCCGTCGTCGTGAGCCGCGCTGCTCTGCGCGGTTTTTTTGTGCCTTCGCTCCATGTCTGCCTCTCAGGAGGATTCCTCATGATCGAGACCGCTTCACGGAAGCCCAGCGTCTTCATCGACGGCGAAGCGGGCACAACCGGCCTCGGCATTGCCGAGCGGCTTCGGGCCATTCCCGGCATCGAGCTCAAGAGCATCGCTCCCGAGCGCCGCAAGGACGCCGACGCCAAACGCGCCATGTTGTCGGAAGTGGACCTCGTCGTGCTCTGCCTGCCGGACGATGCCGCACGGGAGACCGTCGCGATGGCCGACTCCCTGCCCGGCGGCGGTCCGCGCAT
>Ga0180220_1002366_pt1 | contig 12183 bp, 9 predicted proteins | sample eDN5th37CBELigBY_FD_151335 | JGI IMG/M metagenome (GOLD analysis project Ga0180220, IMG submission 151335) | Enriched backyard soil microbial communities from Emeryville, California, USA - eDNA 5th pass 37_C BE-Lig BY (version 2) (version 2) | ecosystem: Environmental > Terrestrial > Soil >... | reverse complement strand
CGAGAACACCAGCGCCGCGTTCGCCAGCAGCGCGGTGAGAAGCAGCATGAGCGCGGAGAGGCGGTCCACCACCAGCACGATGCCGAAGGGCGCAGCCCAGTTGCCGAGCAGGTAGACGCTCGCCACCGAGCCCTCGACATCGGCCTGCGCGACCAGCAGCCAGGCGATGACAAGCAGGCCGAGCGTGGCGGCGACATTGACCAGCGACTTCAAGGTGTGACGCCGCTCGTCGAACAGCAGCAGGAAGGCGCCGGTGACCAGCGGCAGGATGATCGGCGCTATATCGAGATGATTGGCGAGCTGCATCAGGGCTCCCTGCCGTCGACATGGTCGGAGCCCGTCAGGCCGCGCGCCACCAGAAGCACCACGAGGAACAGCGCCGTTGTGGCGAAGCCGATGACGATGGCGGTCAGCACCAGCGCCTGCGGGATGGGGTCGGTATAGGCGGCCGGATCGATGCTGCCGGACCCGTCCAGCACCGGCGGCACGCCGCTGCGCAGCCGCCCCATGGAGAAGATGAACAGGTTGACGCCATAGGCGATCAGCGACAGGCCGACGATCACCTGATAGGTGCGCGGACGCAGCAGCAGCCACACGCCGGAGCCCACCAGCACGCCGATGCCGAGCGAAAGGGTCAGTTCGGTCATTGGGCCTCCTGCTCTGCAGGCACGGCGGTCTTGGCCACGCGCAGCTTGCGGATCGACTGGTGCGCCAGGGCGATCAACATCAGCACGGTGGCGCCGACCACCAGAGCAAAGACGCCGAGGTCGAAGAACAGCGCGGTTGCCGCCGGCACCTTCCCGATCACCGGCAGCTCGACATATTGCGCGTGGGAGGTGAGGAAGGGATAGCCCAGCGCCCACGAGCCCATGCCGGTGGCGCCGGCGATCAGCAGGCCCCAGCCGATCCACTTCACCGGCAGCACCCGCAGCCGTTCCTCGACCCAACGCGTGCCGGCAGCCAGATATTGCAGGATGAAGGCCGAGGCCAGCGCGATGCCGGCCACGAAGCCGCCGCCCGGCAGGTCATGGCCGCGCAGGAACAGGTAGGCCGACAGCACGATGATGACCGGGAACAGCCATTGCATGATCACCGACGGCACGTAGAGATAGTCGCCGGCGATGGTGCCGCCGCCCGGCTTGGCCGCCGGATCGTCGGCGGACTGGTGGCGCTGCTGCTCGGTCGAGCCGACACTGTCGGGCGCCGGGCGGAAACGGCGCAGCAGCACGAAGACGGTGATCGCCACGATGCCGAGAACGGTGATCTCGCCGAAGGTGTCGAAGCCGCGGAAATCGACGAGGATGACGTTGACGATGTTGGTGCCGCCGCCCAGCGAATAGGCGTTCTCGATGAAATAGTCAGCGATGGTCTGCGGCGGCTGCCGGACCATGACCGCATAGGAGATCAGCGCCATGCCGAGCCCGCAGGCGATCGCCATGAGAAAATCGCGATAGCGGCGCAGCTTCGACCACAGCGCCTGCACCGGCGTCTCGACCTTCTCGACACGCTGCGGCAGCCAGCGCAGTCCGAGCAGGATCAGCACCGTGGTCACCACCTCGACCAGAAGCTGGGTCAGCGCCAGGTCGGGCGCCGACAGCCACACGAAGGTGATGCAGGTGACCAGTCCCGCGCCGCTCAGCAGCGCCAGGGCGACGAGGCGGTGGAACTTGGCCTGGTAGGCGGCGCCCACCGCGCAGGCCATGCCCAGCACCCACAGCATGGTGAACACGAGGTCGCTGCTGCCGGGCAGCTTCACCTGCGGCAGCATCGGGCCGCGCCACAGCGACAGCACGGCGGCGGCAAGGGCGATGGCGACGAGCACGCGAAGCTGCGGCTGCAACCTTCTGGTGGCGAGCCAGGCTTCGAGGAAGCGCGCCCAGCGCCACGAGACGGTGACCATGACCTGCTCGAAAATGCGCTGGCCGTTGATGCGCCGGAAGAACGGAGGTCCCTCCTCGCTGGTCGCCAGATAGGTGCGGATTACCAGAAACATCAGCGTCCCGGCCACAAGCGCCATGATGCTCATCATCAGCGGCAGGGTGAAGCCGTGCCAGACGGCGAGGCTGTAATAGGGGGTGGCATCGCCCAGCACCGAGACCACGGCGCTGTGCAGATAGGGACCGACGGTGCGGCCGGGAACGACGCCGACGACAAGGCAGATCAGCACCAGCAGGAACACCGGCAGGCGCATGAAGAAGGGCGGTTCGTGCGGCTCGTGCGGCAGCGGCTCGGGCGCGGTGCCGAAGAAGACGCCGTAGATGAAGCGCACCGAATAGGTGACCGCGAAGGCGCTGGCGATGACGGCCGCGTAGGGCGCGATGGTGTCGAGCCAGGAATCGGCGTGGTGCTCGATCGCCTCGGCGAAGAACATCTCCTTGGACAGGAAGCCGTTGAGCAGCGGCACGCCCGCCATGGCCGCGCTCGCCACCATGGCCAGCGTCGCCGTGATCGGCATGGCGCTGAGCAGGCCGCCGAGGCGCCGCATGTCGCGCGTTCCGGTTTCGTGATCGATGATGCCGGCGGCCATGAACAGCGACGCCTTGAAGGTGGCATGGTTCATCATGTGGAAGATGGCCGCCACCGCGCCCAGCGGGCTGCCGAGGCTGAGCAGCATGGTGATGAGGCCGAGATGGCTGATCGTCGAATAGGCCAGCAGGCCCTTGATGTCCTGCTGGAAGATGGAGAAGAAGGCGCCCAGCACCAGCGTGATCATGCCGGCGAGGCCGACGATGAAGAACCATTCATAGGTGCCCGCCAGGACCGGCCACATCCGCGCCATCAGGAACACGCCGGCCTTGACCATGGTCGCCGAGTGCAGGAAGGCCGACACCGGCGTCGGCGCGGCCATGGCGTTGGGCAGCCAGAACTGGAACGGGAACTGGGCGCTCTTGGTGAAGGCGCCGAGCAGGACCAGGATCAGGATCGGCGTGTAGAGGTCATGCTCGCGCAACAGGTCGCCGGAAGCCAGCACCTCGTCGAGATCGTAGCTGCCCACCACATGGCCGATGAGCAGCATGCCGGCCAGCAGCGCCAGCCCGCCGATGCCGGTGACGGTGAGCGCCATCCGCGCGCCGTCGCGGGCGGCCGGTGTGTGATACCAGTAGCCGATCAGCAGGAAGGAGAAGACGCTGGTCAGTTCCCAGAAGATGACGAGCTGGATGATGTTGCCCGACAGCACGATGCCCAGCATCGAGCCGGTGAAGGCGAGGAAGAACATGTAGAAGCGCGGGATCGGGTCTTCCGGCGACATGTAGTAGCGCGTGTAGACCACGACCAGGAAGCCGATGCCGGAGATCAGCAGCGCGAACATCCAGGCGAAGCCGTCGAGGCGGAAGACCAGGTCGAGCCCCAGTTCCGGCACCCAGCCTATGGTTTGCCGAACCGCATTGCCGGTGGCGATGTCGGGATAGGCCAGCAGAACCAGGATCAGCAGGACGAGCATGACGCCGCCCGACAGCCACGCCTCGGCGTTGCGCGCATTGGCGGGCAGCAGCACGGCGACAGCGCTGGCCACGAAGGGCAGCACAATCATCCAGATAAGAGACGCGCCGCCCAACATGCGGAGATCCTTGGAAAGAAAGCGAGACGATATTGCCTGATTTCATCCATTATGGTTGAATCTACCGGCGTACCGCAAGGGCCGATCGATGCAAATATTACCTGAGCAGTGTCGGGCCGCACGCGGCCTGCTGAACTGGACGCAGGACCGGCTTGCCCAGGCCGCCGGCGTCTCGCGCAGCACGATCAAGGATTTCGAATGCCACCGCCACGCGCTTCAGCGCGGATCGGAGGAGCTGGTCATCGGCGCGTTCACGCGCTGCGGGGTGAGGCTTTTGTTCGATGCGGACGGCGCCGGCGTCGGCGTGCGCATGGAAAAGCCGGAAAAACTGTCCGCCCAGGCCAGGTCGTGACGAACAAAAAGGTCGGCCGCGCTGGGCGCGGCCGACCTTGGACAGACTGCTGGGAAAGACCGCCCGCGGTCAGCCCCTGACCTGCGGGACGGCCGCGTCGAGGGCCTTCCTGAAGGCATCGACCATGTCGTTGACCTGCTTCTCGGTGATGATGAGCGGCGGGCAGAAGGCCAGCGTGTCGGCCATGTTGCGCGAGATGACGCCGTTTTCCTGGAGCAGGCCGTTGACGAGGCCACCGAGCGCGCCGGCATTCCTCCACGGCGTCTTGGCCTGCTTGTCGCCGACCAGCTCGACCGCGCCGATGAGGCCGACGCCGCGCACCTCGCCGACCAGCTCGTGGCCGGCCAGTTCGCGCAGGCGCTTCTGCATGTGGGCGCCCACGGTGCGGGCATTGCCGACCAGATCGCGCTCCTCGATCAGCTTCAGGTTCTCCAGCGCCACCGCCGCCGCCACCGGATGGCCGCCGGCGGTGAAGCCGTGGCCGAAGGTGCCGATGCGGTTGCTCTCGTCGGCCAGCGGCGCATAGACCCTCTCGTTGATGAGCAGCGCCGAGATCGGCAGGTAGGACGAGGAAATCTGCTTCGACATCACCAGGATGTCGGGCTTGATGTCGAAGGTCTGGCAGCCGAACATGTTGCCGGTGCGGCCGAAGCCGCAGATCACCTCGTCGGCGACCAGCAGGATGTCGTACTTGGCCAGCACCGCCTGGATCTTCTCCCAATAGGTGGCCGGCGGCACCACGACGCCGCCCGCGCCCATCACCGGCTCGCCGATGAAGGCGGCGACCGTTTCCGGCCCCTCGGCCAGGATGAGCTGCTCCAGCTCCTCGGCCAGGCGCGTGGCGAAGGCCTCCTCGCTCTCGCCGGCCAGGGCGTCGCGATAATGGTGCGGGGTGCCGGTGTGCAGCACATTGGCAATCGGCAGGTCGAAGGAGATCTGGTTGTTGGGCAGGCCGGTGAGGCTCGCCGAGGCGATGGTGACGCCGTGATAGCCGCGCTTGCGCGAGATGATCTTCTTCTTCTGCGGCTGGCCGAGCGCGTTGGAACGGTACCAGACCATCTTCATCGCAGTGTCGTTGGCTTCCGAACCGGAATTGGTGAAGAAGGCCTTGCTCATCGGCACCGGCGCCATCGACACCAGCTTCTCGGCCAGGTCGATGACCGGCGAATGCCCCTTGTGGGTGAAATTGTGGTAGAAGGGCAGCTTCTTCATCTGCCGCGTCGCGGCGTCGACCAGACGCTGCTCGGAGAAGCCGACCGCCACGCTCCACAGGCCCGCCATCGCCTCGATATAGCGCTTGCCCGACGCGTCCTCGACATAGATGCCGTCGCCCTTCTCGATGATCAGCGGCCCGATTTCCTCGTGCTTGCGCGCATTGGTGTAGGAATGAAGGTGGTAGCGGATGTCGCGGGCTTCGGCGGAATTCGGCTGGGTGGTCATGTCAGATCCCTGATTGCGAGGCGCGGCCGCCTGAGAAAAAGCAATGCCTTGCCATTTGGTGTGTGATGCATCATGTTTTTCAACAGGTCGATTGTCAATGTCGGGTCGATTGGTCCACGACGCGACGGAATGGAAGCCGCATGCAGCCATCTTTCAGCCTGGAGGCGCTTGAGAAGGAGAATCTCGGCGAGACGGTCTATGGCCGGCTGGCCGAGGCGCTGATGAAAGGCCGCTTCGCGCCCGACGCGCGGCTGACCATCCGCGAACTGGCCCAATCGCTCGGCACCAGCGTCACCCCGGTGCGCGACGCCATCCTGCGGCTGATCCAGGACGAGGCGCTGGTGCAGAAATCGGCGCGCGAGGTGCGCGTGCCGGTGATGACGCCGGAGCGCTACCGCGAGATCCGCCTGATCCGCCTGAAGCTCGAAGGGCTGGCCGCGCGCGAGACGGCGCTGCGGGCCGGAGCGGACGACATCAGGCGGCTGGGGGACCTCGTCGCCCGCAACGAAAAGGCCATCGCCCGCAAGGACTGGGCCGAAGCGCTGGAGCTGAACCAGACCTTCCATTTCGCGCTGGCCGACATTGCCGGCCTGCCCCTGCTGCGCGGTATCCTGCACCGGCTGTGGCTGCAGATGGGGCCGCTGATCGCCGAGGCCTACGAGCCGGGCGGGCGGGTGATGATCGACCACCACCACGCGCTGCTCAGGGCGGTCGAGGCGCATGACGCCGACGCCGCCGAGCGGGCCATCGCCAGCGACATCGGCGATGCCGCCGACATCATCCTCGAACGCCTTGCGACCCGTCTCGACACAGCCGGGGCCCGACACTGATGGAGGAGGTCGACTGCATCGTCGCCGGCGCCGGCGTCGTCGGGCTGGCCGTGGCGCGCGCGCTTGCCGGCCGTGGCCACGAAGTCCTCGTGCTGGAAGCGGCGGACGCCATCGGCACCGGCACCAGCTCGCGCAATTCCGAGGTCATCCATGCCGGGCTCTACTATCCGCCCGCATCGCTGAAGGCCGAGCTTTGCGTCGCCGGCCGCACCATGCTCTACGGCTACTGCGCCGAGCGCGGCATCGCCCACCGCCGCTGCGGCAAGCTGATCGTGGCGACCGGCGCGGGGCAGGAACAGGCGCTGGCCGCCATCGCCGACAATGCCCGCGCCAGCGGCGCCGACGAATTGCGGCAGCTCACCGCTGCCGAGGCCCGGGCGCTGGAGCCGGCGCTGTCCTGCACCGCCGCCCTGCTGTCGCCCCAGACCGGCATCGTCGACAGCCACGCGCTGATGCTGTCGCTGCTGGGCGACGCGGAGGCCGCAGGGGCGATGCTCGGCCTCAACACCGAAATCGTCTCGGGCCGGATCGAGGCGGACCGCATCGTGCTGACGACGCGGAACGCCCAGGGCGGCGACATATTCGAGATCGCCACGCGCCGTCTCGTCAACGCGGCGGGGCTCGGCGCGGTGGCGCTGGCGGGCGCGCTCGACGGTCTCGATCCGCGCTTCGTGCCGGCGCTGCGCTACGCCAAGGGCAACTATTTCTCGGTGGCGGGCCGCGCGCCGTTCCGGCACCTCATCTATCCGGTGCCGGAACCCGGCGGGCTCGGCATCCATCTGACGCTGGACCTGAACGGCATCGCCCGCTTCGGGCCCGATGTCGAATGGGTCGACGGCCTCGACTATGCCGTCGATCCGGCCCGCGCGGAACGCTTCTACGGCGCCATCCGCACCTATTGGCCGGGCCTGCCGGACGACGCCCTGCAGCCGGCCTATAGCGGCATCCGCCCAAAACTTTCCGGCCCCGGCGAGGCCAATGCCGACTTCGTCATCCAGGGACCGAAGGCGCACGGCATTGCCGGCCTCGTCAACCTGTTCGGCATCGAAAGCCCCGGCCTCACCTCCTGCCTCGCCATCGCCGGGCGCGTGGCCGAGAGCCTCGAAACCAAAAAATAAGGCCGGGACGATCCCGGCCTTGGAGCGACGCCGATTCGGGCGGGCTTGCCTCTCATCCCCTACCGGCTGTCCGCAACGTCGACGCCCCCTCTCCCTGCTTGCGGGGAGAGGGTAAGGGTGTGGGGCCGTTGCCGGCAGAAGCCGAAAGGCTCACACGCCGGACTGGCTGACGAACTTGGTGACGAGGTAGGCCTCGAGGGCCTCGGTTCCGCCCTCGGAGCCGTAGCCGCTGTCCTTGACGCCGCCGAACGGCACTTCCGGCAGGGCCAACCCCAGATGGTTGAGGGTCAGCATGCCCGTCTCCAGTTCCTGTCCCAGCGCCGTCGCCGTCTTCGCCGACGAGGTGAAGGCGTAGGCGGCAAGCCCGTAGGGCAGCCGGTTCGACTCGGCCACCACCTCCTCGAAGCCCTTGAACGGGGCCACCAGCGCCACCGGCCCGAACGGCTCCTCGTTCATGATGCGCATGTCGCGGGTCAGGCCCGACAGCACCGTCGGCTCGTAGAAGCTGCCCTTGTTGCCGATGCGCTTGCCGCCGGTTTCCAGCTTCGCGCCCTGGCTGACCGCCTCGGCAATCAGCGCATCGACCGCCTGCACCCGGCGCTCGTTGACCAGCGGTCCCATCTTCGTGCCCTCGGCCAGGCCGTCGCCCACCTTCACGTCGCGCAGCTTGCCGACGAATTTTTCAAGGAACGGCTGGTACGCCTTTTCCTGGATCATGAAGCGGGTGGGCGACACGCACACCTGGCCCGCATTGCGCAGCTTCGAGGCCGCCAGCAGGTCGGCCGCCTTGTCGAGATCGGCATCGTCGAACACGATGGCCGGCGCATGGCCGCCAAGCTCCATCGTCGCCCGCTTCATGTGCTGCCCGGCCAGCGCCGCCAGATGCTTGCCGACCGGCACCGAGCCGGTGAACGACACCTTGCGGATCACCGGATGCGGCACCAGGTAGCCCGAAATGTCCGGCGGGTTGCCGTAGACGAGGTTGAGCACGCCGTCGGGCAGGCCGGCATCCTTGAAGATGTCGGCCAGCGCGGCCGGCGAGGCCGGCGTCTCTTCCGGCGGCTTGACGATGATCGAGCAGCCGGTGGCAAGGGCGGCGCCGATCTTGCGCACCGCCTGCGAGACCGGGAAGTTCCACGGCGTGAAGGCGGCGACCGGGCCGACCGGCTCCTTGACGACGAGCTGGTAGATGCCCTCGGCCCGCGCCGGCACGATGCGGCCATAGGTGCGGCGGCCTTCCTCGGCGAACCAGTCGATGATGTCGGCCGAGCCGTTGATCTCGGCCATCGCCTCGGCCAGCGGCTTGCCCTGCTCGGTGGTCAACAGCTCGGCGATGCGCGGCGCGCGCTCGCGCAGCAGCCGCGCCGCCTCGCGCAGAACCTTGCCGCGCTCGAAGGGCGAGACCTTGCGCCAGATCCTGAAGCCGCGCTCGGCCGCCGCCAGCGCCCGGTCGAGATCGGCCCGGGTAGCGCAGGCCACCGTCCCGATAACCTCACCCGTCGCCGGGTTCTGGACGTCCAGCGTCCTGCCGTCCGAAGCCGCGCCCCAGGCGCCGTCGATGAAAAGTCCTACCTGCGGATACATGATGCCATCCCGTTACATGCGACCGGTGTCGTGGAGTTGCGAAATCGAATGCGCCGCCTATAGCGCTCCCGGCGGGGCCGGCGCTCGCGCCACACTGGTCTAAACGATTGGTCCTGCGGATGGGAGGGCCTCGCGCCGGTCATGTCGTCGCATGGCTTGCAAAGGGCAGCGCCGCCGGTGATGATAACCTCATCAATAGTTGAGGTTGTTGCATGTCCAGGAAACCGGCCCCGGTGCTCGCCGTGGGCGAGGTGGCGCGGCGCAGCGGCATCGCCGTCTCCACCGTGCATTTCTACGAGGCCAAGGGGCTGATCGAAGGCTGGCGCACGGAAGGCAACCAGCGCCGCTACCATCGCGCGGTGCTGCGCCGCATCGCCATCATCCGCATCGCCCAGCGCGCCGGCATCCCGCTGGCCCGCATCCGCGAGGCGCTGACCGACCTGCCGCACGATCATGTGCCGAATGCGCGCGACTGGCAGCACTTCACCGATGCTTGGCGCGGCATGCTGGAGGACCGCATCACCCGCCTCATCCAGCTTCGCGACCAGATCGCGAGCTGTATCGGCTGCGGATGCCTGTCGCTGGAGGAATGCCCGCTGCGCAACCCGGACGATGCGCTGGGCGAAGAGGGCCCCGGCCCGCGGCGCCTGAAATTGCCCTGACAGCGGAGCCGGGCCCCTTGACCTCAACCATGCTTGAGGTCCTACAAGCCCTGTCGGCAATCAACAGGAGCCGACAATGGATTCGATCAATACGACTTGTGCGCCACCCGCCCCGGCGGGCTGGGGCGACCTCTTTTCGGGCGGCAACGCCATGCCGGTGCTGGTTCTGGCCGGCGGGGTGACGCTCTATTCCGTCAACATGTACATCGCCATCACCGTCATGCCCTCGGTGGTGCAGGAGATCGGCGGGCTCGACTTCTACGCCTGGACCATGACGCTGTTCGTCGTCGGCTCCATCCTGGGCGCAGCACTTGCGGCCAACCTGCTGCGCCAGTGGGGACCGCGCGGCGCCTATTTCATCGCGTCGGTGCTGTTCGCCGCCGGCACGCTGACCTGCGCCATGGCGCCAACTATGTCGGTCATGCTCATCGGCCGCACGCTTCAGGGCCTCGGCGGCGGCTTCCTCTATGCGCTGGCCTATGCGCTCACCCGCATCGTGCTGCCGGAGCGCGTCTGGGGCCGGGCCATCGGCCTGATCTCGGCCGTGTTCGGCATCGCCACGCTGGTGGGTCCGGCCATCGGCGGCATCTTTGCCGATCAGGGCTCGTGGCGAACCGCCTTCTGGTCGCTGCTTCCCTTCGCCCTCGCCTTCGCGCTGCTTGCCCTCTTCGCCTTCCCGCGCAAGAGCAGCGACAGGAACGAGCGCGCGCCGGTGCCGGTGCTACAGCTCATCCTGCTGACGCTGGCCGTGCTGGCGGTTTCGGCAGGCGGCCTGTCGAGCGAGACGCAATGGGCCGCGGCCGGCCTGATCGGCGCGCTGGTGCTGATCGTGCTGATCGCACGCACCGACGCGATCGCCAGTGCCCGCCTGCTGCCGCGCCGCTCCTTCCGCTTCTCCTCCGCGCTCGCGCCGCTCTATCTCAGCGTCGCGCTGCTGATGCTGTCGATGCAGCCGGAAATCTACGTGCCCTACATGCTCCAACAACTGCATGCCCAGACACCCCTGTGGGCCGGCTATCTGGCTGCCATGATGTCGATGGGCTGGACGCTGGGCTCGCTGCTGTCGTCGCGCCGCCAGTCCGATAGCAAGGTCATGCTGGGTATTGGCCCCGCGCTCACCTTCATCGGTCTGGTCATCCTCGCCATCTGCCTGCCGGTTCAGGGCGACGGCTCATGGATGTGGCTGGGTCCGATCTGCCTCGCGCTGATCCTCGTGGGACTTGGCATCGGCATTGCCTGGCCGAACCTCGTCACCGAAGTCTACCGCAGCGCGCCCGCCGACGAGCAGGATCTGGCGACCGGCGGGATGACCACTGTGCAGCTCTTCGCCATCGCCATGGGCACGGCCCTTGCCGGCATGATCTCCAACACCGCCGGCATCGGTACGCCCGGCGGCGTCGAGGGGGCCGCATCCGCCGCCTTCTGGGTCTGCGCCCTGTTCGCGCTCGCGCCGGCGATCGGCGTGCTCGTGGCGAGCCACATCCAGGGTCGCTCCTGACCCTGGAGCACGGTGCCGCCCGCCGAAGTCCGCGCCATTCCCCCTGGCGGCCGGCACTTCGGCCGGGGCAGGTGTCGCTCCCCTGCCATCTCCTGCCCATCCGGCGCCGTGCCACCCATCCCGCCCCATGTCCCCTCGGGGCGGGATGGGTTTTTCATTTCCGAAACCATGCCGCGAAAAGAAAACCAATATGTTGACATAAAGATATCTTTATGCGATTTCCAAAACTTCGCATCGGGAATAAAAAATGTCGCAGACTTCGCAAACGCTGGATGGCCTGTTCGGGCCGCTCGACCGCAAGGGGGACGGAGCGGAAATCCTCGCCGCGTTGCAGGCCGCGGCGCGCGAACGCATTCTTGTCCTCGACGGCGCCATGGGCACGCAGATCCAGGGCCTCGGCTTCGGGGAGGATCATTTCCGCGGCAACCGCTTCACCGGCTGCGCCTGCCACCAGCAGGGTAACAACGACCTTCTGATCCTGACCCAGCCGAAGGCGATCGAGGACATCCATTACGCCTACGCCAGGGCGGGCGCGGACATCGTCGAGACCAACACCTTCTCCTCCACGCGCATAGCGCAGGCCGATTACGGAATGGAGGACGCCGTCTACGAGCTCAACCGCGACGGCGCGCGGCTTGCCAAGCGCGCGCTCTTGCGGGCGCAGGCCGAGGACGGCAAGCGCCGCTTCGTCGCCGGAGCGCTCGGTCCCACCAACCGCACCGCCTCGATCTCGCCCGACGTCAACAATCCCGGCTTCCGCGGCGTCAGCTTCGATGAATTGCACGTCGCCTATGCCGAGCAGATCCGCGGCCTCGTCGACGGCGGTGCCGACATCGTGCTGATCGAGACGATCTTCGACACGCTCAACGCCAAGGCGGCGATCTTCGCGGCTGAGGAGGTGTTCGAGGAAAAGGGAATATTCCTGCCGGTGATGATCTCCGGCACCATCACCGACCTGTCGGGGCGCACGCTCTCCGGCCAGACGCCGACCGCCTTCTGGCACTCGATCCGCCACGCGAAGCCGTTCACGGTCGGGCTCAACTGCGCGCTGGGCGCTGCCGCAATGCGGCCCCATCTCGCCGAGCTTTCCTCGGTCGCCGACACCTTCACCTGCGCCTATCCGAATGCGGGCCTGCCGAA
>Ga0180220_1002364_pt1 | contig 12197 bp, 9 predicted proteins | sample eDN5th37CBELigBY_FD_151335 | JGI IMG/M metagenome (GOLD analysis project Ga0180220, IMG submission 151335) | Enriched backyard soil microbial communities from Emeryville, California, USA - eDNA 5th pass 37_C BE-Lig BY (version 2) (version 2) | ecosystem: Environmental > Terrestrial > Soil >... | reverse complement strand
TTCGAATTCGGCCGTAAACGCGCGCGACAACGTGCCTTCCTTCATGTTCAGCACACGGGTGAAATCCGTGACCTTGCAGGATGCGAGATCGAGCGGCTGTCCGTCGACGGCGATATCGATGCCGATCCAGTTGGTGCTGTTCAGCACTTTCGCAAAATATTCCGGGTAGCCGTTTTTCCACCAACCCACGCGGGTTTTGTCCGGATAATAAACGCCGGCCATGTAGCTGCCCTGAAGGGAAGGTCCGCTGTAAGACTCCTCGAAATTGGCGCGCTGTCCCATGTATCCGTTTCCAATGCTGAAAATGCTTTCCGAGATTTCATGCAAATGAGGCTGGAATTCCTCCTCAACGATGTTCCAAGGATCGAGTTTCAAATACGGTTTCATCATCATCGGCTCCTTTGAAGGTAATATAAGACACGGGGGAAATTCGGACAAAATTCACGGCTCAAACTATAAATCAGCGGTTGACATTGCGCGAGATGACCGCTGCGGTTACGGATCGTTCTTCCGATCGCTGTTGCTCACAGATTTCTTTGATTTTAACTATCCAAAGTAGAAATCCGCTCACAAAGGCGAACGCTGCCGCTTCTTCAGATCGATTCCGTCCCCTCCGCTACTATCGCTTGTTGTCAAAAGCTAATTATGCTGATTGAGCGAATATCACAAACCGAAATTTCCAGGGAAATATGTAGAAAATTAGCCGGTCGGAAAGATTTCTGCCAGACGGCGCAGCGACATTTCCTGCAAAGACGGCACGACCGCATCGGCGCGGCCCAGCGTTGCGCGGGAGCCGACGCCGATGCTGCGCATGCCAGCACGGATCGCGGCATCAATGCCAGCCTCGGCATCCTCGAACACGACGCATTCCGCAGGATCGACGCTTAGCTCCTTGGCTCCAAGCAAAAATACCTCCGGATCGGGTTTGGCGCTGGCCGTCTTGGTTCCGTCGACGATGGCGTCAAAATAAGGGGCCAGCTTCGTATTGTTCAGGATCGTCATCGCGTTTTTGCTGGCCGAGCCCAGCGCGACAAGGATGCCGCCGGCTTTCAGCTCCTGCAAAAAGGCCAACGCGCCCGGGAGAATTTCGGTTTCATCCATGCGGGTGATGTAGTCGACATACCAGCCGTTCTTTTTTTCGGCGAGCGCAAGGCGGGCATCGTCATCCGGCGAGAGGCCGCCGAGCGAAAGCAAAATATCGAGCGAAGCCATTCGGCTTACGCCTTTCAGCCTTTCGTTATCCTGCTCGGTAAAGTCGAAGCCAAGTTCACCGGCAAGCCGCTTCCAGGCCAAATAGTGATATTTTGCGGTATCGACCAGCACGCCGTCCAAATCGAACAAGCAGGCGCGAATCGGGGGATGAAACGTCATGAATAGTCCCTCCTTGATATTTGTGCAAACGTTTGAACTCGTTCGAAAAATAAAAGAAGCACCGTTGATGCTCCGCTTATTTCGTAACTAAATCATGGAAAATGCCGCATTAATTCTGCTTTGGCGGCGTGTAGACGGATGATTCGCGAATGACCAGACGATGGGGAATGATATAGCGTTTCTGAAGATTTTTGTCCCCGTCATGCTGGATGGACTGAATCAAGGCCTGCGATGCGGTGTATCCGAGATTATATATGCCGATATCCATGCTGCTGACCGGAGGCGACGCGAGTTCCGAAATCGAAAGATTGTTGAAACTGACGATGCATAAATCCTCGGGAACCTTGTAGCCCAATTCATGAAGACCGCGCAGGACGCCCAGGGAAACGAAATCGTCCATGACCACCAGCGCCGTCGGGCGTTCGGGCAGATTCATGAAAAAGGACATGGCGCGGTAGCCGCTTTCCTGCAAAAATTCGCCTTCGACGATCCAGTCGCGGCGCATGTCGAGCCCGGCTTCCTCCAGCGCGTTCGTGTAACCTTTCAAACGGTCGCGGGAAACGATATGGTTCGGCGGGCCGCTGACAAATCCGATGCGCCGGTGCCCGAGCGAAATCAAATGTTTGGCGGCGTCGTAGGCTGCCTGCACGTTGTCGTTATCCACGGACAAAATATCCGGGTACTTTTCGCTCCTCCCGATCAGGACAAACGGGAACTGGTTTTTCTTCAAAAACTCGACGACCTGATCGTCCTTGCGGGAATACAGCAGTATCGCTCCGTCGACCCGCTTGCCCTTGAGCAGCCGGGATACGGCTTCGACTTCCTCCTGTTCGCTTCCGCCGGAGCTGATCAGCACGTCATATCCCGAACGGTTGGCTTGGGTGACGATGCCGCGAATCAACTCCATGAAGAACAAATTCAGAAACAGCTCCTCGGCAGGCTTGGGGAGAATGACGCAAATGCTTTCCGTCGTTCTCGACACGAGGCTTTTGGCCATAATGTTCGGGTGGTATCCAAGCTCTTCCATCACGTCCCGTACTTTCTGGGACGTTTCCCGGCTGATTCTGGTATTGTTCGACAGCACACGGGACACGGTGGAGGGGGATACGCCAGCTTTTTTGGCGACGTCTTTTATCGTTACAGACATGGTGACCTCCCTGTGGAACCGTTTGCGTTCCTGGATAAACGGGAACCTTTGTTCAAATGTTCACCTTATTTTTTCACTTGCTATCTTAATCCAAAGCATGCGCGCTTGTAAATACGGTTCATCCGGGCCCGTCCGGGAAATGCCGGAAAATAGCGGGAAAACCCGGCAGATATGAACTCGTTTTCGATGTTGAGATCGTGCAGGGCTGCCGGGAACGGGCCAGGTTTTGGCGACTTTTTCAGGGTGTCCGGGAGAAAGCGAAAAGAAAAAAATGTCTTGCGCCCGCGTTTTCGAACAGCGTATTCTGCGTAGTGAGAAAGCATGCCAGAAAAAGGCGCCGTTTGCCGGCAAGGGAAGTGATAGCCCTCTGGCGGGACTTTTCTCAAAATCGAACCACGACTTGCGAAGGAGGAGAACATGAAGCGGAAAGCGCAAACGCCTAGTGAGGCGTCCATTGGAAAATGGGGGCGCGGAGCGGCGGCCGCGGCATTGGCCGGCATTTTGCTGGCAGGCTGCGGCAGCGAAGGTCCGGCGGCGGAAAAAGCCAAAACGTCCGAAACGAACGCGGCAGTCGAAGAGCCGAGTGAATCCGCCGGTGCCGATGGACGAGGGAGAGCACGCGTGGGATCAGGAGAGACGAAAACGCAAGTTCGCGAGCAGCCGTCGACCGTATACTACGAGGTGTTTGTCCGGTCTTTTGCGGATTCGAACGGAGACGGCATCGGGGATCTCAAGGGATTGACCGAAAAGCTGGACTATTTGAACGACGGCAATCCGGATACCCATGACGATTTGGGCGTAGGGGGCATCTGGCTGATGCCGGTGCAGCCGTCTCCAAGCTACCATGGCTACGACGTTACCGATTACCGGAGCATCAACCCCGATTACGGCACGCTTGAGGATATGGAGAAGCTGATCGAAGAAGCCCATAAACGGGGAATCAAAGTGATCATGGACCTGGTCGTGAATCATACCAGCATCAAGCATCCCTGGTTCATCAAGGCGAGCCAAAGCAAAAACGGCCAATATCGCGACTGGTACGTATGGGCGGAGGATCAAGGAATCGCACCTTCCGGCACCAGCGCGGCCGGCAGCGGGAATCCGTGGTTTGAACGCGGGGGCGCGCATTATCTCGGCACCTTCTGGGAAGGCATGCCCGATCTCAATTTCGACAACCCGGAGGTCCGCAAGGAGATCCAGGATATCGGGCAGTTTTGGCTGAAGCTCGGCATCGACGGTTTTCGGGTGGACGGCGCCAAGCATATCTACGAAAACCTGCAAAGCGACCGCGGCACGGAAACCACGGCAAAAAACGCGACCTGGTGGCAGGAATTCCGCACCGGCATGGATGCCGTCAACCCGGACGCGTACATGGTGGGGGAGGTATGGGAATCATCGGCGGCGGTCATCGCCCCTTATTTGGACCGGGCCTTTGATTCGGCGTTCGACTTCAGCCTTGCGGACAGTATCCTCAGCGCAGTGCAGCAGGAGAAGGACAACAACCTGGCTTTTACGCTGGAGCGAACCCATCGGTTTTACATGGAGAAGTCCGGAAACCGGTTCGTGGATGCGATCTTTTTGTCCAATCACGACCAGGACCGGGTGATGAGCCGGCTCGGCAAGGACGAAAATCACGCTAAAATGGCCGCGGCGCTTTTGCTGACGCTGCCTGGCAACCCGTTTATTTATTACGGGGAAGAAATCGGCATGCTGGGCACGAAGCCGGATGAGCATATCCGCGAACCGTTTGCATGGAAGGCGGACGGGCAAAGCCAAACCCAGACCTTCTGGGAGAAACCGGCCGTCAGCGGCGAAACCCGGGCGAAGGCCAACGTGCAGACCCAAACGAAGCAGGACGATTCGCTGCTGTCCGCCTACCGGACACTGATCCGCTGGCGAAACGATCTGCCGGCCCTCCGGGACGGCGAGCTGGCAAGCGCGGATTCCGGCAATCCGGCGATTGTTTCTTTCACGCGTCGAAGCACCGGGCAAAACGTGCTCGTATTGCACAACCTTTCCGGTCAGCCGCAAAACGTTTCCCTGGAAACGGCGGTCCTGTCCGACTTCCGGAACATCATCCGAAACAGCGGCACCGGTGCTGCCATCACCAAAAATGTCGTTTCGATCCCGGCCTATTCCACCGTTATTTTAGAGTGAATCGCACCGAAAATCATAGGAAACCTGCGATAACCGGAGATATTGGAGGGATTCCACCAGCAAACCGCCTAATTTAGCTTAAAATATGATGTGCAAACGTTTTTACAAATCAAATGGCGGCGTGTATGATAAACCCATGATTAAAGCGCTTACTTGGAATTGAGATGATGAAAAAGGGTCTGTCATACATAAAAAGCGGGCCGTTTTCGCCTAATGTGAAATCGTTTGCGCTACAATCGGGACGTGTAAGATCAATTTCAGGAGAGGGGTTTATTGCGAAATGAAAATGAAACAGTTTTTGGCGTTGGCTGCGACGCTGACCATGGCGTTTTCCATTACGGCTTGCGGCAGCCCGAACAAAACGGCCGAGGAGCCTGCTGCACCGTCCGACAACAATACCGAATCGACGGCTCCGGCCGAAAATAGCAACAGCGAGGCGGGCGCCGAAGCGCTGCAGCCGGAAGAGGGCGCTTCCCTGGTCGTTTGGGAGAGCAAGGACGAAAGAGCGTATACGGACGAAATCGCCAAGCAATTCACGGCGAAATATAATATCCCGGTCAAAATCGAAGAAGTGGCCCCGACGGACCAAGTGACGAAGCTGTCCCAGGACGGACCTTCCGGGCTGGCCGCGGACGTCGTCATTTTCCCGCACGATAATTTGGGCAGAGCGGTCGAAGCCGGGCTTTTGCTGGCCAACGACGCCTTCAAGGATGAGACGGTCAACAACAACACCGAAGCCTCCATCCAAGGCGTAACGTACGACGGAACGTTGTATGGCTACCCGAGAGCGGCCGAAACCTATGCGTTGTACTACAACAAATCCCTCGTGAAGGAAGCGCCGAAATCGTTCGACGACGTCCTTGCCTTCGGCAAAACGTTCACGGACAACGCGAAGAAAAAATACGCCCTCATGTGGGAAACGGGCAACATGTATTTCAACTATCCGTTTATCGCAACGACCGGCGGGTACATTTACGGCAAAAACGGTACGGATAAAGACGATATCGGCATCAACTCCGAAGGCGCGCTGGAGAGCATGAAAACCTATGTCCAGCTCAAAGAAATCCTTCCGGTCAAAAGCGGCGACATCAACCCGGACATCAAACGCAGCTTGTTTAACTCCGGCGACGTGGCGATGGATATCAACGGGCCATGGGAGCTCGGCGGCTACAAAAAGGCGCTCGGCGACAACCTGGGCATCGCGCCGATCCCAAGCATCGGCGGCAAGCCGGCGATCTCCTTCTCCGGCATCAAGGCTTGGTACGTCAACTCATTCACGAAATACCCGAATGCGGCGCAACTCTTTGCCGAATTCGCTTCGACGAAAGATGCGCAGCTGCTGCTGAACGAAAAAGTCGGCTCCATTCCTACCAACAAGGAAGCGCTGGAATCCGACCAAATCAAAAACGATCCTTACATCTCCGCCTTTGCGGAACAAACGAAAAACTCCCAGCCGATGCCGTCGATTCCCGAAATGGGCAACGTATGGAGCCCTGTAAACGCGGCGCTGCCTGAAATTTGGGACAACAATGCCGATCCGAAGCAAGCGCTGGATAAAGCGGCTCAGCAAATTAAAGACTTGAACAACGGCGCAACCAAATAATCGCGGTTAGAGGTTGAGGCATGTCATGACGGAATCACCTGCTGCTCCCCGTAGCGGCAGGTGATTCCTCATCATACCCGTGAGAGGAGAGGGCTGATGAAGAGGCACCGCAGCAAGGCAACGATACTGTCGATCATAAGCATGGGGCTGGGACAAATATATAACCGCCAGTTCATCAAAGGCATCATGTTCCTGCTCGTCGAAGCATGGGCTGTTTTTTATTTCAGCGGCAATTTGGGCAGAGCCTTATGGGGAATCGTTACGCTTGGCGATGCGCCCCGGATGTTGGTAAAAGGCAAGTGGATCGATGGGGACCATTCGATTTTCATTTTGGTCCAAAGCTTGATTACGCTCTTATTTTTTGCTTTGTTCATTATCGTTTACGTCATGAATATCCGGGATGCCTATAAAACGGCGTGTCGCCGGGAAGAGGGGAAAACCCCCAACACGTTTGGACAATCGGTTCGTTACGTGCTGGATTACAAGTTTGCGCAATCTTTTCTGACCTTGCCGGTCATCGGGGTGCTGTTTTTCACGATTATGCCGATCATGTTCATGATCATGCTAGCGTTCACGAACTATTCGGCGCCGAATCACATCCCGCCGGCCAAACTCGTCGATTGGGTCGGGTTCCAAACGTTCAGGGATCTTTTGACGCTCAAAACGTGGAGCCACACCTTTTTCGGCGTTCTGACTTGGACCATTATCTGGGCGGTTCTGTCGACGGTCACGACGTATTTGGGCGGCCTGCTGGTCGCGCTTCTCATTAATCAGCAGGGCATCAAATTCAAGGGGCTGTGGCGGACGATCCTGGTTATTCCTTATGCGATTCCGCAGCTCATCTCGCTGCTTGTCATGCGGAACATGTTTAACGGCCAGTTCGGCCCGATCAACCAATATCTCGGTTATTTCGGCCTGGGCGGGCTGCCGTGGCTGACGGATCCGTTTTGGGCGAAGGTCACGGTCATCGTCGTCAATATGTGGGTCGGCATCCCGGTATCCATGATTCTCATCATGGGGATTTTGACCACCATTCCGAAAGACATGTACGAAGCGGCGGAAATCGACGGGGCCAGCGGATACCAAAAATTCAAAATCATCACGCTGCCGATGGTACTGTTCTCGACGGCGCCGACGTTGATCATGCAGTTTGCGGGCAACATCAACAACTTTAACGCCATATACCTGCTGACGAACGGCAACCCGGTGGTCGGGGATTATCAATATGCCGGCGCCACGGATTTGCTCGTGACCTGGCTGTACAAACTGACGCTGGATCAAAACAAATACAATATGGCGTCTGCCGTCGGCATCATCATCTTCCTGATTGTCGCCTCGTTCTCCATTTACAATTACCGGCGAACCAAGTCGTTTAAAGAGGAGGATATGATCCAATGAGTGGACGCAAAGTGAGAAGAGGTTTCCGGCTGGGGCTGAGTTATCTCGTGCTGGTCATTCTGTCTATATGCGCGGTCTATCCTGCCCTCTGGGTCGTTTTGGGGTCGTTCCGGCCGGGCAAATCGCTGTACAGCAAGACGCTGATCCCGGAAACTTTCACGCTGGAGCATTACCGCGAGCTGTTTACCTCCAAAAGCTACATGTTCGGCCAGTGGTATTTGAACACGCTGAAAATCGCCACGTTTTCGATGATCATCGGCGTATTTTTAACGCTGCTGACCAGCTACGCCGTATCCCGGTTCCGGTTCCGCGGCCGGAAAACGGCTTTGTCGACGGTGCTTATATTGGGGATGTTCCCGGGCTTCATGAGCATGATTGCCATTTATCTGCTGTTAAAAGAGTGGCATCTGCTGGATACGCACCTGGCGCTGATTATCGTATACGCGGCCGGAGCGCCCCTCGGCGGGACGTTTATCGCCAAAGGTTTTCTCGACACGATCCCGCGCACGCTGGATGAAGCGGCAAAAATCGACGGGGCGAGCAACTGGGTTATTTTTACGCGCATCATTTTGCCTTTATCGAGGCCGATGATTACCTATATGGCGCTGACGCAATTCGTCGGCCCTTGGGTGGATTACATTTTTGCAAGGCTTGTTTTGCGGACGAAAGAAAACTGGACGCTGGCGGTCGGCCTGTACGATATGGTCGCTTCGAACCAGAACACGAACTTTACGGCGTTTGCCGCCGGAGCGGTTTTGATCGCCGTGCCGATCACCATCCTGTTTATTTTCCTGCAGCGCCTGCTCGTGGACGGATTGACGTCGGGCGCAAGCAAGGGGTAAGGACGTACGTTGATCGAGCGGTATACAAACATATATGTAAAGAAGTCGCTATTGTAGCGGCTTCTTTTTTGCGAAGAAGTTATATGGGGGGCGACCCGGAGTTTGCGCCAACCATACGCGAAATTTAGTGGCCGAGTGAAAGCAACGCCTTAAGGATTATCTAAACAAAGAACGGCAAATTTCCGAGAAGGGACGCTGCTCTCCTCGGAAATTGTGGTTTACATCTTTGGCTTTTGTCTGTGTGGCTTAAGCGCATGAGTCCCAAAATCAAGATCCAGCGCTGATCGGCGCGAAGCTTTTTAATCGTTCAGGCTCGCGCGCTCACCAAGAAATTCATGTCTGTATATCGCGGTGATCCTGCCTAAAACGTTCTGTGCTTGATCTTTAAAATGCAAATCCGCGACCTGACCCTTCAGCAAAAACACGCCGCTCTCATGACGGTGTTCCCCGAACGCCCCCTCATACAACCGGTTGGCCCCTTGGGTAGGCGGGGAGAAAAACAGCTTCATTAACGGTTTGACCAATAGGGGCAGTCCGGATTTTTTTCCTTTTCTTAATGTATTGTTGCTGCCCGGATCGACGCTGCGGATTTTGATGCCGTCCTTGGCAAGCTGCGGTGCGATGGCCTGAGTCCACAGCGAAAGCGCCAGCTTTGAGGTGGCGTAAGGACCAATCAGCTTGCGGAAGGTTTTGGGACGCTCCAGAATTTCGATGCTGAACTCTTTCGTAAATTTAAACGCTGAAGAGGAGGTGTTGATCACCGTTTTTAAGCGACCGCTGTTTAGGAGTTCCCTTAATTCCATCAGGATGATATACGGCACGACCGTCATCACCTCATAATGTTTTTCGCGCCCTTGTATCGAATAACTGAGCTCATGAAAGCTCCCGCCGGCGTTGTTGAACAAAACATCGATCCGCTGTTCCTTATCCTTGATCTCCTCCAAAGCCCTTTTCAAGCTGGCATAATCCGCGAGATCGGTTACTTTATACATGCGAAGCCGCCCGTTTTTGACCGCTTTTTGGATGCTCACATCGTCTGCCGGAAAGTTCGAACGGTTCAAAGCGGCCACCTGCCAGTCCTCCGACAATAATTTCCGGGTTAATTCCAACCCGATCCCGGCGTTTGCGCCCGTAATCAGTGCGATATTTTCACGTTGGTTTGTGTTCATTGCGCATCTCCTCCTGAAGTCGGGATATGTTCCCTAGTAGCGCACATTGTAGGACTTGGAGTCGGCTCCAAGTCAAGGGGCGAAAACAGGGTTATGGTCCAAAGGTGAACAGATTTGACTTGGAGCCAGCTCCAAGATGTATAATTCACAAAGAACAATCTCCGGGAGGGAATAGGGTGAAGGCAGATCAAACTTTTACGATCAAGCAAACCGCCGAGCAAACCGGCATCTCCGAGGATACGATCCGTTATTACGAAAAGATCGCGCTGCTGCCACGGGCGGACCGGAAGGACAACGGGCATCGCATCTATCGGCAGGAAGACATCCATACGATCCGGCTCCTATCCTGCTTGAAAAAGACGGGAATGCCGCTGGAGGAAATGCGGCCGTTTTTGGCCGTTTCCGCCGATGCCGATCCCGCAGAATATCCCGAACTGGTGGAGCGTTTAATGAGCCACAGGGAAAGTATCGTCAGCCAAATCGCCTCGCTGCAGCAGGTCGTCGATTTTATCGACATGAAGTTGGGGGAGGGGAGATTACGCCGGGACTGCTCAGATGAAAATGGGAACGATTCGTCAGAAAAAACGGAGGAAGGGCCGAAAGCAAAGTCCGTCTCGCCTGTTGAGCTGCGGTATTTTCCCTTATCGGCCAAAAGCAGTACGCGCGTTACGAGAAATGGTATAGACCTGCAAGCCGAGCCGACGATACGCCCCTTACGTTAAAAGGAACGTCAACCGCCCGCCAATTTGACGGATGTGATTGACGTCTGCCCACAGAATAAAATAATTGTATGACGTTTCCCCTATTTGAACAGGACGGGGATATCGCACGATAAGTGCCGCCTGTTTGTTCATTTCCGCAGGCTGGTCGGCCGAGGGGAAAATGAAGCACGCTTCTTGACGTTGTATCGTCGCATTGACAATCCGGGGAGATGAACCGTAAGGCATCAAGGGATGAAAGGCTTCGGAGCGGCATACATCTGCGATCCGGTCGCTTGCTGAAATGGCGGATACCTGAAAAAAACCGTCGAACCCTTCGTACCTCTCATCGCTGACCCGGCGCCAGTTTGCGGGATACGGGAAAGATACCTGGTACACCAAGCTTGTGAAGATGTTTGCCGGAAGCCTTCTGACGCGAGGAGACCACTGCATGGCGGTAATCCGGCCGCCGCTGAGGACGTTCACCGGCTTCTGCTCCCCGATATCGACGATCCAGAGCTGGCTTGCGCTTTCCATGCCTGCGCATCCCGATAAATACGCGATTTTTCCACCGTCCGGAGACCAGCCGACGGGAGTGGCGAAGCAGTCGGAAACCGCCAACGTCCTTTGATCCTGACCGATACGGCTGTCGATTTGGATGAGAGAATAATAATTCGGCTCCCGATAGGCCGTAGCGCTGTAGGCGATGCTCCGGGAGTCAGGTGACCATGCCGGATAGTAGTTTTTGGCAAGCGGTCCGCCTTCGAGCTTATGGATGGTACCGGTGGTCAAATCCACCGTCGAAATGATGGAGATGCTTGCGCCGGGGAACGTATAAAGCGCGAAGGTTCCGTCCGGGGAAATCCGGACGTCATGAAGGGGTCCGTCCGTATTTTGCGTGATTTGTCTTCGGTTAGCGCCATCCGCCCGAATCCGGAAAAGCTGGGTATTGCCGGAGGAATCCGGGGCCGCAAATAGAAGCTCGGTACCCGAAGGGAACCACTGGACATCGCTGGCACCCGGCTCCATGATGGCGTAGCTGCGATGTGAGAACGTATCGTAGACGACGATTCGCGCGTTATTGACATACGCAAGAGATCGGCTGTCCGGGGACCAGCCCAGCAGCGTATAGGGGGCGATCCGGTCGATCCTTGCGACGGCGAGCGTAACGGTATCCAGTACGTAAACCACGTTGCCCGCGCCGATGAAGGCGATTCTTCTGCTGTCGGGGGACCAATAGGGAATGGAAAATTCCGCGCCAAGTCCCCGGGTCATTTGAACATGAAGACCGGTCTCCGGTCGGAACAACCAAATTTCGAACGTTCCGCCGCGGTTCGACGTGTAGGCAATCCATCCTTGATCTGAACTATGAGGAACAGCTTGCACGGCCAACATCCTCTCCTGAATCATCTTTTACCTCAGATATATTCAGCGGGGGAAGATTTGGCGACAGCCCAGGGAAAGCCGACATTCAGCGTTTTTTTGGATGATAACAACAACATGCAGATATTGGATTCGGAGCACGATACCAATCATCTATACAAAGTGAAAAACGCTTCCGCGCTTGATTCCATAAAGAACTATTGGAATCATGAAACATGACTTAGCACGTTTTATCATTCAGGCGAACTCACCGAGAAGATCATGTATATATACAGTGGAAGGACCCCACAGCCAAGCCCGTCTCGCCCGTTGAGAGGGGCTGTTTTTCCATGATCATATCTCTATCTTGCTGTTATATTCTTAAAACCCGATTGTGCATGAATGCGCGTGTTATACTCCTAATGGCAAAATGGACTGCTGACAAAGCAT
>Ga0180220_1002361_pt1 | contig 12213 bp, 11 predicted proteins | sample eDN5th37CBELigBY_FD_151335 | JGI IMG/M metagenome (GOLD analysis project Ga0180220, IMG submission 151335) | Enriched backyard soil microbial communities from Emeryville, California, USA - eDNA 5th pass 37_C BE-Lig BY (version 2) (version 2) | ecosystem: Environmental > Terrestrial > Soil >... | reverse complement strand
CGAGGAAGGGGGCTGGTCGGCGGTTTGGCCTAAAATCCGGTTTTTATCCCTTACACTATGTCTTTAAGGGCCCTCTCTTCTTCAGGTCATGAACGCCCCCGTAGCCAGCCATCTGCTTGCCGTCCAGGCTCCCCTCGCCAGCACCCCGCGCCTGCGCGAAATTCCTTATAACTACACCTCCTACTCCGATCGCGAGATTGTTCTGCGGTTATTGGGTACGGAATCCTGGCAGTTGCTCGACGAGTTGCGCGGCCAGCGGCGGACGGGGCGGTCTGCGCGGATGTTGTTCGAAGTGCTGGGCGATATCTGGGTCGTGCGCCGCAATCCCTACCTGCAGGACGACCTGCTGCACAACCCCAAGCGCCTGCATCTGCTCATACAGGCGCTGAACCACAGGCTCAACGAAATCGACAACCGCCGGGACGCCAGCGTCGCCGAGCGCGATACCAAAGTGGCGCGCCTGCTGGGCGCGGCGCGCAGCGCCGTGGCGGCGTTCGAGCACGAATTCGCCCTGACGCGCGACTTGCGCAAGCAAGTGCTGCGACGTCTCGCGCACATCACCAACAAAGACAACATCAAGTTCGACGGCCTGTCGCGGGTATCCCACGTCACCGACGCCACCGACTGGCGCGTGGAATATCCCTTCGTGGTGCTCACCCCGGACAGCGAAAACGAGATGGCCGCGCTGGTGCGCGCCTGTATCGAGCTCGGCCTGACCATCATCCCGCGCGGGGGCGGCACCGGCTATACGGGCGGAGCGATTCCCCTGACCTGGAAATCCGCGGTCATCAACACGGAAAAACTGGACACCTTGGGGCCGGTGCAGGCCACCCAATTGCCCGGCGTCAGCGAGCCCGTCCACACTGTGCACACGGGCGCGGGGGTCGTTACGCGGCGCATCGCCGAGGCCGCCGAGGCGGCGGGCTATGTTTTCGCGGTGGATCCCACATCGGCCGATGCGTCCTGTGTGGGCGGCAATGTCGCCATGAATGCCGGCGGCAAGAAGGCCGTGCTGTGGGGCACCGCGCTGGACAACCTGGCCTGGTGGCGCATGGTCGATCCCGAAGGCAATTGGCTGGAAGTGACCCGCCTGGATCACAATCTGGGCAAGATCCACGATGCCAAGGAAGCGCGCTTCCAGCTGCAATGGTTCGACGGCGCGGCCGCGCCGGGCGTGGCGCCGCTGCGCAGTGAAATACTGGTCATCGAAGGCTCGCGCTTCCGCAAGGTGGGCCTGGGCAAGGATGTCACCGATAAATTCCTGGCCGGGCTGCCGGGCGTGCAAAAGGAAGGCTGCGACGGCCTGATCACCGCCGCCCAATGGATATTGCATCGCATGCCGGCGCATACGCGCACCGTCTGTATGGAGTTTTTCGGCCAGGCGCGCGACGCCGTTCCGTCTATCGTCGAAGTCAAGAACTATCTGGACGGCCCGGGCCGCGAACGCGGCGCCATACTGGCCGGGCTGGAACATTTGGATGAACGCTATCTGCGCGCGGTGGGCTACGCCACCAAGAGCAAGCGCGGCGAGCTGCCCAAAATGGTCCTGATCGGCGATATCGTCGGCGACGATGCCGATGCGGTGGCCGTGGCGGCCAGCGAAGTGGTGCGCATCGCCAATACGCGCCATGGCGAAGGCTTCGTGGCCGTAAGCGCCGAGGCGCGCAAGAAATTCTGGCTGGACCGCGCCCGTACGGCGGCCATCGCGCGCCATACCAATGCCTTCAAGATCAATGAAGACGTGGTGATTCCGCTGAGCCGCATGGGCGAATACACCGACGCCATCGAACGCATCAATATCGAATTGTCCACGCGCAACAAACTACGGCTGCTGGACCGCCTGGAAAGCTTCCTGGAAGGCGAGCTGCCCATAGGCAAGATCCAGGATCACGACGATGCCGAGCACACGCGCGAAGAAATATTGGCCGAGCGCAGGCGCGACGCCATCCAGTGCCTGCAGGCCGTACGGCGCAGGTGGTCCTGGCTGCTAGACAACCTGGACCAGCCGCTGGCCCAGAGCCTGGACCGGATCGAAGCGCTGGGCCTGCACGACTTCCTTGCGCCCTTGCAGGAAAGGCTGGCGCGCCAGCCCGGCGCAACCGTCTTCGACATCGTCCAGGACCACACGCTGCGCATTTCCTGGAAGACGGAAGTGCGGGCGCAGATGGAACGCTATTTCGCCGGGGCGGATTGCGCCGCGGTGCTGGCGGAAATCCAGGCCATACACGACCGCGTGCTCAAAAGCCGGGTGTTCGTGGCGCTGCACATGCATGCGGGCGACGGCAACGTGCACACCAATATCCCCGTGAACTCGGACGATTACGACATGCTGCGCGAAGCCAACGAAGCCGTGGCGCGCATCATGCAGATCGCCCGCGACCTGGATGGCGTGATTTCCGGCGAACACGGCATAGGCCTGACCAAATACGAATTCCTGACCGAGGAAGAACTGGCGCCCTTCCAGGATTACAAGCGGCGCATCGACCCGGCGGGGCGCTTCAACGCCGGCAAGCTAATGCCGGGCGCGGACTTGCGCAACGCCTGGACGCCCAGCTTCAATCTGCTGGGCCATGAGTCCCTGATCATGCAGCGCAGCGAGATCGGCTCCATATCCAACGCCATCAAGGACTGCCTGCGTTGCGGCAAATGCAAGCCGGTGTGCGCCACGCATGTGCCGCGCGCCAACCTGCTTTATTCCCCGCGCAACAAGATACTGGCCACCTCGCTGCTGATCGAGGCCTTCTTATACGAAGAGCAGACCCGGCGCGGGGTCAGCCTGAAGCATTGGGAAGAGTTCGAAGACGTCGCCGACCATTGCACCATCTGCCACAAGTGCTACAACCCCTGTCCGGTGGACATCGACTTCGGCGATGTGTCCATGGAAATGCGCGCCCTGCTGCGGCGCATGGGCAAGAAGTCCTTCAATCCCGGCACGACGGCGGCCATGTTCTTCCTCAACGCCAAGGACCCGCGCGTCATCAAGGCAACGCGCAAAGCCATGATAGACGTGGGTTACAAAGCCCAGCGCATGGCGCACGACGTACTGGCCGGCGCATCGCGCAAGCAGACCGGCCACCCGCCCGCGACGCTGGGCAAGGCGCCCATACGGGAACAAGTCATACACTTCGTCAACAAGAAGATGCCCGGCGGCCTGCCCAAACAGACCGCGCGCAAGCTGCTGGACATCGAAGACCCGGCCTATGTGCCCATCATACGCAACCCGTCGGCGACTTCGCCCGAAACCGAGGCGGTGTTCTACTTCCCCGGCTGCGGCTCGGAACGGCTCTTTTCCCAGGTGGGCCTGGCCACGCAGGCCATGCTGTGGCATGCCGGCGTGCAAACGGTGCTGCCGCCGGGCTATCTGTGCTGCGGCTACCCGCAGCGCGGCAATGGCATGAACGACAAGGCGGAAAAAATCATCACGGATAACCGCGTGCTATTCCACCGCATGGCGACCACGCTGAACTATCTGGATATCAAGACTGTGGTCGTCAGCTGCGGCACCTGCTACGATCAATTGGCGGGCTATGAGTTCGACAAGATCTTCCCCGGCTGCCGGCTGATCGACATACACGAATACCTGTTGGAAAAAGGCATACAGATACAGGGCGTGCAAGGCGTGCGCTACATGTATCACGACCCCTGCCATACGCCCATGAAGCTGCAGGATCCCATGAAAACCGTCAAGGCCCTGGTGGGCGATGGCGCCATCAAGACCGACAGATGCTGCGGCGAATCCGGCACCCTGGCCGTATCGAGGCCCGATATTTCCACCCAGGTGCGCTTCCGCAAGCAAGAGGAGCTGGCCAAGAATACGGCCGCCATCCGCGCGGACGGCTATGAAGGCGAAGTCAAGATGCTGACATCCTGCCCGTCGTGCCTGCAGGGCCTGTCGCGCTACCAGGGCGACACCGGCATGGAGGCGGACTACATCGTGGTGGAAATGGCCCGCCATATCCTGGGCGAGACCTGGATGCAGGACTATGTGCGCGACGCCAACGCCGGCGGCATAGAACGCGTGCTGGTCTGAATCCCGCTTCGGTTTCCGGGAATTTATGACGGGTTTATGATGCCTCGGCGTCGAAGCTGCAAACGGTGTAAACCTGCAGGCCGGTCTCTTTCAAGGCCTGCGAGCCTCCCAAATAGGGCAGGTCGATGATGGCCGCCGCCTCGATCACATTGGCGCCGAGCCGCTGCAGCAGCTTCGAGGCCGCCAGCATTGTGCCGCCGGTGGCGATCAGGTCGTCGATCAGCAATACGCGCTGGCCGGGACGGACGGAATCCGTATGCATCTCGACCACCGCATTGCCATATTCCAGTGAATATTCTTCCGCAACCGTCTGGAAGGGCAGCTTGCCTTTCTTGCGCACCGGCACGAAGCCCAGGTTCAGCTCGTACGCCAGCACGGAACCCAATATGAAGCCGCGCGCATCGATGCCTGCGACCAGATCCAGCCGCTGCCTCATGTAGCGGTACACGAACATGTCCACCAGCACCCTGAACGAGCGCGGATCCTGCAGAACCGGGGTGATATCGCGGAAGGTAATGCCGGGCTTGGGCCAGTCGGGGACGCTGCGGATCGCATTGCGGACGTAGATTGCGGGGTCTATATGCATCAGAATCGCCAGATACGGAAGAAAAGAGAAACTACTATACGCTGCCGGAAGCACGGGCAGTTTACAGGATAGCAAACGTTACAAACAGGCTTACATCCTCCGGCCCGCCCCTCTTTGGCGCCAATCGCCGCCATAGCGGAGGGAAAATCGGCTTTTGTGCGTTTAAAATCCACAGATGGAAAAATTACCGCTACCCGCGCGGGGCCGCATGCTGGCCTCCGCACACCGTACTTTCCGCAGCGAGATCGCCGCCCTGCAGGCGCTGGACGCGCGCCTGGACGAAACTTTCGAACAAGCCGTGGAGATGATCCTGGGCTGCCAGGGCCGCGTGGTCGTCACCGGCATAGGCAAATCCGGCCATGTCGCCAAGAAAATCGCGGCGACCTTCGCTTCCACCGGCACGCCCGCTTTTTTCATGCACGGCGCCGAGGCCATCCATGGCGACCTGGGCATGCTGACCAGCCAGGACATCGTCCTGGCCATTTCGTATTCGGGCGAGGCGCATGAACTTTTGACCGTGCTGTCGGTCATTAAGCGTATGGGCGCCCGGCTGATATCCCTCACCGGCCACGCCCAGTCCGAACTGGCGCGCAACGCCGATCTGCATCTGGACGCCCATGTGGACCAGGAAGCCTGCCCGCTCAACCTGGCGCCCACCGCCAGCACCACGGCGGCGCTGGTGCTGGGCGACGCCTTGGCGGTCGCCTGCCTGGAAGCCCGCGGCTTCAGCCGCGAAGATTTCGCCCGCTCGCACCCGGGCGGGGCGCTGGGCCGCAGGTTGCTGACCACGGTGCGCGACGTCATGCGGCAAGGCGCGGCCCTGCCCGTGGTCCATGCCGATACGCCCGTACCCGAAGCCCTGGCGGAAATGTCCGCGAAAGGCATGGGCATGACCATCGTCGTCGATGCCGGCCGGATCCCGATAGGCATTTTCACCGATGGCGATCTGCGCCGGCTGATCGCCCGCCATGGCGATATCCGCGAATTGGCGGTGGCCGCCGGCATGAGCCGCAACCCCAAGGTCATAGGTCCCGGGGCCCTGGCCATCGAAGCCGCCACCCAAATGGACGCGGGCCGGCTCAACCAGATGATCGTCGTGGACGATACCGGGCTATTATTAGGCGCTTTACATATGCATGACTTGCTGGCAGCCAAAGTGATATGACTATGCATTCTCCCCGCTCCGCGCACCCCGCCGAAGCGCTCATCCTTGCCAAAGTGGCGCCCGCCACGCTGGAACGCTTGCGGCAATTGCGGTTCATGGCCTTCGATGTCGATGGCGTGCTGACCGACGGCCGGCTATGGTACAGCGAGCACGGCGAAATGATGAAGGGCTTCCATGTGCTGGATGGCCACGGCTTGCATCTCATGCGCGAAAGCGGCATCCATGTGGCGCTGATCACCGGGCGCGAAGGCCCGATTGTGGCGCGGCGCGCGGCCGAGCTGGGCATCGCGCTGGTCCGCCAGGGCGTGCGCGACAAGGCCCAGGCCATCGCCGCGCTGGCGCAGGAACACGGCCTGACGCTGGCCGAGACCGGCTATATGGGTGACGACATCATCGATCTGGCCGCGCTGCAGCGCGTGGGTTTCGCCGCCAGCGTGCCGGATGCGCCACCGTATATCACCCAAGTCGCGCACTGGGTCGCCACGCGTTCCGGCGGCACGGGCGCCGTGCGTGAATGCTGCGACCTCATCCTGGCCGCCCAGGGCAAGTTGGGCGCGTTCTTCAATGTCGGCGCCGCGCGCATGGGCGGCGGCGCCATACAGTAGCGATAGACGGAATGAGAGAACGCGCGCCCGCCCTTATCGCCATCCTGCTGCTTTTCGCGCTGGTCGTGGGCACCTGGCTGGCCGCCGACTACACGCAGCGGTCCATATCCATAGATCCGCCGCGCCGGGTGACCCATGAACCGGATTCCTGGGCATCCAATTTCGTCATGGTTCGAACCGACAATGCGGGCGTGGCCATCAACCGCCTGGAAGGCAAGCATATGCTGCATTTCCCCGACGATGATTCGTACGAAATCACCACCGCCAAGGCCATAGGCCAGCAACCCGGCTCGCCCATCACCATAGGCACCTCGCGGGTGGCGGTGATGGACCAGGGCGGCGACCGCATCATCATGAAGGGCGACGCCCATGTGCACCGCATGCCCGACCAGGACAATGTCGCGCTGGACGTGAAAAGCGAAGAGCTCACCCTCCTGCCGGACAAAGATCTGGTCCTGACCGATATGCCGGCGCTGGTGGTCAATGGCAAGTCCACGATGAATGGCACAGGCATGCGTTACGATAATAAAACCAGGCAGCTCCAGGTCTTTTCCGCTACCGATGTCAAGATATCCGGCGAAGAATCCCGGCCCAATCGCAGCAACCAATCAGGCAAGAAAGAAAAATGACACGACAAAGCTCCACAGCCATTGCCGCATGGCTCGCCGCTCTTGCGCTGGCCTTCGCAACCATTCCCTCCCAGGCGCGGCCCGCCCCGGCCCAGCAGCAAAGCAGCGCCGGATCTGACCAGGCTCGGCCGGACCAGACGAAATCGAACCAAGCCAAACCGGATCAGGCCAAGCCGAGTCAGACCGGACCCTCGGCCTCCGGCGACGCCGCGAAAAGCGGCCAGCCCGCGGAAGAGCCCGACACCCTGATTCTTTCCGATACGCTGAATTACGACGATATCAAGAAGGAAAGCGTCTTCACCGGCAATGTCGTCATGACGCGCGGTTTGATGACTTTGCGCTCGGATACGCTCATCATGCGCGAGGATGCCGAAGGCTTCCAGTACGGCACGGCAACGGTCGGGCCCGGAAAGCTGGTGTACATCCGCCAGGAAAACCCCGAGAAATTCGAAGTCATCGAAGCGCAGGGCCTGCGCGGCGAATACGACGGCAAAAAGGAAGAACTTGAAATGATAGGCCAGGCAGTGGTGACCCGATACGTCTGCGGCAAGCCTTTTGACAACGTCAAAGGCGAACGGGTCATATACAAACAGAAGACCGACACCTACGAGGCCTACGGCGGGCCCAACTCGGCCGCCAGCGGCGGGCGCGTCCGCTCGCTGGCCCAGCCGCGCGCCAAGGCGGATGCCGCCGCCGCCGAATGCCGGAAGAAATCCGCCCGGCCCTGAGGGCCCCCTGAAACACGAATCATGTCTTATTCCCCCCAGCCGCCCACGGGCGACAACAGCCCCGCCAGCGTCGTTTCCGGCAGCTTGCGGGCAACCGGCCTGCGCAAGACCTACGGCAAGCGCACCGTCGTCCAGGATGTATCCCTTTCGGTGGACAGCGGCGAGGTCGTGGGCCTGCTGGGCCCCAACGGCGCCGGCAAAACCACCAGTTTCTACATGATCGTGGGCATCATCCCCACGGACGCCGGCCGCATCGAAATCGACGGCACGCCCATCACCAGCATGCCCATGCACAAGCGCGCGCGGCTGGGGCTTTCCTATCTGCCCCAGGACGCCTCGGTCTTCCGGCGGCTGACGGTGGAAGAAAACATACGCGCCGTGCTCGAGCTGCAGCTCGACGAAAAGGGCGCCCCCTTGTCGTCCGCCCGGATAGGCGAGTTGCTGGAATCCCTGATCGATGAACTGCAAATCGGACACATCAGGCGCAACACCGCCATTTCGCTGTCGGGGGGCGAGCGCCGCCGCGTCGAGATCGCGCGCGCGCTGGCCACGCGGCCGCGCTTCATCCTGCTGGACGAGCCGTTCGCGGGGGTGGACCCCATCGCAGTCATCGAAATCCAGCGCATCGTGCATTTTCTGAAAAGCCGCAACATCGGCGTGCTGATCACCGACCATAATGTGCGTGAAACGCTGGGCATCTGCGATCGGGCATACATCATCAGCGAAGGCAAGGTGCTGACCAACGGCCATCCCAGCGAGATCATCGACAACGAAGCCGTCCGGAAAGTGTATCTGGGCAAAAACTTCAAAATGTAACGCGATGCGCCATGGCGATTGCACTTGGAACGCGAAACAAAATCTATCAGCCGCCGCTGTTCAAAAAAGGCCGGTTCCATGACGGTAGGCCAACGGCATGGTCGCCATACGGCCGCCAGCCGCCAGGCGTAGAATGCGCCTCCGCCGGACGCCACTGCCGTCGGCCGCCGTCCGAGGGCGCGAATTTTCCGGCCGTTTATTTAACCGTTTATTTAACTTATCTTTGATCTGGCGCACTTGATTTACCGCCCATAATCTATACACTGAAATCATGACATCAACTTTACAAGGAGGCCGAAACGCAGCTTGACAGCGCATCCCGCGCAACCATCTTTTCTTCAGCAAGGAGAGCCCAATATGAACCTGAGCATCACTGGTCGTCATCTGGAAATCACCCCAGCCATACGTGAATATGTCATGAACAAGATGTCCCGCGTCGCGCGACACTTCGATAGTGTCATAGACACACAGGTCATACTCTCGATAGAACGTCTGGAACACACCGCCGAGGTCACCATGCGCCTACGCGGCAAAGACATCCACTGCCAGGCCATAGATGAAAACCTCTATGCCGCCATCGATCTGCTGGCAGACAAAATCGACCGCCAGGTCATCAAGTACAAGACCAAAATGCAGGATTACGCCACCAGCGAACCTGTCAAGCGACAAGCCATTCCCGTTGCCGAATAAGCGCTCGTAGCCGGTCTTATCTCCAAGGCAGGCGTGCGCCTGCCCTGCAAACGCAGGTACACTGCAGACGGCCCCAATTGCATGGTGTGATTGGGGCTTTAGTTATGTCGGCTTTTGTTATGCTAAGTTATATGTCGGCCACAAAGCCCATATAATCAATCTTATGAATTTAATGTCGCGTATCCTGCCTCTTTCGAATATTGTGCTCGACCTGGCCGTCACCAGCAAAAAGCGTGCGTTCGAACAAGCGGGGCTGCTTTTTGAAAACCACCAAGGCATAGCCAGGACGGCCGTCTTCCAAAGCCTGATCGCCCGCGAACGCCTGGGCTCCACCGCACTGGGGCATCACGTCGCCGTTCCGCATGGCCGCATCAAGGACTTGAAAGAACCCTGCGCGGCCTTCATACGCCTGGCGGATCCGGTGCGCTTCGACGCCACGGACGGGCGCATGGCCAGCCTGCTTTTCGTGCTGCTGGTGCCCGAAACCGCCACTCAGCTGCACCTGGACCTGCTGGCCGAAATAGCCCGCCTGATGTCCGACCCGGCCCTGCGCCAGGCCTTGAACACGGAAACCGACCCGGCGGTCATCCACCGCCTGCTGACAGGAACGCCGGCCTAGGGCCTGCCAACACTAAGCCCGCCATGCTCACCATCCAAGAACTCGTCAGCGACAACGCGGATAAGATCCCGTTCACCTGGGTGGCCGGCCTGAGCGCCGCGCATCGCCTGATACCCGACCTGGGCATGTCCGGGGCCGACCTGGTCGGCCACCTCAACCTGATACACCCTTCGCGCATCCAGGTGTTCGGCGCGGAAGAACTGTCGTACTACACCCGCTTCGAAGTCAAGCGCCGCATCCATCATCTCGAAGATCTGGTGGCGGGCGGCGTTCCGGCCATACTGCTGGCCGAAAACATGCCGGCGCCGGACGACTTGCGCGAGTTCTGCGACCAGCAGCAGATCCCCCTGCTCTCCACGTCCATCGACGCCGCCCAGCTCATCGACCTGCTGCGCATCTATCTGGGCAAGCGGCTGGCCCCGAAAACCACGGTGCATGGCGTATTCATGGACGTGCTCGGCCTGGGCGTGCTCATCACCGGCGAATCGGGCCTGGGCAAAAGCGAACTGGCGCTGGAGCTCATTTCGCGCGGACACGGCCTGGTGGCCGACGATGCCGTCGAGCTTTCGCGTACCGCCCCCAATGTCATCGAAGGCCAGTGCCCGTCCCTGCTGCAGAACCTGCTCGAGGTTCGCGGCCTGGGCCTGCTGGATATACGCACCATTTTCGGCGAAACCTCGGTGCGCCGCAAAATGAAACTCAAGCTCATGGTCCGGCTCATACGCTCGACGCCGGACGTCTTCGAACGCCTGCCCGTCCAGGATCAAACCGAAGACATACTCGGCACGCCCATACGCCGCGTCATGCTGCAGGTCGCCGCGGGGCGCAACCTGGCCGTGCTCGTCGAAGCGGCCGTGCGCAACACCATCCTCACCTTGCGCGGCATCGACACCATGGGTGAATTCATCGAGCGGCAAGCGATCGCCATCATGGAGAGCAGCCGCCCGGAACAATCCTGAGACGGCCGCGCGCGAGGACACGCGGCCGCCCTTTAACGAGCGGGACGGCAAAGCCGTTCCCCCCTGCAAAGCGGATAGCCATGCTTAACATCGTTCTCATCACGGGGATTTCGGGGTCGGGCAAATCCGTCGCCCTGCGCCTGCTTGAAGACACCGGCTACACCTGCGTCGACAACCTGCCCGTGCGCTTCCTCCATGAATTCATCGCCAGCACGCGGGAAAGCGGGCTGGAACGCGTAGCGGTGGCGATAGACGTGCGTTCCCCGGGCGAACTGGCCGAACTGCCCGACGTCATCACCGGCCTGCGTGCCATGGGCACCCCTTTCCGGGTCATCTTCCTGGACGCCAACGACCACACCCTGCAGCAGCGCTATTCCGAATCACGCCGCAGGCATCCCCTGACCGACCGCCTGCGGAAAGGCGGCAAGTCGCCGTCGCTGCAAGAATGCATAGACACCGAACGCGAGCTTCTGGCCCCACTGCGGGAACAAGAGCATGTGATCGATACGTCGGACCTGACCCCCGGCCAGTTGCGGGCCTGGGTGCGCGACCTGGTGCAGGCCGACCGCGCGCCCGTCGTGCTGACTTTCGAATCCTTCGCCTACAAGCGCGGCGTGCCGGGCGATGCGGACCTGGTCTTCGATGTGCGCTGCCTGCCCAACCCCCATTACGACAGCGCGCTGCGCCCGCTGACCGGCCGCGACGCCCCGGTGGCGCAGTGGCTGGCCCAGTTCGGCAGCGTGGAAACCATGATCGAGGACATCGCCGGATTCATCCGGCGCTGGCTGCCGCTGTACATGCAGGACACCCGCAATTATCTGACCGTGGCCATAGGCTGCACCGGGGGCAAGCACCGTTCGGTATATGTGACAGAACAACTGGCGCTGCGTTTCGCCGACCACTCGCCCCTGTTGATCCGCCACCGCAACCAGCCGCCGCCCGATATGCCATGACGTATGCCCGCCCGCTCAACGCCATCGCCCTGTGCCTCTGCGTAGCCATCCTGGCGGGCTGCTCGAGCACGGGCTCGCGCCGGGGCGGCGGCTATTACAAGGATGACGGCCCGGGCGCCAACATTCCCGCCGACATAGAATCCATACCGGATGCCGTGCCGCGCGTGGAAAAGCATTCCAAGGCGAACTTTCGGCCCTATGTCGTGTTCGGCAAGCGCTATGTGCCGGTGAGCGACGAACAGCCCTTCAGGCAGGAGGGCACGGCTTCCTGGTACGGGCGTAAATTCCACGGCAAAAAGACGGCCAATGGCGAAATCTATGACATGTATTCCATGTCCGCCGCCCACCCCACGCTGCCCATCCCCAGCTACGCCAGGGTTACGCACGCCTTGACCGGCAAGTCGGTGATCGTCCGCATCAACGACCGCGGCCC
>Ga0180220_1002360_pt1 | contig 12215 bp, 12 predicted proteins | sample eDN5th37CBELigBY_FD_151335 | JGI IMG/M metagenome (GOLD analysis project Ga0180220, IMG submission 151335) | Enriched backyard soil microbial communities from Emeryville, California, USA - eDNA 5th pass 37_C BE-Lig BY (version 2) (version 2) | ecosystem: Environmental > Terrestrial > Soil >... | reverse complement strand
ATACCAGGAGTGACCCGCCTGCGGCATGAGAGTCGCGTTCGCCGCATCGTTGACGTGCGCCACCCAGCGGTCCATCGCGTCGGGCTTCGCCTCGATCGTTTCGATGTCGTTCTTGCGCATGTGGTCGATGCAGTCCGTGATCCACTCCACGTGCTGCTCGATCGGCACGGGCATGTTGCACAGCACCGACGGGCTGCCCGGGCCGGTGATGGTGAACATATTCGGGAAGCCGGACACCTGGAGCCCGAGATAGTTGGTGGGGCCGGCCTTCCAGGCCTCCGCAAGCGGCAGACCGTCGCGGCCCGTGATGTTCAGTCGCAGCAGCGAGCCCGTCATCGCATCGAAGCCGGTCGCGAAGACGATGATGTCGAGCTCGTGCTCCGCACCGCTCTTCAGGCGGATGCCTTTGGGCGTGATCGCTTCGATCGGGTCCGAGCGGACATCGACCAACTTCACGTGCGGCTGGTTGAACGTCTCGAAGTAGAAGCTGTCGATCGGCGGACGCTTGGTCGAATAGGGATGGTCGATGTTGGCGAGCTTCTCGGCCGTCTCCGGATCCTTCACGATCGTCCGGATCTTGTTCTTCAGGAACGCCGCGACCTTGTCGTTGGCCGACTTGTCGGTCAGCACATCCCGGAATGCCGCGCGGAACTGCAGGCCGCCCTTCTCCCACTGCCGTTCGAGGATCTTCTCCAGTTCCTCGTCCGACACATCGTGCACCGAGCGATCCTCGATCGTGAACGGGTGACCGTTGGGCGTGGAGCGCACGGTCTGGCGCGTCTCGGCGAGCCGCTCCCGCAGCTCCTGCTTGCGCTCGGGCGACAGCGGCGCGTTATGAGCCGGGACGCTGTAGTTCGCCGTGCGTTGGAAGACCGTCAGCGTCTTGGCGGTTTCCGCGATCACCGGGGCGGCCTGGATGCCTGTTGAGCCGGTGCCGATCTGGCCGACGCGCTTGCCCGAGAAGTCCACGCCCTCGTGCGGCCAAAGACCGGTGTGGTACCACTCGCCCTCGAACGTCTCGAGACCGGGGATTTTCGGCACGTTCGCCGACGAGAGACACCCGACCGCCGTGATCAGGAACTTCGCGGAGAGCCTGTCGCCCTGCTCGGTTGTGACCGTCCAGCAGTTCTGCGCCTCATCGTAGCTGGCGCCGACGACCCGCGTGTTGAACTGGATGTCCTTCTTCAGGTCGAGCTTGTCCGCCACGAAGTTCATGTAGCGCATGATCTCGGGCTGCTGGGGATAGCGCTCCGACCACTCCCATTCGGTCAGCAGCGCATCGGAGAACTGGAAGCAATAGGAATGGCTCTCCGAATCGCAGCGCGCGCCGGGGTAGCGGTTCCAGTACCACGTGCCGCCGACACCATCGGCTGCCTCGAGGACAACGGCATTGAGCCCGAGCCGGTCACGCAGGCAGTGGAGCTGGTACATTCCCGAAAGGCCGGCACCGATGATGATCGCGTCGAGCGCCCCATTCCGGCCCTTCGCCGCCGCTGCCCGGTTCATTTCGACAGTGCCCATCTCGCCTCCTGCATCTTCTCAATTCGGTTGCATCACGGTCCATAGCCGCGCGCCCGACAGCGCGGCATCGGTGGCGCCGAGCCGACGAGCGGAACTTGTCCGGACATAATAGGTTCGGCCGACGTCCAAAGCAATGCGGCCGAGCGCGCCCCGGCAAACGGCCGCGGGCACTCGTTTGTGCGCCGATCGAGGCTACTCCGCGGCGCCGCGCCGCCTCATGTCCTCGGCAAGCCGCTGCTTGGCGACCTCCTTGCCCTTGTCGAACTCGGCACGGCGGCGTGCAATCTCCTCCGCCGACAACTGCTCGACGTTCGAATAGTCGAGTTTCCATTTGCCGTCCTCGTTCCAGCGGATCGGGTTCTGCACGGTGGTGCGGGGTCCGATCGCCGCCGGCAGGAGCCGCAAGGCCTGCTCGAGGGTCGCCTTCTGGGATGCCTTGTCGTGCGGCTTGCCGCACGCGTTGCCGAGCGGGAAATCGGAGAACGACAGGCGCGGCACGCCCACATGCTCGACGATATCCTTGGCGCAGCCCATCACTACGGTCGGAATGCCGGCCGCCTCGAGCGCGCGTGCGGCAAGGCTGATGCTCTGGTGGCAGACCGGGCAGTTCGCCGCGAGCACGACGGCATCGACGCCATCCTCGCGCACGCGACGCAGCAATTCCGGGCAGTCCACGTCGAGCGTCGTCTTGTGGCTGCGGTTGGTCGGCAGGCCATGGAAGCGGGGGCCCACCTTGCCGATCAAGCCGCTGGCTGCCGCCTCGCGCAGTGCCGGAATTGCGTACCACGTGCCGGGGTCCTCGGCCGTCGTGTGCTTGCGGTCGATGCCGACGTGCGAGATCCTGACGTCGTGATCCACGGCGGTATCGAGGGAATAGACGTTGTAGAACTTGGCCGCAGAGTTGTATGGCGCTCCGGGACCTTGGTCGCCCGCGTCCGGACGATAGGGCGCCGCCGTGGTGACGAACGCGATCGATGCCTCGGAGAGCGGCTTCGTCATCGGCGTGAAGGGCACGTCGCGATAGTGCGCCCAGCGGTAGGGCGTCCCATACCCGAGCGTCAGGTAGTAGGTACGGACACGGTGCATATAGGGGATCGGCGCATCGTAATCGGGCGCGAACCCAAACTGCTCGTCGTCAGGCGCTGACACGCGAGCCTCCTCCTTCGATTTGTTCCTCGTTTCATTCTCCGGTCGATCGTCTGGCTGCGCAAGCCCTGACCCGCCGATCCTCAGCTCCCGGTTGACGTGCCGGCCCGGCAATGCGGATCATTCGGCGCAACGAACACCAGATACCGGAGGAAGCGGGTGGCCAGGAAGCCGAAGCAGGACAAGCCAGCAGTGCTCGTGACGGGGGCGGGATCGGGCATCGGCCGCGCGACCGCCGAGCTGCTTCTCGAGGACGGCTGGTCGGTCGCCCTCCTCGATAAGAACGAGGCGGCCCTTTCCGAGGCGAAGGAGCGGCTCGGCGAGAAGAAGACCATCCAATACGTCACGGCCGACGTCACCGACGAGAACGCTGTCGAGAGGGCCGTTGCTGAGGTCTCGCGCATCTTCAATGGCCTCCACGGCGTCGTGAACTGCGCCGGCATGGGGCTGAACAAAGGCATCTTCGAGCTCTCGACCGCCGATTTTCGCAAGACGCTGGAGCTCAATCTCGTCGCCACCTTCATGGTGGGCCGCGCTGCCGCGCGCATCATGCGGGACCGCAAGACCGGCGGCTCGATCGTCAACATTGCCTCGATCTCCGGTATACGCGGCTCGTTCCAACGCGGCGCATATGCGGCCTCGAAGGGCGGCGTCATCATGCTGACCAAGGTGATGGCGAACGAGCTCGCGCCGCTCGGCATCCGCGTCAACGCCATCGCACCTGGGCCGGTGAATACCCCCATGGTGCAGGCCCACCATACCGACGAGGACCGCAAAACCTATGCACGCACGATCCCCATGCACCGCTATGCCGAGCCGATAGAGATCGCCCGCGCGGCCCGCTTCCTACTCGACCCCGGGCAGTCGAGCTATGTCACCGCCGAGATCCTTGCGGTCGACGGCGGCTTCCGGGGCGCGGGGCTCATCGGCGACCGCGACTGATCGTCGGGCGGCGCGCATGCCCCCGCGTTTTCCCGACAACAGGGCAACGAGCCCGACTGTCGCTATCCGTCTCGCTGTCAGCATGCTACCTAGCAATCGAGAATCAGTTGTCCGGACTCGGGGGAGCGCGGGACATGCACGTGACGTCTGGTATCAGCGGTCGTTTGGCAGCCGTTGCCGTAGCCCTCGCCCTCGGCGCGTGCTCGTCCGGCAGCGCGCTGACGACCAGCTCGTTGTTCGGTGGGGGCCAGGAGAAGGCCGCGGCAGCAGCTCCGTCGCCGCCCGAGACGATGACCGATCGCGTCGTCCACGTCGGCACGACTGCGGCCCGGGCCCAACGCTGCGGCTACGTGTTCGATCCTGTCGCCTTGCGCCAGAACTACCTGGCGTTCGAGAGCCAGCAGGGCGCCGCACCCGAGGCGCTTGCCAAGGCCGAGAAAAGCTATGACTACACATTCGCCTCGGTTACGAAGGCCATAGTCGGCAATGCGGACTATTGCTCCGACCAGCAGACCGCCATCATCAAGAGGGACCTGACGAAGGTCCTGGCCGGCGACTTCTCATCCCCCACCAGGAAGCCCGCGGCCAATGTCGGTTGGTGGTCGCCCCAGCATACCGAGAAGCCCATGGATCGAGAGAAGATCTTCGATCCGATCAATCGCTGAGCCGTACCGATGTCGTCGGCGCTGCCGGTCGGCGTGAAAGGTCCGCGCGACGTGGTTCGGCGCCAGATGAAAGGCCCATCGGCGCCAGCACGCCAATGGGCCCTTCGAGCAAGGTGAAACAGTCCGCCGCGGCTATTTGCAGAGCGTCGCCTGGATCTTGCAGTTGTAGCCGAGGCCACCGGCGCCGCAACGCGACTTGACACGCGACACCTTGTAGCCGGGCGCAGAGCCGACCTTTCCGCTCGACGTCATGAACGAGGCCCAGGACCCCCAGTCCGTGGCCTGCAGCACAGCCTCCCAAGCCTGGAACATGGCGCCGTCCCTGGTGGTGTTGGTGCCGCTCGCCGCCTTGTGAACGCACACGCCACCCTTCTTGCCCTGCGCCGGCGCCGCACCGGGAAGCACCAGCAGACCGGAGACGGCGAGAACGGCAATCGGCACAATCGATGATATGCGCGGCATGGATGGGATCTCCTGAAGCCGTTGATAACAGTCGATCACATGCCGCCTCCGGCCGCGCCGCGCCATCGGAAACAGCCACCCGGCCCGGTGCTGCGCACGCAATTCCCGGGCGAGCGTTGCTCCCGTGCCGCAGGCCGATACCGCCGGAGCGGCTTCGCGCAGGCGACGGAGCGTGCTTAGACTGGCCCGTGCAAGAGCAAGACAAGAGTATAAAGGGGAGGCTTCATTCATGTCCGGCAGACTCAAGGGCAAGACGGCGTTCTGCACGGCCTCGGGCGCTGGCATCGGCCGCGCAACCGCCATCGCGTTCGCCCGCGAAGGCGCGCGCGTGATCGCCACTGACCTCGATGAAGCCCGTATGCAAGGCTTGAAGGAAGCCGGCGTCGCAGAGTGCCTGAGGCTCGACCTGCTCGATACGGCCGCCGTGAACACCATGGCCGCGCGCGTCGGGGCGGTCGACATCCTGTTCAACTGCGGCGGCTTCGTGCATCACGGCGATGCCTTGCACTGCTCCGAGAAGGACTGGGATTTCTCCTTCGACCTCAACGTGAAATCGATGCACCGCGGCATCCAGGCCTTCCTTCCCGGCATGGTCGAGCGAGGCAAGGGCACGATCATCAACATGGCCTCGGGAGCGGGGCCCTCGAAGGCCGTCGCCAATCGCTATGTCTACACGGCCACCAAGGCCGCCGTCGTCGGGCTGACCAAGGCCGTCGCCTACGATTTCATCAAGCAAGGCATCCGCTGCAACTGCATCTGCCCCGGCACAATCCAATCCCCGTCGCTCGACGACCGCATCGCCGCGCTCGGCAAGGAGGTCGGATCGGTCGAGAAGGCACGCCAGATGTTCATCGACCGCCAGCCGATGGGTCGCCTCGGCACGGCCGAGGAGGTTGCGCACGTTGCAGTCTATCTCGCATCCGACGAAAGTGCGTTCACCACCGGCCAGTCATTCTTCGTAGACGGAGGCTTCGCCCTTTGAAGAGCCTGCACGACGATCAGATCCCACAGGAAATCGATCCCGAATCCGGCCTGCCCATCGGCCCGCGCGTCGCCGCTCCCGGCCCTGCGCCTCTCCCCGAGCGTGTCGTGCTCGATGGCCGCTATTGCCGGCTCGAGCCGATCGATGCCAAGCGTCACCGCGTCGAGCTCTTCGAGGCGTCGAGCCCACCCGATGCCGCGCGCCGCTTCCGCTATCTCTTCGAGGAGCCGCCGCGCTCCATCGCCGACATTGACGCCTGGCTCGCGAAAGCCGAGATATCGACCGACCCGCTCGTCTTTGCCGTGATCGACAAGCGCACGGGCCGATGCGAGGGCCGCCAGACCCTGATGCGCATCACGCCCGCGCACCGCTGCATCGAGACCGGCAGCATCTATTGGGGGCCGGCTATCTCGCGGACGCCTGTCGCGACCGAAGCCAATTACCTCTTCGCGAAGTACGTCTTCGACGACCTCGGCTATCGCCGCTTCGAGTGGAAGTGCGACGCGCTCAACGCCCCCTCGCGCCGCGCCGCGGAACGCTTCGGCTTCACCTACGAGGGACACTTCAGACGGGCTGTCATTGTCAAGGGCCGCTCGCGCGACACCACGTGGTTCGCCATGATCGACGAGGAGTGGCCCGCGCTCAAGGCCGCCTACGAGCAATGGCTGTCGCCTGAGAACTTCGATGGTGACGGCCGGCAGAAGGTCTCGCTCGGTGCACTCACGGAGGCCGCACTCGGTCGCCGGCCGTAGGGAACGGCGCGAGGCGGCCGATCAGGAGAACAGCGTCAGCACGCCGGTGTAGCCGTAGACGCGGTCATCCGAGATCTCGCCGTTGCCGAAGAAGCCGGCCAGCGGGATGTCGCCGAACGCCTCACGGATTGCACGCATCTCGTGGTGCTCCTCCGTGAAGAGGTTCGGCCCTCGCGCGACGCACGAGTAGTAGAGACCCGCCTTCGGGGGCCCCGAGAGCCGCGCGCGCAGGCCGGCGAGCATCCGCTCCAGGTCCTTCGCCGCGCTTTCGGCGTCGCGCCTGACGAACATGACGCGATCGCCCGGCTGCATGGATTCAGCGATGGCGACCAACCCTTGCCGGGGATCGATCCCGATCAGGTTGCGCACGACATAATCGGCCTCGCTCGATCCCTCCATGGGGAATGCGGCGTGGATGTTGGCGAGCCACGGGCGGGGGTCGGCGCCCTCGGCGATGCCGATGTCCTCGCACATGATGTCGTAGGCCGGCTGGTGGTCCAACATGGCCGCGATCTGCCCTTCGCAGCGCGTGACCTCGTGCGCCGCACCGATCGGGGAGCACCCCTGCGTCAGGCCGACGGCAACACTGAACCGCCCGCCGATCAGAAGCCCGGATACACCGCCCTCGACCACGCGGTCGCCGGCGATCTGGACAAAGCTGTCGCTGGCCGAGGTCAGGCCGCCGACAAGATAGGCCCCGCTCACGCCCGACAGGGCCTCGACGATCTCGACGATGCGGCCGTTCCTGGGGTCGCCATGCACGACGCCGAGTCCGGCGGCCGAGCCCGGACGTGCGATCCGCTCCAGTGCGTCGACGGTCTCTATGGAGGGCAACGCGCGGTAGCTCCCGCCCGCCAGACGTCCCGTCATCGCGGCCGCAGCGGGCCGCGCCCAATACTCGACGCCGTTGCCGCAAACGCCGTGTCCGGCCGTGCCGATCCAGGTGGTGATGCCGGTCGTGGCGCTGAGTGCGCCGGCGATGTCCTCGAGATCGCCCGCGATTGGGCTCGTCACGTACAGGAATCCAACGGTGTGCCCGTCCACGCCCTGGAACTGTTCGACCAGGGACTGCGTGACGGCACGCGCCGTATCACCGGCGGCATGCGCCGATGCAAATTCGATCATGGGCGTTGGCCCCTTTGGATGTGACGGCCGACTGCAGGTTGCGCCTGCATGATTTCCATAAGCTTACACGACCCGCCCATGAAGTCATCCACCTGGAAATGGCCTTGGAGACTCCAGGAGCGGCTTCCCAGCCGCCCCTTACGCTGCAACCGCGCTCCGGGCTCGTTCGAGGGTCGCCAGACCGGCGGGGGCATAACGGTCGCACTCCGCGAGCCGCATCGCACACCAATACGGCCGACAGCCCAAACATTGGAAAACCGCGCAAACCGTCAAGAGATGACATCGACCTCAAACAATTGCGCATTCACCCGATTTCGGATCAATGCGCAAAGGCTTGTCGGCAATCCGGGAAGGCCGCAGATGGAGCCGCGGCCACCCCTTTATTCCGTTACTTTTTCACCGGCGGCCAATAATGGTCGGCGGAGACGCTATAGGCCGGATAATAGAAGCGCTTCGCGGGAACGGCCAAAGACGCGTATTTCTTCTGGCTTTCCCAAACCTCCTTGAAGAAGGGATTCCTCGCTTCCTCGCGCTTGACGATCCGGTCCCAGGCATCAAGAAACGCTTTGTGTACTTCTTCCGGCGTGGTCTCGATATTGACCTCGTCTTTGCGGAACTGAGCGACCGCCTCGGCATTCTGGCGCTGCCAGTTGGCCCACCACTTGAACATGACTTCCGTTGTAGTCGCCTTGAAGATTTCCTGGTCGGTCGGCGACAGGCTCTTCCAAACGTCACCGTTGACCCCGAGTTCGCCGACAGACACGGATTCATGCAGCGACGGCGCGTAGTGGTACTTCCAGATCGTCTGGAAGCCGAAGCGGAGATCCTCGACGCCGCCGACCCATTCCGCGCAGTCGATGGTGCCACGCTCGGCCGCGGGCACGATCTCTCCGCCCGGCATATTCACCGTGCGCATACCCATCTCACTGTAGATCTCGGCCGCAATGCCGGTCTGGCGGCATTTCATGCCTTTGAGATCGGCGAGGCTATTGACCTTTTTCTTGAACCAGCCGAGCGCCTGCGGAGCGGACGGCTGCATCGGGAAGACCACCACGTTGAGCTTCAGGACATCGCGGTAGAACCTGTTGTAGAGATCCATTCCCCCGCCGAACCACAGCCAGCCCATATAGTCCATGTGGTCCATCCCGAGCGGACCGCCGGGGCCGCCCGAGAAAAGAATGGCAGCCTTGTTCTTGCCAACCCAATATCCGGCCCAGGAATGATGGCCGTCGATAACTTTCTTATGCGTCGCATCGAGAACTTCGAACGCCGGAACGATTTGACCGGCCGGCATTGACTCGACCTTGACGCGGCCGTCGGTGAGCCGCTCGATGCGCTCGGCGAACTGAGTCAGGTTCTCGTAAACGGTCGCGGACGCCGGCCAGGACGCCTGTACCTTCAATGTCTGGGCTGTCGCCACTGTCGTGAAAGCAACTGTCGCCGATAAGCCAAAGGCCGCAATTAACCCCTTCCTAGACCGAGGTCCCATGTATTCCTCCCGTTTGTTTTTTTTGACGGTTCAACCGCGTCAATTGGGCACAATCATTCTTCATCGTCAATCTCGCGATTCGGGCGGGCTCCGCTTCTGCTGCCGTCAGCCGACGTAAACCCAACCTGCGCATGACGGTGCACAGGGATGCGGGACGCCGTGGCCGGCATGATGAATCCGAGGATCCGCACGATCAGCAACGGGGAGATGGCCGTCGGAATGAAACTGCCGCCGAATGGGTGCATGGCCGCCACCCGAGATGGAAATTCCGGCCCGAGTCAGCTAAAATTCCTGAAGGAATCCATGGAGGAAGCGCCATGATGGAAAGAACGGGCTTGGTGATGGCTGGGAAGAAAACAATGGTTCCCAAGCTTTTGAAACGCGCGCTTCAGATTGCCGGGACCGTTGCAATCACATCGAGCGTATTGCTGATCGTGATTGTCGCCAACGGGTTTCTCGTCGGTAAAACTGCAACCTTTCAAAGCGGCTTGAATGTGTGGCTGGCGTTCATAAGGCGACCAGATATTCTCTCGACGATGATCCTCACGGCTATTGTCGCTGTGGCCTTCCTTTATTGGCAGCGCAATCAAGAACGGAAGGTCGGAGGATCCAGCCGGTCCGGTTGACGGGCCCGGTTGACGGGCAGAGCGGGCCTGCCGGTCGGCAGACCCTCGACTTTTTGCAGAAGGGGACTTTTTCTTCAAAGCGTCACGTCCGCGCCGTGCACAGGTCGCGGTAGCGGGAAATTGACGTTCGGGAAACGTCCATTCGGTCTTTGCATCCCTCAAGAGGGAGCGCCATCGTGGCGAGTGGTGCCGCAAGAGGGACTCGAACCCCCGACCCCCGCATTACGAATGCGATGCTCTACCGGCTGAGCTATTGCGGCAATAACCGATGCGCGGGCTATTGGGCGCGCCCGCGCTCTCAGTGGGTGCGTTCTTAGCCGCAAGCCTCGATCGAGGCAAGCCTTGCGACGCGAGTTACTCCCAAGCGTGGGCATCGGCGCAGGATACTGCAGCATCGCACGTAAGACCCAAGTCCCTGCCCGCTGCTCCGGCGGAACGACTAGGCTCGCTTCTCCCAGCGTCCGGTCTCCGTCTGCTGCCAGTAGGTCACTGCGCATCCTTCAGCACGGGCGGCCTTCCATTGCGACCGGGCCGCTTCCACCGCCATACGATCGGCGCCGTCGAAGATGACGACGACGCGCACGTAGCCGGCAAAGCTGCCGATGGACGCACCATCGACAAGGAAACGGATCGCGGCCTCGCCGGGATTATCCCCGTCCGTGGTGAGCAGCACCGGCTGGGCCGCAGCCGGGCCGTCCCTGGCCGTACCATGGGGGAGGAAGCTGTCGTCGCGATAGGTCCACAGGTGCGTGTCAAGCGCGGCCAGCCGTTCGGGCGAGCCCGCCTGAACGACAGCCCTCCAGCCGCGCTCCAAGGTCCGCTCGAGCAGGCTCGGCAGCACGCGCTCGAGGGGATGGCGCTCGAGGTGGTAGAAAAAGACTTCCGTCGGCGCTGCCGTCATCACCCCGCCCCTTCCCGCCGGTGTCTTCCGCAAGCTTGCCGGACGCATGTCGCGTTTTGCCAGGGCGCCCCTTTCAAGCGCGTTCGATCCGCCTATATCGCATGGTCCGGAGCGGCGCCAGAGTCGTAGGCTGACGCCTGTGCGGGCGGTGAGGGACGCGGCCTTGCAAGGTTCGCTGCGGCTCTCCCGCCCGCTGCGTTTCGGATGCCGTGAACGGCGCCCGCCCGATCCACCGCCCTGCTTCCCCAATGTCCGCTTAGGCTTGTGCGGACCGCCTCCCACCGCTACAAGCGCCCCTCAGGGCGGGTAGCTCAGTGGTAGAGCATCTGACTTTTAATCAGATGGTCGAGGGTTCGATCCCCTCCCCGCTCACCAGACATGCCGATCCCTGCCCGCACCTACCGCCGATGTGAAAGCGGCTCGAATACAACCGGGCCGGCGAAATAGCGGGCCGCGGTACGCTGGTCATTCGGGACGACCTCCCTCCCGAGCGGCCAGAGCGTCAGGAGCGCGAGCTTGAGATGCGCCCACGCGAACGGAATCCCGATGATCGTGATGGCGAGGCCCAGCGCCGTGATCAGATGGCCCAGCGCCAGCCACCAGCCCGCGAGCGCGAGCCAGACGATGTTGCCGATCGCTCCCGCGATACCGCCAATGGGACCTTGAGGCCGATCGACGACCTTGAAGCCGAATGGCAGCAACGTGAACTGTGCAATCCGCAGCGCGGCGCGTGCCCACGGCAGGCCGATAATCGTGATAGCCATGATCAGAGCCGCGAGAAGCCAGCCCGCAGCCATCCACAGACCGCCGGTCACGATCCACAGGACATTGAGAAGAAGACTGACAGTGCTCAAGGCTCGAACCTCTTGCGGCTGCTCTTGAATGAGCAACGCTGCACGCGTGATATCAGTTCGCGGTGAACTTCGAACAATACCCGGAAGCCGCGAGCCTCCGGCCCGCGGGCCGGCGCAGCGAGACGCGAGGAAAACATGAGACGCACACGACTGGCAGCCCTGGCGATGATCGCACTCGCTCCGCCCGCATCTGCCGCGCTCGCACCGAATTTCCAGCGGGCGAAGGAGATGACGGCGATCATCGAGGCGGTCGCGGCCAAGGTGCCTCAACACCCCATCACCAAGGTCATCTATCAGAAGCCCGACCGATACCGCGTCGTCGCCGGCCCCTGCTCCATCGATGCCTCGATCGTCACCGTGCCGCCGAAGGCGGGGCTGGCCGGCCCCCGCCCGTTCGAGGTGAAGCTCGGCGTGGCGCGCTGCAAGCGCTGAGACCGGTCGTCAGTACCCCCGCGTCCGGTCCACCAACTCCTTCAGCGGCTCGCCGGCGAGATGCCGGCGCACGTTCTCGGCGAACAGCGACGCCACCCACTTGTCGCGGTCGGGGTGCCCGCCGCCGATGTGCGGCAGCACGTAGATATTCGGCGTCTGCCAGAACGGATGCTCGGAGGGCAGCGGCTCAGTGCGGAAGACGTCGAGCACGGCGCCGGCGATCTCCTTCGCCTTCACGGCGGCAATCAGGTCGTCATCGACGATCAGCGCGCCACGACCGAAGTTGATCAGCCACGCGCTGCTCTTCATCTTTCTGAG
>Ga0180220_1002359_pt1 | contig 12223 bp, 9 predicted proteins | sample eDN5th37CBELigBY_FD_151335 | JGI IMG/M metagenome (GOLD analysis project Ga0180220, IMG submission 151335) | Enriched backyard soil microbial communities from Emeryville, California, USA - eDNA 5th pass 37_C BE-Lig BY (version 2) (version 2) | ecosystem: Environmental > Terrestrial > Soil >... | reverse complement strand
TTTTAACTGGTCTTCTGAAGTGGTATTAATGCTGCCAAACGAATACGTATTCCATAAAATCCTTTTGGCCTGCCAGGGCTGAACATATTTCAGCTGCTCAGGAAATTTTTTGGGGTCAGCTGCCGCGAGAAATGCTTCATGGGCAAGAATGGCCGAAGCGGTATGATGGCCATGCCCCGCACGTGAATCTTCGGGAAAGCGGGTAATGATGACATCGGGTCGAAACTTCCGGATTACCCAAACCACATCGGATAAAATTTTATCTTTTCCCCAAATGGAAAATGTTTCTTCAGGATTTTTAGAAAAACCGAAATCCAAGGCACGTGTAAAAAACTGTTCAGCACCGTCCGTTCTCCTAGCTTCCAAAAGTTCCTGTGTGCGGATGAGTCCCAGCAGCTCTCCCTGCTCGCCGCCGATAAGGTTCTGGCCGCCGTCGCCGCGGGTAAGAGAAAGATAGCCGGTCCTGACTTTGCGCTCATTAGCCAGGTAAGCCAGGAGACGAGTGTTCTCGTCGTCCGGATGTGCGGCTATATATAAAGCGCTTCCAATTGTATTTAATTTTTCAAAAGCTTGTTTGATTTCCGAAGAGCTGAGCTGCGGCGATGGCTGAGCTGACGCAGCAAAAGGAAGGAAAAATAGGAAGCCGAGGATTATCTTCTTAAAATTCATCATGCCAATCTCAAAAGTAGGGAATTTTGTCAGTTAAAAATGAGAGGAAAAGTAAAGAAGTTGTAACCTGGCGAAAGTTTTTACGTAAAAAAACCGTCGCAGCTCCAATACGACGGTTCTTAAATCAACAATTAAAAACTCCTAAACCCTTTACGCTCAGTCTTTTCGTCCTTAAGATTAAGGTCTTTCAAATTCAAGCTAAAAGGCTGGTTAACCTTGAACATAAAGCTACGATTTTTCGATCACAGGTTAAAATTTTTTTGCTTTTTATTTTTTAGGAACGAATTAAATAAAAATCTACGTCAATACGGCCAAAACTATTTGATTATGCCCATTGCCAGCAAGCCGTAAAATATGGCACTGGCATGCAGCGCCTGCCCAAATTGATTGTCCAGCAGCAGCTGTTTTAATTGCTCGATACTGACTAGTTCTACAATTATCTCCTCTCGCCCGTCTAAATGCTGTTCTTGAACTTTTCTTCCGCCCCTGGCCAGGAAAGAAAAGGTTTTGTTACCTGCGGTAGATGGATTAGCATAGAGTGAGCCCAGAGGCTCTATCTGTTTAAATTCATAGCCTGTTTCTTCCAGCAGTTCACGTTTTACTGCTTCTTCGGGTGTTTCCCCCGGATCGACGCAGCCTCCGGGGATTTCGAGAATAACTTCTCCTGCAGCATGGCGGTATTGTTTAATGAGAATGACCTCGTTGTTTTCTGTAAGGGCAAAAGCGTTTACCCATTCTGGATATTCTAAAACATAGTAATCGTCTATTAAAGTTCCATCAGGCATTTTACAGGTATCCACACGGAGGGTTGCCCATTTTTCTTGAATTAAGTATTTCGAGCTTAGTTTTTCCCATTTTAAACTGTTCATATAAATAAGTAGAATTAAAAAAGCTTATAGTTCATTGTTCATGGATCATAGCTGGAGAATGCATACAGAAAAGCATCTGCACATTTACCCATCTCCACATCTCTAAACGCCTTCTACCCGAAATGTTTCATCCTCGTAAAAAACTTTCCCCATCGCACTGCTTTTTGCATGATAAAACAGGCAGGTCCAGTTATTCTCAGCGGCTTTTTTGCCATATTCCTCCCTGAGCTCCATAGAGCGGGCACCGTCGAAATCGTATTTTGCTTTAAACCTGCGCAAAAGCTGTTCTGGTTCGGGAAGTATGTCGCCCCCAAAGAAGCACGTTCCTTTTTCATCATTTACGATAAAAATCTGATGAAACTCGCTATGTCCTCCGGTTAATTCAAAACGGATGCGCTCGTTTAATTGTCCGCTGCCTTCCACGAGATGCAGGCTTCCGCTGCGTTGTAAGACATCAAAGATCTCTGTCCGATAGGATTTTGAAGGCTTGCTGTACGCGTTTTCCCATTCGCCCCGCTGCACGACATATTCGGCATGAGGAAATGTGAGTTCCAGGCGTCCGTCTTTTTCCATTACCATACCGCCCGCATGGTCAGAATGCAGGTGCGACATCAATACAAGTGTTATATCTGCAGGATCATAACCCGCATCGCGGATATTCTGGTGGATCTGCATTTCGCCGTTCTCATCTTTAAATCCCAAACCTGTATCAAATACAATAAGATCGCCTCCTGTAGCCGCAAGAAAGGGCTGTATGTATATAAACAAAGAGCCGGGGCGCTCGGAAGTTTTGTGAACAGCAGGGTCGAAAGGAATGAATTTTTTGGAACTGTCAACCGAATAAGAACCTTCAAAAAGTGGAAATATCTTCACAATAAAATTACTAAGTCTGACAATGAATTCGTTACAAATTTGAGTGTCGGGATATTTATTTTTAAATTTTATCTTTATCCCTTTAGGGTAAACAAAGATATGCATAAAAGGTGGGTAGAAAAGGAAATTGATCCGGTAACGACGGCTGCATTACAGCAATCGCTGCAGATCGACCACCGCCTTGCCGTTATCTTAACCCAGCGGGGAGTTACAAACTTTGAAGAAGCACGTCTTTTTTTCAGGCCCCAATTAAGCCATCTCCATGATCCTTTTTTAATGAAGGATATGGATAAGGCTATTGCAAGGATTGAAAAGGCGATAGCAGGAAAAGAGAATATCCTGATATATGGCGATTATGATGTAGATGGCACGACTTCAGTGGCACTAGCCTATGGCTTTTTAAAAAACTACCACTCCAAGATTGATTTTTATATACCCGATCGTTATAAAGAGGGCTACGGCGTTTCTATTCAAGGGATTGATTATGCAGCATCACATGGTTTCAGTCTGATCATAGCTTTGGACTGTGGTATTAAAGCGGTCGATAAAATTGCCTATGCCGCAAGTCGTGGTATCGATTTTATTATCTGCGACCATCACCTTCCCGGAGAAAATATTCCGAAAGCGGCAGCCGTGCTCGATCCTAAACGACAGGACTGCAATTATCCTTATAAAGAGCTTTCAGGGTGCGGCATCGGCTTTAAGCTTATTCAGGCTTTTGCTCAGCAAAGGAACATTCCTTTTGAAAAAGTAAGCTGCTACCTTGATTTGGTCGTGGTAAGCATTGCTTCGGATATTGTACCGATAACCGGAGAAAACCGGGTATTGGCTCATTTCGGCCTTCAAAAGCTAAATAATGATCCCTGCACTGGCCTTCGGGCACTAATGGACCTTTCGGGCAAGAGAGAACAATACACAATTTCCGATGTGGTATTTACTATCGGCCCCCGGATCAATGCAGCAGGGCGGATAGATGATGCAAAACATGCCGTACGGCTGCTGATTTCTGAAGACCAGGCTGAAGCCCGCGACAAAGGCTTGTTAATTAATCTCAAAAATACCGAACGAAAGGAATTCGACACTTCCATTACCCAGGAAGCTTTGGCCATGATTGATGCTGACCCGGCGCTTATCAATCGAAAAACAACCGTAGTTTTCAATGAAAGCTGGCATAAAGGTGTTATCGGAATAGTGGCATCCCGTTTAACGGAAAAATATTACCGCCCCACGATTGTATTAACGCAGTCGAACGGGCATGCTGCAGGTTCGGCCCGTTCTGTTCTGGGTTTTGACTTATATGAAGCATTGAGCTGCTGCAGCGATCTGCTGGAACAGTTTGGCGGACACAAATACGCTGCCGGGCTCACCATCAAAACGGAAAACATTCCCGCTTTTCAACAGCGTTTTGAAGAAGTAGTGGCTGCATCTATTCCTGACGAATTATTAGTTCAGGAAATAAGTATTGATGTTCGCCTTAAACTTGAACACATCACACCTAAATTTATCCGCATACTAAACCAATTTGCGCCTTTTGGCCCGCAGAATATGACGCCGGTTTTTCTGAGCAGCAATGTTTATACTTATGGAAGTGCATCCATAGTGGGTAATAATCATTTAAAAATGACTGTCCAGCAGGAAAATTCACTCGTTTTTGAATGCATCGGTTTTGGTCTGGGCGATTATCTTCCCTTGGTTAAAAAAGGGCTTCCGTTTGATATTTGCTATTCTATTGAGGAAAATGTCTGGAAGGAAAAACGTACAATTCAATTAAATGTTAAAGGTATTCGTAAAGGAAGCTGAAAATCATGATACTAAAAGCAGAACATCTTGTAAAAAAATATAAACAGCGCACAGTAGTTAACGATGTTTCCTTTCATGTTGAGCAGGGCGAAATTGTAGGGCTCCTAGGCCCTAACGGTGCAGGAAAAACAACATCATTTTATATGATCGTTGGCCTTATAAAACCTAATGAGGGCCATGTTTATCTGAATGATGAAGATATTACCAGCGATCCGATGTATCGGCGTGCACAGAAAGGTATCGGGTACCTGGCACAGGAAGCTTCTGTTTTCCGTAAATTATCCGTAGAAGACAATATCAAAGCTGTACTGGAAATGACTCAGTTGAGCAAAGCTGAGCAACACGATAAATTGGAAGAGTTAATTAATGAATTCAGCCTGCATAAAGTGCGTAAGAATCGGGGAGATCTGTTATCCGGAGGTGAACGCCGCCGTACCGAAATTGCCCGTGCACTGGCCGCAAGCCCGAATTTTATCCTGCTTGACGAGCCCTTCGCAGGGGTAGATCCCATAGCGGTGGAGGAGATCCAGTCTATTGTAGCAAAGTTAAAGCTTAGAAATATCGGTATCCTGATAACCGACCACAACGTTCAGGAAACGCTTTCCATTACCGATCGGGCCTATTTACTGGCGGAAGGTAAAATTATGCTTGCCGGCACCCCTCCCGAAATTGCCGAGAATGAAATGGCCCGTAAATTTTATCTTGGGCAGCATTTTGAATTGAGAAAGAAGAAGTATACCGCGAAGCCTCAATCTGAACATTAATATTTATCACTTTATTAGAACAAAAAGCAGTTTCATCATAAACCCGATGTCTAATCTGAAAGCACACTTATGGCAATTGTAAACTCACTGCTTACCTGGATCATGAAAAAACGCATGCACCAGATAGAGCTTTTTGTTAAATATCCTGAAGAGGTACAGGAAGAGGTCTTTCGTAACCTGATCCTTGCGGGCGAAAGTACAGAGTGGGGCGTGAAATATGGATACAAGAGCATCGAAACCACGGCACAATTTAAAGAGCGTGTTCCCGTCCAGAATTATGACACCTTAAAGCCTTATATTGAGCGTATGCTGCAGGGAGAGCAGAATATTTTGTGGCCTTCCGAGATACGCTGGTTTGCGAAATCATCGGGAACTACCAGTGATCGCAGTAAATTTATTCCGGTCAGCCGTGAATCCCTTGAAGAGTGTCATTTTAAAGGCGGAAAAGATATGCTTTCCATTTACTGTAATAACCGGCCTGATACACAGCTTTTTTCGGGAAAATCTTTAGCAATGGGAGGCAGCCACCAGGTAAGCCAGTTGAAAAATGACATCTATTATGGTGATTTATCTGCGGTATTAATTAAAAATCTTCCGATGTGGGCTGAATTCTATCGTACGCCGGGAAGCGCCATTACCCTGATGGAAAATTATGACGAGAAGATCAGGAAGATGGCTGAGGCAACTATGAACGTAAACGTGACCAATATCAGCGGTGTGCCTACATGGACAGTGGTTCTTGCAAATTATATGCTCGAACAAACCGGAAAGAGTAATCTACTGGAGATCTGGCCCAATCTGGAACTGTATATCCATGGTGCAGTGGCGTTTAAGCCCTATCGCGAGCAGTTTAAGAAACTGATACCGAGCAGTTCTATGTACTATTTGGAAACCTATAATGCTTCTGAAGGCTTTTTTGGGATTCAGGATCAATCCAATTCTGATGAAATGCTGCTGATGCTCGATTATGGTATTTTCTATGAGTTTATTCCTATAGAAAATATTGATCAGGAAAATCCGGCAACCTTGCAGCTGGATGAAGTCGAATTGAATAAGAATTATGCGCTGGTGATCTCAACTAACGGAGGTTTGTGGCGTTATATGATCGGTGATACAGTAAAATTCACTTCCCTTTCTCCTTACCGTATTCAAATCACCGGCCGCACTAAACATTTTATCAATGCATTCGGCGAAGAAGTGATCATTGATAATGCTGAAAGGGCATTAGCCAGAGCATGTGGTGAAACCGGTGCCATAATCCGCGATTATACTGCCTGCCCTATCTATTTCAACGAAAGCGAAGCAGGAGGGCATGAATGGATTATTGAATTTGAACAGCTTCCTTCGGATACAGAACGATTCATCGATCTGCTTGACAGCACTCTTCGTGAGGTTAACTCAGACTACGATGCAAAGCGTTTTAAAGATATGGCATTGAAAAGGCCGCTGGTACATACCGCTCCAAATGGTACTTTTTATAACTGGATGAAGAGCCGCGGTAAGCTTGGCGGGCAGCATAAAGTCCCAAGACTGGCAAACGAGCGGAAATACGTAGAGGAGATTCTGGGGATGATGAAAGGGAAGTTGTAAGTTTTAGGGATGTGCAGATATGCAAATGAGTAGATGTGCAGATGCCGAGGCTCGCCGGTTTTGGGTAGGCTGCTTTGTGTTTCTTTGTGCTTTCCTGCCACGAAGACGCTAAGGCAGAAAGTCTTACTCAGATATAATCCAAACTGGCTTTGCGTCCTTTGCGCCTCTGCGGTTTACTAAACGAAAGAAACTGCTAAGAAGCCAAGTGCGCAAAGAAAATTAGGATTTGGGGGAATTAACACAGACTGCTTCGCGCTTCTTTGTGCCTTCGAGCCTTTGGCTGAGTATTATAGATTCAATATTTGCCACGAAGACACCAAGGCAGAAAGTTTCACTAAGGGTTTAAGGATTTACTTCGTGCTTCTTAATGTCTTTGCGCCTTTGTGGCTGATAGTAATTCAGTCTGACCTTAATGCTGCTCAGCTTTCTTTGGAAAAACCAGCGAGGCGACAATACTGACAGTAAGGATCAATACAATAATTACCAGCGAGTGGGCCGTTGTAAACCCAAAGCTTTCGAGCCAGGTGTGTGCCAGCATTTTTATACCGATAAAAACAAGCAGGAATGATAAACCTGTTTTCAGATAATGGAATTTGTGAATGACGTTTACCAATAGGAAAAACATGGAACGCAATCCTAAAATGGCAAAGATATTCGAGAAAAATACAATGTAAGGGTCTTTAGTTACCGCGAAAATGGCGGGTATTGAATCAACCGCGAAGATCAGATCGGTAAACTCGATGATCATCAAAACCAAAAATAAGGGCGTTATCATCCGTTTTCCATTCTGCCGGATAAAGAACTTATTGCCGGCAAACTGCGGGTAAACTGAAAAATACCTGGAAGCAAAACGGACTACTTTATGATTTTCCGGATCAATTTTATCTTCCTGATTCCGCTGAATAAACATCATTATCCCGGTATAAACCAGGAATGCGCCAAACAGATATAAAATCCAGCCAAATTTGCTGATTAACGCAGCGCCGATAAAAATAAACAGGAACCGCATAATAAGAGCGCCCAGAATACCCCAGAATAAAACCCGGTGATAGTATTTTTCCTGAACTCCGAATGCTGTGAATACCAGCACCATTACAAAAATATTATCTACGGAGAGGGCATATTCTACCACATATCCGGTTATAAACTCTAAAGCAAGGTTCTGCCTGTAGAGCTGCAGACTGGCTGAGAGGTTTTCAGGGATGAGAGTGATATTATGCTGATGTGCTTCTGTAATATGTTTAAGCTGCGCCAAGGTTTCGATCCCGTGCAGCTGGTGGCCTTCTTTCAACAGTAAAATATAAAAGCCTATAGCGAACATCACCCAGATAAAACTCATAATTGCCGCTTCCTTAAAAGAAACTGCATGGTCTTTTTTATTGAACAGTCCTAGGTCTATGGCAAGCATCAGAATGATGAAGACCATGAAGCCGAGGAAAAAGGTAAGTTCGTTTGACATGTTATTTTTTTCGTTCGGTTGTAAATCGTACTAATTGTTCTAAGGCGGTGCGGGACGGATGTTCCGGAAATGTACTCAAAATTTCGAATGCTTCATCCTGATAGCGGTGCATCTGCATTTCAGCGTATGCAAGTCCGCCGCTGTTTCTAACAAAATAAATCACTTCTTCCACTTTGTCGGGCTCCTCATTATGGTTCTTCACCAGATTAATGATATGCCGTTTTTCCTTGCGGGGCGCTTTATTTAAGGCGTAGATTAGCGGAAGCGTAATCTTCTTTTCTTTAATATCAATTCCTAAAGGTTTCCCAACGTCATCAGTTCCAAAATCGAACAGATCGTCTTTTATTTGAAAGGCTATTCCGGTTTTTTCTCCAAAAGAGCGCATTTTTTCAATGATTTGCGGGGAAGCACCTGCTGAAGCCGCCCCACAGGCACAGCAGGAAGCAATCAGCGAAGCTGTCTTCTGTCTGATTACTTCGTAATATATTTTTTCATCAATGTCAAGCCTCCGAGCTTTTTCTATCTGTAAAAGCTCGCCTTCGCTCATCTGCTGTACAGCATCAGAAACGATCTTGAGCAGCTGGAAATCCTCATTGTTTACCGACAATAATAAGCCTTTTGCGAGCAGAAAATCGCCTACAAGCACCGCGATCTTATTTTTCCATAAAGCGTTTACTGAGAAAAAGCCGCGGCGTTCGTATGAATTGTCCACTACATCATCGTGCACGAGCGTGGCGGTGTGAAGCAGTTCAACGAGGGCCGCACCTCTATAGGTTGCCTCATTAATGCCCCCGCATACAGAAGCCGAAAAGAACACGAACATTGGCCGTATCTGTTTCCCTTTTCGTTTTACAATGTAATGAGTAATACGGTCGAGAAGAGGAACAGAGCTTTGCATGGATGCCTTGAATTTGTCTTCAAAAGCGTCAAGCTCATTTTCTATGGGTTTCTTTATCTCGTTGAGGTTAAGCATTAATATTACGATCGTCCTGAATGCCGGAAGCGGTTATCAATAAACTGCAAACTTAATTTAAAAAAGCCAAATCCTAACGGTTTTAATGCGACATTCATGATGTAAGCCAAATTCTTAATTACATCATGAAATTAACGGAAAGATAAATATTCTTCGGTGTGAAAAAACAGCCCCGTTAGTGGGAACAAAATACCCGGTTTTGCGTTCTTATAGTGGGAAAGCAGGAGAAATGCCATGTTAGGGCTGAAATTCAATGAGGAATAGTTTTTGTTCTTTTTTCACTGCCCTTCCCCAAAGGGCATGTTTTTCATAGGTAGATGTAGGGCCGGATCTCTTTCCGGCCCTTTTTTCTACTATAAAAAAAATGCTTTCATGGCTGTTTGTGCATAATCGCCCCAAGCTTTGAGCGCATCTCCCAGCGTAGTCCGCAGTCCTTTATTATCTGTTGCTTTTCCTTTTGAGGGCGGTGTAACCGCATTTGCTGGTACAGCTTGGTCTGTAACTTTTAGCGCAAACCAGGTAATATGCTCATGAGGAAGTGCAAGCCCTAATATCATTCCCGGCAGGCCGTTGAAGGATTCCGGGCCGCCAGAAACCGGAATCTGATCCGTATAAAAAGCGACAACATAAACGGAATCAAGAACAAGCGCATTCGCCCTGCGGCACGTATAGCCGGCAATTTCTCTCGTTTCACTTGTGATTTTCCAATTGATTTTACGGGTACTGTCTTTTACTAGAAAAGTTTGTTCGAAAACTGATTTTTGAATGATGCTGCTACCCGAGGAGAGATCATTAAATACGATATTATTTTGTCTTACCAATGGATCGTCACCCATAAAACCCGATGGTGCGCTTTCTTCAGATGGTTTAAATAAGGTCTTGGTCCCTGTAAATGCCAGCGAGCTTTTAAGCTTTTTAAACTGCGGCTGGGTCTTTTTATAGCTCTCGAACGCCTGCTGTAAATAACCTGCATTATTGCTGCCTATCCTCTTCTGAATGATTGCATACATATTAACTGTTTTCTCATATTCAATAGTGCCAGACATTGGAAAACGGGCATATTGTGCTGAAGCGGCATAGCTGAGCAGAAGCACAAAAACGATGGAGGTTATAGTAATTCTCATATTCTTATTTTGAAGGGGCGCCGCCCATTTTATTAAAATCCCAAATGATCGAAAACATATAATACCGCTGTATGGTTGTGTACTGATTCTGCGTAATGATGTTGTTATAAGCGCTTCTGTTAAAACCGATATTCTGGTTCATTAAATCATTCCCTGAAAAGGATATGCGCAGGTTTTCATCTTTAAGGAGCTTTTTACTTATTGAGGAGTTTAATATCAGGCGGTCGAAGTCCTGATTGAACGACTGGGTTTTCTGCCTGAATTCGTAATTCGCATCAGAAGCTATTTCAACTTTTCCGGGAAGGGTCACTGAAAAGCTGGCACGCGAATTAACCAGCCAGCCATTGTTATTGAATTGTTTTTGCAGTGATGATTCACTGATATTGTATCCAGGCTCTGCTGAGAGGTTAATGTTGTATTTTTTTTGTTTATAGATTGAAGCAGAAATGCTTCCTGAATAGCCATATGAACGCGTTTTGTTCATCACATTGTTGATCAGATTGTAATAAGTATTCCCATTGACATTCAATCCAAAGTATAAACGAAGGTCCGACTGGCCAATCTTCCTCCCAAAATAACTGCTTAAATAAAAGTTTGAAGGACTTTTACCCTGAAGGTTTACCGACTGATAAGTGCTTTTTCCTGCCGAATCCGTTACGGTATTGTTCACGATCGGGTTCATGGTTGTAGAATAATTTCCATAGATGGAGAAATACTGATCGCTGAGAACTTTATACGAGCTGTAGTTAAGATTTATCCTATTGTTGAATGAAGGTTTTAAGTCGGGGTTTCCTAAAACAATGTTTAAAGGATCTGTATTTACACGCAGGGGCTGAAGCTGATTGATTGAAGGCTGTGATGTGCTTCCGTTATAATTTATTCTTATTGAACGCTGTTGCGAGAATTTATACTGATACGATGCCTGCGGATTCCAGTTTAGGAAATTCCGCTTGTATTTCGAATCCGTGAACGCGTTTATCTGCTCAAAGCGGACACTGCTGAGCTTCGTTCCGAAATTGATATTTGTTTTGCCTTTGTTATAATTAAATACCGCTCCGCCCTGATTTGAAAGCTGGTCCAGTAAAAAATCGTTGCTGTATAATGAGTCCAGCAGCAGATATTCTCCGGCTGGGGACTGATTAAACGATTTTCTGTCGGCCCGGCTGTTGTGAATATTCAGTCCATAATTTAGAACAAGGGAAAGGTATTTAGAAATAGGTTCAGTATAGGTAAAGTTAGAGCTAAATCTGCTGCTACGCGTATCATTTGTCTTGAACTGGTCGATAACCCGTACGCTGTCTACATCGCCGGCAGGATTATAAAAACTATTATCGGAGTTTAAATAGCCTTCAGCATTGTTTTGGTTTATCGATTGGGAAACGTTAAGAGATACAGTCCGTCCCTGCTTTTTGAGTTTCTTTTTCCAAAAAGCGCTTGCGTTAAGATTGCGCTGGTCGGCATCGTTACTCACATTCCGGCTGCTGCTGTTTACGGGTGAGCTGTCGTTTCTGAAACTTGCGGCCGTATAGTTATTGCGTGTGCGGCTGTTCTTTAATGTTCCATCAACCGAAACCTTCAAAGAAGAAGAGGTATCGAGCTTTATCTCATAAGTCAGATCCAGCTTATGCCGGAATATATAATTATCAAAACCCTGATCTGAATTATTATTAAGGATGCCGGAAGGCAGATTGTTCTGAGTTAAGGTGTTGTTTCTTCCTTTTACTTCCAGAGCGCCGATCTTGTAATTCGTATTAATAGACTCTTTATCGTTATTCCATTTACTGTCGTAATGAAGTCCTCCTGTATGTGCTAAAGGAATTCCCTGGTTATTATATCTGCCATCGAATGATTCGAGTTCATCACCGCCGCCTCCTGAAATCATTATTCCTCCGCCGTCCATAATTTCTACATTATTTCCGGCGCCGTATTTACTGTTGTCCTGCCAGCTTAACCCAGTCCTGCCGGTATTTGCAATGGTGCCGTAGGCAGAAAACTTCTTTTTTCCTTTAAACGCGTTAAACATCGCCTGCCCTTCGTAATAGGTGTCGGAGGCAGCACCTGCGTCAATTTTTCCAAAATGCCCGTTCTTTTTATCTTCTTTT
>Ga0180220_1002354_pt1 | contig 12240 bp, 8 predicted proteins | sample eDN5th37CBELigBY_FD_151335 | JGI IMG/M metagenome (GOLD analysis project Ga0180220, IMG submission 151335) | Enriched backyard soil microbial communities from Emeryville, California, USA - eDNA 5th pass 37_C BE-Lig BY (version 2) (version 2) | ecosystem: Environmental > Terrestrial > Soil >... | reverse complement strand
AAACCGCTCCGACGGCTGCGCAGCGTCAGTGCCGCGCCGATCGCTCCGAGGAAACTGATCGCCAGCGTTCCGACGAGCATCGTCGCGATCAGGACGGGATAGGCTGCGAGCTCGAGATTGAGCATCAGGCCGAGCAGAGGCGCCAAGAGCGTCAGCGGGACGCCGGTCGTCAGCCAGTGTGCCAGGGCCTTGGCTCCCGCAGCCGCCTCGAGCGGCAATGGTGCCAGGGCCAGAAGCTCGAGTACGCCGTCCTCGTGATCGGCCTCGAAGAGGCGCGGCAGCGACAGCAAGGCCGAGAGCAGCAGCGCCACCCAGAGGATGCCGGCCGCGATCCGCGTCAGCAGGTTGAGGTCTGGCCCGAGGCTGAGCGGCAGCATGGCCACGACGACGAGATAGAAGCCGAGCGCCGTGCCGACCGCACCGCCTTCGCGGATTGCCAGCTTCACGTCCCGGCCGAGCAGTGCCGCGAAGCTGCTCATGGCGCGGGTGCATCCGACACCGCCGCCGACGTCTCCATGGGGCGCAGGACGTGCTCGCGCGCGGGCTCGAAGCCCAGCGGTTGGTGGGTTGCGGCGACCACGATACCGCCGGACGCCAGGTGACGGTTGACGGCCTCGGCGAGCAGCGCCTGGCTCGCCTTGTCGAGCGACACGGCCGGCTCGTCCATCAGCCAGAGGAGGCGTCGCGCCACCAGCAGGCGACAGAGCCCCAGCCGCCGTTTCTGCCCGGCCGAGAGGTACGCCGCCGGAATCGGCGCCAGCTCTTGCAGCCGGAACTGCGCCAATGCAGTGCCGACATCCTCTTCCTTGCCGCCCAGGTAGCGGGCCCAGAAGCGGGCGTTCTCGGCCACCGTTAGGGCGGGTTTGAGGCCGTTCAGATGCCCCACGTAATGGGCCTGCTCGCCGACGCCTGATTCGGGATCTACCGCCTCATCGAGGGCGATCGTGCCCTCGCCAAGAGGCAGGAGGCCCGCAACCGCGCGGATGAGGGTCGTCTTGCCGGCCCCGTTCGGTCCCGTCAGAAGCAGCGCCTCACCCGCCTCCGCGCGCAGCGACAGCCCCGCGAGAACCGTCCGCTCTCCGCGCCTGACCGTCAGATTCTCAATGCGGAGCGCCATCGTCGGAAGATTGAGCAAGATGTCAAAATGAAGGCAAGATTTGCCCACCACCCCCGCCACCCCCTTGGCGGCGGTGGCATTGCCGCCTTATAAGGCCCGATTGAGCCCGGAGGCCAGCCCGATTGGGGAGGCCCTATGCCGTGCACTCGCGTGCCCGGGTGGCATCACGGCTTCGAGGAGATCGCTGCATGAGCCTCACCCCAACCTCGCTCGACACGTTCAAATGTAGGAAGACGCTGACCGTCGGCAGCAAGACCTACGAGTACTTCTCGCTTCCGGACGCGGAGAAGAACGGCCTCCCCGGCATTTCAAAGCTGCCCTTCTCGCTGAAGGTGCTCCTCGAGAACCTGCTTCGCTACGAGGATGGCCGGTCGGTCAAAGCCGACGACATCCGCGCCATGGCGGAATGGCTGAAGACCAAGACCTCGAAGGCCGAGATCGCGTACCGCCCGGCCCGCGTTCTGCTGCAGGACTTCACGGGCGTTCCCTGCGTCGTCGATCTCGCGGCGATGCGCGACGCGATGGCGGCGATGGGCGGTGACCCGGCCAAGATCAACCCGTTGGTCCCCGTCGACCTTGTCATCGACCACTCGGTGCAGGTCGACTATTTCGGCACTCCCGACGCCTTCAAGAAGAACGTCGACATCGAGTACCAGCGCAACAAGGAGCGCTACGAGTTCCTCCGCTGGGGCAGCTCGGCATTCAACAACTTTAAGGTCGTGCCTCCCGGCACCGGCATCTGCCACCAGGTGAACCTCGAATACCTGGCCCAGACGGTCTGGACGAAGGACGTCGGAAAGGTCACGCAGGCGTTCCCCGACACCTGCATCGGCACCGACAGCCACACCACGATGGTGAACGGCCTTTCCGTCCTCGGCTGGGGCGTCGGCGGCATCGAGGCCGAGGCGGCCATGCTCGGCCAGCCGGTCGCCATGGTGATACCCGAGGTCATCGGCTTCCGCCTGAAGGGCCAGCTCAAGGAAGGCATCACCGCCACCGACCTCGTGCTGACGTGCACGCAGATGCTGCGTAAGCGCGGCGTCGTCGAGAAGTTCGTCGAGTTCTTCGGCGATGGTCTCGATCACCTGTCACTCGAGGACCGCGCCACCATCGCCAACATGGCGCCGGAGTATGGTGCGACCTGCGGCTTCTTCCCGGTCGACAGCGACACCATCAAGTACCTGAAGGCCACCGGCCGCGCCCTTGAGCGGGTCGCCCTGGTCGAAGCGTACTCGAAGGCGCAGGGGATGTGGCGCGAACCGGGCCACGAGCCGGTCTTCACCGACGTGCTCGAGCTCGATATCTCCACCGTCGAGCCGTCGCTGGCCGGACCGAAGCGCCCACAGGACCGGGTGCTGCTCGCCGATGCCAAGGCCGGCTTCGCCAAGGCGGCGCCCGAGATCGTCAAGGGCGCCGAGCCCGGCCACAAGGTGCCAGTCGAGGGCAAGGACTACGCGCTCGGCGACGGTGACGTCGTCATCGCGGCCATCACGTCGTGCACGAACACGTCGAACCCCTCGGTGCTGATCGCTGCCGGCCTCGTTGCCCGCAATGCCCTCGCCAAGGGCTTGAAGATCAAGCCGTGGGTCAAGACCAGCTTCGCGCCGGGCTCGCAGGTGGTGACGGACTACCTCGAAAAAGCCGGCCTGATGGACGACCTCGACGCCATGGGCTTCAACCTTACGGGGTACGGCTGCACCGTCTGCATCGGCAACTCCGGTCCGCTGCCCGAGCACATCTCCAAGGCCATCAGCGACGGCAATCTCGTCGCCACCGCCGTGCTCTCCGGCAACCGCAACTTCGAAGGCCGCGTTCACGCCGAGGTGAAAGCCAACTACCTCGCCTCGCCGCCGCTGGTCGTTGCCTACGCCATCGCCGGGTCGCTGAACGTCGACCTGACGAAGGAGCCGCTCGGCAAGGGCTCCGACGGCCAGGACGTCTACCTGAAGGACATCTGGCCCTCGACGGCCGAGATCGCCGAGATGATCCGCGTCAACGTCACGCCCGACACCTTCGCCAAGCGCTACTCGGACGTCTTCAAGGGCGACGCGCAGTGGCAGAACATGGGCAAGGCGCGCTCCAGCCTCACCTATGTCTGGAACACGGGCTCGACGTACGTGGCCAACCCGCCCTATTTCGAGGGCATGACCATGGAGCCGACCCCGATCGAGGATGTCGTCAACGCGCGCATCCTCGGCATGTTCGGCGACTCGATCACCACCGACCACATCTCCCCGGCGGGCTCCATCAAGCGCGACGGCCCCGCGGGCACCTACCTGATGGAGCATCAGGTGCGCCCGAACGACTTCAACTCCTACGGCGCGCGCCGCGGCAACCATAACGTCATGATGCGCGGCACCTTCGCCAACATCCGCATCAAGAACCTGATGATGCAGGGCCAGGAAGGCGGCAATACCTTCCACATCCCGACCGGCGAGCAGATGTCGATCTTCGACGCGGCGATGAAGTACAAGGAGGAGGGCACGCCCCTCGTCATCTTCGCCGGCCGCGAGTATGGCACCGGCTCGAGCCGCGACTGGGCGGCAAAGGGCACGCGCCTGCTGGGCGTCCGCGCCGTGATCGCCCAGTCGTTCGAGCGCATCCATCGCTCGAATCTGGTCGGCATGGGTGTGCTGCCGCTCGTCTTCAAGGACGGCATGTCGCTGGCGGACCTCAACCTCCAGGGTGGCGAGATCATCAACATCGCCGGCCTGGCCGACCTGAAGCCGCGCCAGGACGTGATCGTCGACATCACCTACGCCGACGGCACATCGAGGGAGGTGCCCGTCCTCTGCCGCATCGATACGGAGGATGAGATGAGCTACTACCGGAACGGCGGCATCCTCCCCTACGTGCTCCGCAACCTCGCGGCGGCCGCCTGACGATTTTGACGGCGTAGAAAGCACGTTTCCGGGAGCGGCGCAGTTGCCGCTCCCGCCTGAATCGGTCTCGAGGCGAAGCCTCGCGCTGTCACCCATTCGTGACTCGCAATTGATCTGTCAAATCGCGATATACGGGGACGATCAAGCGAGCGCTGCCATGGCTCGGGACCGATCCGGACACAGAGATTCACGGCGGTGAAATGTTCCATCCGACGACTTCGAAACGATCGAAATCGATTCTTCTGGCCGCTTTCGGACTTGGCCTCGCGACGACCTCAGCTACCGCCCAGAATGCAACCGAGACGGCAACGGCCGGCGGTGCCGGAGTGCGTGCCGTTCTCGAGCTGTTCACCAGCCAGGGGTGCTCGTCCTGCCCGGCGGCCGATGCCCTGCTCGGCAAGTATGCCGCCGACAAGAGCGTGATCGCGCTCAGTCTTCCGGTGGACTATTGGGACTATCTCGGCTGGAAGGACACGCTCGCCAAGCCGAAGTTCACGGCACGCCAGAAATATTATGCCAAGGCGCGCGGCGACGGCCGTGTCTACACGCCGCAAGTCGTCGTCAGCGGGCGCACACACGTCATCGGCAGCAGTGCAGACGCCATCGAGGCGGCCATCCAGTCGACCGCGAAGGACCTCGACGCCAACCGTATCCCCGTCAGCGTGCGGATCGAGGGGAAGCACCTCATCGTCGAGACGGGAACCGCCCCAGCCGGTGCCGGCGTGCGCGAGGCAACCATCTGGCTGGCCATGGTGCACCGTCAGTTCGAGGTCAAGATCGAACGCGGGGAGAACCGCGGCAAGACCGTCAAGTACGTCAATGTCGTGCGCGAGCTCAATCCGATCGGGGTGTGGATGGGCAAGCCCGATACCCTGCAAATCAGCCGCGACGCTGTGGCCGAACCTGGCAACGAGATGTGCGTCGTCTTCCTGCAGGTCGGCAAGGCCGGACCGATCGTTGGCGCGGCGTCTGTCGCCGGACTTTGATCCGAGGTTCGCCAACACCCACTCGTGTCGAACATTCGTCTCGCTGCGATACGGCTGCCGTCTATTTTGTGACTTAGGAAATATCAAATATTTAGTGTCATCCCGGCGCTCGTCGCCGGGATCCATCCATCAGCGACGCCAGAGCAAGCGGATACATGGATCCCGGGCATAAATGTTGAGCCCGGGATGACACAAGGAGTGAATTGGCGGCAGCGCTCCGACGCGCTTGATCTGCGCTCCCGGAAAGAGGTGTGGGCGAACGCGTCTGCCTCGGGGTTCCCTCTGGAGCTGCACTCCGCTATCGGTTAGCCCCGGTTGTAGGGGAAGCGGGAAGAGGCGCCATGCAACGCGGCGGCAAGTGGCACAGCGGGCGGCGCCCAGACGGGGCGGCGTCTGATGCGGCGGCGACTTCGGCCGCCCAGCCACGCACCTCTTCCACGGATCGCGCTGGCCCGGCCACGGGTATCCTCTCGGGCGTCACGCCCTCCATGGCGCAGTTCCTGGAGATCAAGACCGCCAATCCGGACTGCATTCTCTGGTACCGGATGGGGGACTTCTACGAGCTGTTCTTCGAGGATGCCGTCATCGCCTCGGACGTGCTCGGCATCGTGCTCACCAAGCGCGGCAAGCACCTGGGCGAGGATATTCCCATGTGCGGCGTGCCCGTTCACCGCGCGGACGAATATCTGCAGCGCCTGATCCGGCGCGGCTATCGCGTGGCGGTCTGCGAGCAGCTCGAAGACCCGGCGGAGGCCCGCAAGCGCGGCTCGAAGGCCGTCGTGAAGCGTGACGTCGTCCGCCTGGTCACGCCGGGCACGCTCACCGAGGAAGCGCTCCTCGACTCCAAGGCGCGCAACTACCTCACGGCCGTCTTCCCATTGCCCGCCCCGAGAGAGGCACCGCCGTCCGCGCGCAAGCTCGCCCTCGCCTCCATCGACATCTCGACGGGAGAGTTCGAGGTCGGCGAGATCTCCGCCGCCGACTTTCCGGGCGAGATCGCGCGTCTCGCGCCGGGCGAGCTGCTGCTGCCGGATTCGAGCTTCGACGACGCCACGCTGGCCGCGCCGGCGCGCCACATCAGCGCCGCAACGACCCCTGTTCCCGCAGTCACGTTCGACAGCATGTCTGGCGAGCGCTTGCTCAAGGAGCGCCTCGGCGTCTCGGAGCTGGGTGGCTTCGGCACGTTCGAGCGTGGCGAGCTGGCGGCGATCGGCGCGCTGCTGCGCTACATTGACCTGACCCAGATCGGCGCGAAGCCAGCCATCCGGCCGCCGCGTCGCACCGGCCCTTCGGACGTGCTCCTGATCGATGCGTCGAGCCGCGCAAGCCTGGAGCTGGTGCGCTCCACGTCCGGCGACCGCGAGGGCAGCCTGCTCGCCGCCATGGATCGCACTGTCACGGGGGCGGGGGCCCGCGAGTTGGCATCGCGCATTGCGAGCCCGCTCGCCGACCTCAAGACCATTGCGCAACGGCTGGACGCGGTCGCCTTCCTTCTCGAGCGTGCCACGCTTCGCGACGACATCCGCAAGGCGCTGCGTGCGGCCCCTGACATTGCCCGCGCCATCTCGCGCGTCACGCTTGGCCGTGGCAGCCCGCGCGATCTGGGTCTCATCCGCGATGGGCTTGCGGCAGGCCGTACCATCCATTCCTTTCTCGCACGCGCCGCCGAGGGGATGGGGCTTGCGGGAGACCTCCGCTCCATCGCCGACCGCCTCTCCCACATCGACGGCGGCCTCTTCGAGCACCTGGCCAGCGCGCTGATCGACGATCCGCCGCATCAGAAAAAGGATGGCGGCTTCGTCCGCCCGGGCTTTCGCTCCGACCACGACGAGGTGCTGCAGCTTCGCGACGACAGCCGCCGCGTGATGGCGAGCCTCGAGGCGCGCTACGTGGAGGCAACCGGCGTCAGGTCGCTGAAGGTCCGCCACAACAATATCCTCGGCTTCTACATCGAGGTGACGGCGCTCAACGCACGCCCGCTGCAGTCGCCGCCGCACGACGACGTCTTTCGGCATCGCCAGACCATGGCCAATGCGATGCGGTTCACCACGGCCGAGCTGGAGGAGGCCGAGGGCCGGATCGCCGCCGCGGCGGAGACGGCTCTGGCGATCGAGATGGAGGTCTTCGCAAGTCTCGAGGCAGAGGTCCGGGCCAGCGAACGCGCCCTCGGCGAGATCGCTGCGGCGCTTGCCGAGATCGACTGCCTCGCCGCACTGGCGGAGCTGGCCGAGAGCGAAGGCTACGTGCGCCCCGAGCTCGATGCCGGCACGGGCTTCGAGATCCGTGGCGGGCGACATCCGGTCGTCGAGCAGGCCTTGAAAGCCCAGAAGGCCGGACCGTTCGTCGAGAATGACTGTGTGCTCGGCCGTCCTGATGCGGGCGCCTTGCCGGAGCCCGAGACGTCGGGTGCGCGTCCACCGGGCTTCGACGAGACCGCATCCGGCCGCATCTGGCTGGTCACGGGCCCCAACATGGCCGGCAAGTCAACGTTCCTGCGCCAGAACGCGCTGATCGTGGTCATGGCGCAGATGGGCTCATTCGTGCCGGCACGGTCTGCCCACATTGGACTCGTCAACCGCCTCTTCTCGCGTGTCGGTGCCTCCGACGATCTCGCGCGCGGGCGCTCCACGTTCATGGTCGAGATGGTCGAGACGGCGGGCATCCTGAACCAGGCCACCGAGCGAAGCCTCGTCATCCTCGACGAGATCGGCCGCGGCACGGCGACGTTCGACGGCCTTTCCATCGCCTGGGCGACGGTCGAGCACCTCTACGAGGTCAACCGCTGCCGTGCGCTGTTCGCTACCCACTACCATGAGCTGACCACGCTCGCCCGGCGCCTGCCCGACATCTCGAATGCCACCATCGAGGTCAAGGAGTGGAACGACCAGATCGTGTTCTTGCACAAGGTGAGAAGCGGCGCGGCAGACCGCAGCTACGGCATTCAGGTCGCCAAGCTCGCCGGTCTGCCGCCCGCAGTCATCGAGCGCGCGGCGGAGGTTCTGGCGGTGCTCGAGAGGGGTGAAACCAATGGAAAGGGTCGGAGCAGGTCGAAAAGCGATAGCCCCGTGGTCGCCGCTGCCCGCGGTCTGGACGAACTGCCGCTTTTCGCGGCCGCACGTCCGAAATCCTTCGTTCCGCAGCGCGACCAGCCGAGCGCGGCCGAGGCAGCGCTGGCCGCGCTCAATCCCGACGAGATGACACCCAAGGCGGCACTCGACGCACTCTATGCTCTCAAGCGCCAGCTCTCCGAGAAGGGTTGACGCCATGGTGTCCAAGACCATCATCGTCACCGGCGCCGACAACCGCTACGCGGCGCTGATGCGCGAGATGATCGCCTCCCTGCGGCGGTTCCCGCAATCCGCCGGCATCGACATCGGCGTCCTCGACTGTGGCCTCGACGCAAGCGACCGCGCCTGGTGCCTTTCGCTAGGGGCCGAGATCGTCGTGCCCGGCTGGGATGTCGCCTTCGCCGCTGGGCTGGAGGTCGCGCCGAATTTCCGCGCGATGACCGCCCGGCCGTATTTGAGGCGCTATTTCCCTGGCTACGGGACCTACCTCTGGCTCGACGCTGACGTCTGGGTGCAGGACTGGACGGCTGTTGCCCTGCTCTGCGATGCGGCTCGGCTCGGCGACATCGCCCTCGTTCCAGAGGTACATCGCTCCTACCGCAACTTCCGCGACGGCCGGGACGATTTCGAGGCGGCCAACGGAGCCGCGTACGCAGAGGCCTTCGGAGCCGAAACCGCAGCCCGCCTGATCCGCCGTCCCCTCAACAACGCCGGCGTCTTCGCGATCGCTGCCGCGTCCCCCGCATGGGAGGTCTGGGCCGACCTGCTCGCCGACGCCGCCCGGCGCTCCGCCAACATGATCGACCAGATCGCGCTCAACGTCGCCATCTACGACCGTGGCCTCAGCGAGGTGCGCTTGCCCGCGACCTGCAACTGGATCGCGCACCTCGCGATTCCCGCCTGGGACCGTGATCGGGAGGCCTTCGTCGATCCCGATCCGCCGCATGACGTGATCGGCATTCTGCACCTCACGCTTGCGACGAAGTGGGCGGCAAGCATGAACGTGCCGATCGCCGGAGCCGGACGTCCAGCGCAGGCTGTCGCGAGGTCTCTCCGTTTCCCCGGCTGACCACGTTGCGCACCGCGTCTCCCGATGAACAGGATCTAGGTCGCGAAGCCTTTGAACGGCGTCGGCAACGCGGCGATCTCGCGGACCAGCTCCGGCGGCATCGGCGTGCCGACGCCCGGTACATCACGCGCCGAGATGCCATCCGAGAACGGTGCAAAGCGCCTGGCGATGACGTCCTTGATCTGGTCGTGCCGTCCTGATGCCGCGAAGAGATCGAGTACATCGTCGGAGACTTCATCCGCGAGCTTGTCCCACTGCCCCTCGCGCGTCATCCGGTTGAGCTTCAGTCCGAGGTCCTGCAGCCCGTGCACCTCGAGCACCGGGTAATACGCCGGCGTCGACCCGTAGAACCCGACGCGCCCTCGTACCCATTCCCGCGCGCGATGCACCTCCTCGTCGGTGGCTCCGGTGGCGAGGAAGCCCCCGCCCGAGATCTCGAACGTCTCGCGGGTGCGGCTCGAGCGATCCATGCCCTTGCGCAGCTCCGGCAGCACCATCCGCTCAATGTACGCCTGGGTGCAGAACGGATGCAGCCGCACGCCGTCCGCCACTTCGCCGGCGACGCGCAGCATGACCGGCCCGACGGCGGCCAGCGTGACCGGGGGAATGCGCAGCCCCTGGCTCTCGGGCACGAAGTAGGGCGGCATCAGCGTGAAGCGGTAGTGCTCGCCTTCGAACGCCAGTGTCTCGCCGTGCCGCCAGCAGCGCCAGATGGCCTTGAGGCCCAGGATATACTCGCGCATGCGCGGCGCCGGCGGTGTCCACGGCACGGAGAAGCGGCGCTCGTTGTGGGCCTTCACCTGCGTGCCGAGGCCGAGGATGAAGCGGCCGCGCGAGGCCTCGTTCAGGTCCCAGCTCGCATTGGCGACGGCCATGGGCGAGCGCGAGAACGAGATGGCGATGGCGGTCGCCAGCTCGATCCGCTCCGTTTCCACGGCGCCGATGGCGAGCGGCAGAAACGGATCGTGCTTGTTCTCGTTGGTGATCAGCAGCGAGTAGCCGTCCGCCTCGGCGGCCTTTGCCGCAGCCTTCACCTTCCTGAGATCGTCCTGGGGAACGTTCGTTGCGATGCGCATCGAGCGCTTTCCTTCCCGGTTGAGGCTCGCGCCTATTTCTTTGCCTTCACCCGCGCCTCGATGCCGCGCACGAGGGCCTCGCCCATCGGCGGGTCGTTCTCCACCTCCAGCGTCTCGGTCAGGCGCGCAAGCATCTGGTAGAAGCCCGCCATGATGATCAGCTCGACGATGACGCGCTCGGAGAGATGCTTTCTCAGCTCCGCCAGCGCCTCCCGCGAGGCCTTGCCCTTCGAGACCAGCTCGCGCGTGAAGGCGAGCGCGGCCTGCTCCGCTGCATCGAAGCAGGTGGCCTTGTCGTCGCCCTTTTCGAGTGCATCGATCTGGGCTTGCGTCGCCCCGAGCGCCAGCGCGATCGGGACGTGCTGCACCCACTCGTACTCGCCGCCGCCGACCTTGACCGCTTGCAGCAGGCACAGCTCGCGCAGCTTCGGATCGAGCTCCAGCTTGCCGAGCAGCGTGCCTCCGAGCTTCATGACCGGCTTCAGCGCCGTTTGCGCATGCGCCATCATGTTGAAGATGTTGGCCGGTGACGGCAGGCGCCCGAGCATCTCCCTGGCCTCGGGGGAGATCTTGTCGAGATCGGGGTAGGGGATGAGAGCCATCGGGCCGCCTCCTCGTTGTCGGACTGGTTGTCTGGCGTGGCGGCAGTGTGCGAGACCTTGCCGCCAAAGAAAAGTGTGCTGATCGGCTTCGAGTGCGGCCGCGGCTCTGGACGGATCAGGCCTCCGGCCCGTCGTCGGCATCATCGGCGCTTCGATCGTCGTCGGCCGAGATGCCGGACACGCGCACGACCACCCGTCGGCCCGGGATGTCGACCTCCGGCACGAAATCGTCCGTGAAGGCCACGAGCTCGGTCCGCCGCGAGCCTTCGAGCCTGATCTCCAGGAGATCGCTCGCGCCGTAGTTCTGCACGGCCACCACTTCGCCGATCCGCTTGCCGTCCAGTGTCACGGCCGCAAGCCCAACGAGATCGGCATGATAGAACTCGCCCTCGTCGGCTTCGGGCAGACGGTCCCGGGGCACCCAGAGCTCCATCCCCTTGAGCTTCTCCGCCTCGGTCCGGTCGCGAACGCCGGAGACGCGTGAAACGACACCCTTCTCGCTGAGCCGCACCACCTCCAGCTCGATCTCCCGCCGCCCCTCGGCGTCGGAGAGCGGGCCATATGCGGCGATATCCTCGGGATATTCCGTGTAGGCGTGCACCACCACCTCGCCCTTGAGGCCGTGCGCACCCGCGATGCGTCCAAGCAGGACGCGCGCGCCCTTGCTCACGCGCGCCCCCACCCGGCCAAAGTGGCACACGCGGCGCAAAAAAGCGCCAGCTTCGGTCGCAGCGAAACGAACCGTTTACGCTTGTCGGGCACTCTCCACCCTCATCAGTAAGCCGTTGATTTGCACGTGTGCGAACCCGAAGCAGGCCTCACGCGGCAGCGGCCCGAAAGTCGCATCAGTCAGTAGAGTCCACGCACCATGGTCAAGCGCGTCCTCGTCGTCGATGACGACCCAGCCCAGCGTCGCATTCTCGAGGAGATGATAAAGCGTCTCGGCTACGAGACAAGGATCGCCCAGAGCGGCGACCAGGCCATTGCCATCCTCGAAAGCCCCGAAGCGGACAGCCTGAGCCTCGTCCTCCTCGATCTCGTCATGCCTGGGACCGATGGCATGGCGGTGCTCGACCGGCTCGGCATGAAGGCCGGAACACCGCCGATCATCGTCCAGACCGCTCACGGCTCCATCGATACCGCGATCAACGCCATGCGCGCCGGCGCCGTCGATTTCGTCGTGAAGCCGGCAAGTCCTGAGCGCCTCGACGTCTCCATCAAGAGCGCGCTCAAGATCGAGGCGCTACAGGGCGAGATCTCGCGCATCAAGAAGAAGCACGACGGCACGCTCACGTTCTCGGACCTCGTCATGCAGAGCGAGAGCATGGGCCGCGTGATCGCCCTCGGGCGGCGCGCCGCGGCATCGAACGCCAACATCGCGGTGCTGATCGAGGGCGAGTCGGGCGTCGGCAAGGAGCTGATCGCCCGCGCGATCCAGGG
>Ga0180220_1002353_pt1 | contig 12240 bp, 9 predicted proteins | sample eDN5th37CBELigBY_FD_151335 | JGI IMG/M metagenome (GOLD analysis project Ga0180220, IMG submission 151335) | Enriched backyard soil microbial communities from Emeryville, California, USA - eDNA 5th pass 37_C BE-Lig BY (version 2) (version 2) | ecosystem: Environmental > Terrestrial > Soil >... | reverse complement strand
TCATCGATAATGAGAATATCGTAATCTTGGTCTAGTACATGTCCCCGATGTGGTTCCCTTTTCGCTGTATCGATTGAGGCAATTACAACATCATATTGCCTCCACATATATTCTTTTTTTTGCGCTACGGCAGGAATACCAAACTTTTGATTTAATTCTCTTGTCCACTGAACAACGAGAGAAGCTGGGACCAAAATAAGAATTTTTTTAGCTAATCCCCTTACCATGTATTCCTTAATGATAAGACCAGCCTCAATAGTTTTTCCTAATCCTACTTCATCTGCCAAAATCGCCCTGCCATGCATTTCTGAGATCACCCGTTTTGCTGTCTCCAGTTGATGTGGAAAGGGATCAAGGGTAGGAAGGTGTTTAAGACATTGAAGCTCATCAAAATCGGATACAATTGAAGTTTCCTCGGCTTGATAGGCTAACTGGAATAGTTCCCACTTATTCCAAGGACCATCTTCTTTCATACGTTTTTTCAGTTCCGGGACCCATTCCCGGTCAAAATGTATAGGAATGTTCATTTTGCCTAACTCCCTTCCAGTTCAAGAGGGAAGCTTAACCGTATAGGAAAGTTTAAGTTCACTAAGTGTTGAAGTGAAAAACCTTCCTATCGGCATGACAACCTCTATTTCCATCTGTACTACGTCGAATTTGTATCCTGCTCAGATGGGATTGTAGTCCCCGTAGGGGGAAAGCTTCCTTTAAAGCGGGATCCCTCTTCTTCGAAGGGGCTTCGATAGAAGCTTTTTCTTTTATTCCCATTTATAAAAAATTGTGATAAGATAGCTTGGAAAAGATTAATTATTTTGTGTAATAGGGTAAAATACATAAAGAGAAAAAGAGTTTATGAATTAGCATTCTACAATTTTAAAAAAATCATACATAGCGAATGAAGATAGAGGGAGAGACTGTGATACAGCGCCGAAGGAGCAAGCCGTTAAAGGTGAATCTCTCAGGCAAAAGTACTTCTATTAGACGCGACTCTGGAGAGCGCCAAAAGGCCACCCAAGGGGTAATTCTCTCAGGTAACAAGGACAGAGTGTAGGGGAAAAAGGATACCCTACGTCTGTCTTTTTTTAGTATGCCATAGTTTTGAAAATTTAAATAAATAATTGGAGGTGCCTGGATGTCTGATTTAAAAAGAACCCCGTTATTCCCGGTTTATCATGCTTACGGGGCAAAAACGATTGATTTCGGGGGATGGGAATTACCTGTTCAATTTTCAAGCATCAAGGAAGAACATGAAGCTGTTCGGACCAAAGCAGGATTATTTGACGTATCACACATGGGCGAAATCGAGGTGCGCGGACCAGGGGCGTTAGATTTTGTCCAGAGATTGACAACAAACGATGCTTCTAAGCTCCAAAGCGGGACAATTCAATATTCCATTATGTGTTACGAAAATGGGGGAACAGTCGATGATCTTTTAGTTTATAAAAAAGCGGACGATTGCTTTCTTCTTGTCGTGAATGCTGCTAACACAGACACTGATTTTACCTGGATGAAGCAGCATCTGAAGGAAAATGCAGAACTCGTAAATGTTTCTGAGCAAACAGCCCTGCTTGCCATTCAAGGTCCACTGTCTGAAGGGATCCTTCGGAAATTAACTAACGTGGATTTATCGAAATTGATGTTTTTCCATTTTGCTGAAGTTCAATTGGCTGGGCATACGGTTCTATTATCCCGTTCAGGTTATACAGGTGAAGATGGCTTCGAAATTTACTGCAAACCAGAGGATGCTGTCCTGCTATGGGATAAAATTCTTGAGGTAGGCAAACTGGAAGGGATCCTTCCTTGCGGGCTGGGTGCACGCGATACTTTGAGATTTGAGGCTAAACTGCCATTATACGGACAAGAGATTTCCAAACAGATTTCTCCTTTGGAGGCAGGGTTAGGGTTTGCTGTGAAATTGGATAAAGAGGCCGATTTTATCGGAAAATCTTCTTTGTTGAAGCAAAAGTCTGAAGGTGTTTCACGAAGGATTGTTGGGATCGAAATGATCGACCGGGGAATTCCGAGAACTCATTATCCAATCTATATCAATGACAAAAAAATTGGCGAGGTCACAACCGGAACACAGTCCCCAACGCTAAAGAAAAATATCGGTCTAGCTTTGGTCGAGGTAGAATACGCGGGGATTGGGACTGAACTCGAAGTAGAGATTCGTGGTAAAAGACTCAAAGCGATTGTAGTGAAGACGCCTTTTTACAAGCGGGGAAAATAAATGGTGGAAAAAACGTTTTCCAGGGAACATATATGGATAGAGAAAATCGGGGCACGAACCTATCGAATAGGTCTCACCCCGTTTGCCATTGGGCGATTGGGAGAAGTGATTGCTGTTGAACTGCCTGTAAAGGGGGAGAAAGTTCAAGCTGGCCAAGCGATTGGAACGGTTGAATCGGCAAAGACTGTAGCGGATATTTATGCCCCCTTAGATGGCTTGGTATGCGAGATTAACCACCTGCTTTTAGAGGAACCGAACCTGCTGAACCGTGATCCTCTGGATCAGGGGTGGTTGGCTGTGATTGAATCAAGTAATTCGTTCGAACGTTGGAGTAGAGAAGAATATGATACTTTTGTTGAGGGGGAATCAAGGTGAAATACCGTTACCTTCCAATGACTTGGGAAGATAAGAAGGAAATGTTAGCGTTCCTTGGAATTGATAGTGTCGAAGAGTTATTCTCAGATATTCCTGAGAAAGTTCGTTTTAAAGGAGAATTGAACATTCCGCAAGCCATGTCGGAGCCTGAGATTGTTCGTTATTTTAATGGCTTGGCAAACAAAAATGTAAACAGTCAGGATTATGCCTATTTTCTAGGTGCGGGAATTTATGATCATTACATCCCTAGTACTGTCAATCATGTGATCTCCCGTTCGGAATTTTATACAGCTTACACACCCTACCAACCGGAAATTAGTCAGGGAGAACTACAGGCTATTTTTGAATTCCAAACCATGATCTGTGAATTAACGGGGATGGAAGTGGCCAATTCCTCTATGTATGATGGACCAACGGCGGTGGCAGAGGCAGCGAACTTGGCGGTTGGCGGAGCAACCGGAAAAAAGGTACTGGTATCCAAGGCGGTTCACCCAGAAGCTCGTTCCATTCTGAAAGTGAATGGAAAAGGGCAAGGATACGAAGTGGTGGAGATTGATCTCAAGAATGGAGTAACCGATCTTCTGGCGCTTGATGAGGCAAGTGATGAAAGTACGGCTGCGGTCATTGTCCAATATCCTAATTTCTTTGGTGCAATTGAGGATTTGCGTGCGATCGAAGAGATCGCTCATAGGCATAAAGGGCTGTTGGTTGTTTCTTCAAATCCATTGGCATTAGGCGTTCTTGAGCCTCCCGGGAAATTTGGCGCGGATATAGTTGTCGGAGATGCGCAACCTTTTGGCATTCCCATGCAGTTGGGCGGACCTACCTGTGGTTATTTTTCAGTCAAGGAAAAGCTGATGAGAAAAATCCCCGGAAGAATTGTCGGGCAAACGAAAGATCAAAACGGTAAGCGAGGGTATGTTTTGACATTGCAAGCACGAGAACAGCATATTCGACGCGAAAAAGCAACATCAAATATCTGTTCCAACCAGGCGTTGAATGCTTTGGCTGCTGCCGTCGCGATGACTGCCTTGGGTAAGCACGGGGTGCAGGAGATGGCCCTATTGAATATCCAGAAAACCCATTATGCCAAAAAGAAAATTGCTGAACTTGGGTTGGAAATTCCATTTTCCGCTCCAGTGTTTAATGAATTTGTCATTAAATTGCCTAAATCTGTTGGTGAGGTAAATCGATTTTTATTAAAGGGGAAAATTGTCGGTGGTTATGATCTTGGACGTGATTATCCAGAGTTGGCGGGGCATATGCTGCTTGCCGTAACGGAAAGCAGGACAAAGGAAGAGATTGATTCACTGGTGAAGGGATTGGAGGGGATCATTCGTGGTTAAGGAAAAGGAAAAAGCGTTGATCTTTGAAATGAGCAAATCGGGACGGTTTGCTTACAGTTTGCCGGAATGCGATGTTCCCGAAGTGGATTTGACCGATGTGCTCCCGTCGGATTTCATCCGAGAAACACCAGCTGAACTTCCTGAGGTATCTGAACTGCAATTGGTGCGTCATTATACGGAACTCTCCAACCGAAATCACGGCATAGATTCAGGCTTCTATCCGCTTGGCTCTTGTACGATGAAGTACAATCCGAAGATTAACGAAGACGTGGCGAGATACCCTGGCTTTGCGAAAATTCACCCATATCAAGCGGAAGAAACAATTCAAGGGGCTTTAGAGTTAATGTACGGTTTGCAGACGGAATTGGAAGTAATCACAGGCATGGATTATGTCACGTTGCAGCCAGCAGCTGGGGCCCAAGGAGAATGGACAGCACTCATGATGATCCGCGCCTATCATGAAAGCCGCGGGGAAAAACGCACCAAAGTAATTGTCCCAGATACCGCACATGGAACAAATCCTGCAAGTGCATCGGTAGCCGGGTTAGAGACCGTTACGATTTCCTCCAATGAGATGGGGGGAGTCAATTTAGAGGAGCTACGCCGCGTTGTCGGATCTGATACAGCCGCATTTATGATGACAAATCCAAGTACACTTGGCTTATTTGAACAGCAGATCGTGGAAATCGCCGAGATTGTTCACGCGGCTGGAGGACTGCTTTATTATGATGGAGCAAATGCGAACGCGATTCTAGGAATTACTCGTCCGGGGGATATGGGGTTTGATGTGGTCCATTTGAATCTGCACAAAACCTTTACAGGACCACACGGAGGAGGTGGCCCAGGTTCTGGACCTGTCGGATGTAAAAAGGAATTGGCGCCTTTTCTCCCAGCGCCTTTGGTAGTGAAGGATATGGATGATTCGTATCGTTTAGATGATGAAAGACCTGATTCGATTGGAAGAGTTAAGGCATATTATGGGAATTTCGGGATTAATGTGCGAGCCTACGTCTATATTCGTTCCATGGGACCACAGGGATTACGGCGTGTCTCTGAGGAAGCCGTTTTGAATGCCAATTACATGATGCGAAGACTCGCTCCTTACTACGATCTTCCATATGATCAAGTTTGCAAGCACGAGTTCGTTTTGTCCGGCCGTCGCCAGAAAAAGCTCGGAGTTCGCACACTGGATATCGCTAAGCGCCTTCTTGATTTCGGTTACCATCCACCTACGATATACTTCCCGTTGATCGTGGAAGAGTGCATGATGATCGAGCCGACGGAAACAGAATCGAAGGAAACCCTCGATGAATTTATTGAAGTCATGATCCAAATCGCTCGCGAGGCAGAGGAAAATCCCGAGATCGTCCAAGAAGCCCCGCACCATACTGTGGTAACACGCTTGGATGAGGTGACGGCGGCCCGAAAGCCGATTTTGCGGTATAAGAGGTAGATGTTGTTGGGGGCAGTGGCGAGCAACCGTTTATGATCAGACTAGAAGGGCTTCTCCCATGGGAGGAGCCTTTTTCCGATGGAATTGGTTCAGGGAAAGTATCCACGCCCTCCTATCGATTTGTGCTGGTTTGCGCGAATGGGCGAATTACGGTACATTGAGGTTATTATAGTTTTAATGGAACTAAGGGTTGCCGATGAATAGAAAAGTGAAATAGTGGAAAAGTTTTCCGTTATTGGATCAGAATGGTCCCATCATGGTGCGACAAACCAAGAATAGCGGAATAAATTTCTGTTAACCTGGCGAATCCACTGGGAAAAGGTTAAATAACGGAAAAATTTTCCGTTATAGGGTCCAGGTTGTCCAATTTAGAGTGTTCCAGCCGACTATAACGGAAAAAATTCCGTTACTGGTCTATTGCCGGAGCGAAATTCAGGAATAACGGAATTATTTTCCGCTAATACCCAACTAAGGAACGACCAACTCCCAGCTATTCAATCGACACCCCACAAAGGGGATGTTACATATGAGTGAACGTCTGAAGTGGCGGTTTATTAATTTGGGTGCGCTATCACCTGCGATGAATATGGCGATCGATGAGGCAATTTTGACGATTCATAGCCAAGGGGGGACTCCACCCACCTTGCGTTTTTATACGTGGGATCCAGCAACGTTGTCTATCGGGTATTTCCAAAAAGCACAGCAAGAAGTAATTATGGAAAAGGTTGAGGAGTACGGATTGGGTTTTGTGCGCAGACCAACTGGCGGTAGGGCTGTTCTCCATGATCAGGAATTAACTTATAGTGTAGTGGTTTCAGAGAATTATCCTGGGATGCCCTCTCAGGTCAATGAGGCCTATCGAGTGATCAGTAATGGCTTGTTAAAAGGGTTTCACCAACTAGGACTGCAAGCGGAAATGGTTTCACTGGCTTCAGAGGAGGAGAAGGAAAAGTATGCTTCTATGGGCTCTGCCGCTTGCTTCGATTCTCCTTCCTGGTACGAGCTTGTTGTGGAGGGAAAAAAGGTAGCGGGTAGCGCGCAAACGAGGCAAAGAGGAACAATTCTTCAACATGGGTCGATTCTTCTCGATATGGATGTCGATAAGTTGTTCAACCTTCTCCACTTTTCATCAGATCGCCTTCGCCAAAGAATGAAGGACTCCTTTCTGAACAAGGCCGTAGCCATTAACCATGTGAGTGATCGGAAGGTTTCTCTCTCTGAAGCAACAGAGGCTTTCTTCAAAGGTTTTGAAGAAGGACTATCTATTGAATTAGTCCCAGGCACACTCACAAAAGAAGAAGAAGAACTAGCTGAACAGCTTGTCCAAGAACGCTATGGGAAGCATGAATGGAATTTCAAACGATAAAATCCGAGCTTTTTTTCATTTTTAACAGGAAAACTGTATAACGGTGTCGAAGGGTATGAAGAGGGATAATTTCCCTCTTTTTCTTTTTTGTTCATGATTAAATTTCAAATTTATATATAAGGAGAGGAGCATTCATCATGAGAAAGAAAGTGACGAAATGTGTTTCAAGCCTCCTGGCAATTTCGATGGCATGCGGGGTGAACGGAATTGGGGCCAGTGCCGCGTATGCTGACGATGCCTCTGGAGCAGGCTTAAATTTTAAGGATTTGCAGGCGATTCAGAATTGGGCATTGAAAGATGTAGCCAAAATGTCCATGCGGGGGATCGTTGAGGGGGATGATCAGGGGTATTTTAAGCCCAATATGTCCGTTTCCCAGCAGGAGGCCCTAGTCATGGTGCTACGCGCACTAGGTCTTCAAGCGGAGGTAGATAGCTATCATATGGCTAACTATCAATTCAGTTACCGTGCTGTAGCAGAATGGGCTAAACCATATGTGGCAATTGCTGATAAATATCGTTTGCTAAGGATTGAAGAGGAAAGCCGCTTTATGGGTAGTGCCGCTGCAACACGCGAATGGATTGCGCAATTGCTCGTAAGAATGATTGGCAAAGAAGATGAAATTACGCGCTATTCTGCGCTGACCAGTAATTTTGCCGATAAAGATCGAATTGATGCGTGGGCTGAGGATTATGTCAAATTAGCTGCATCAGATACATACGGGCTGATCAATGGGGTGCCTAATAAGGACGGTAGCTATAATTTTAACCCAAATCAACCCGTGACCCGTGTCCAACTGGCTGCGTTGTTAAGCCGTTCCGATCAGTATCTTCCTCAAAATGCTGGGGAACAATGGAGCGGTCAGGTTGTTTCCTTTAATGGCGATGAAATGACGGTGCAAACCAAAACGGGACCTAAGACTTTCCAGCTCAATGCACGTACAATGGTATTTAAAAATAATGAAAGGGTAGACCAAGCAGATCTGCGCAATCAACAGTCAGTTCTCGTCATGGGAAGCCCTGTAGCAACTTACATCGAGATCCAGGATAATGCGACGGTGGCTGCAACAGAGACAATTTATGGAACACTGATTAAAAACTATCCTGAATTAAAGTCACTTATTGTACGGGTAGATGATGTAGATACCACGTACACCTATAGTGACCAAGTAGCCGTTCGTTCTACAGACGGAGCCTTTATAACGGTAAAAGATTTAACTGAAAATGATCAAGTCGAGTTATCAATGCTAAATGGGAAGGTTGTTTCCATCACCCGTTCCATGGAGGCACAAGCCCCATCCAACTCAGGAATAATCTATGAAATTGATCTAAAGAACGGTCAATTGACCCTATTGACGGATAATAAGATTCCGCAGCTTTATCCAATCAGCTCCCTAGTTTCTGTCATTTACCCTGATCAACGAAAAACAGGTTTGAATGATCTGCGCAAAGGGATGGAAATTGAACTGGAAGTTTATGATAATTTAATCGAAACGATTAAAGTGAAAACAATTATTGAGGAAGGTACGATCGCACAGGTTTCGCCGGATGGGTCCCTCCTTACTTTTAAAACAACCGATGGGGGATACAAAGCCTTTCCGATCGGGGATAATGTTGACATTCAGCTTCCAGGCATGACGAGGGCTTCTGTTTTGGACCTTGAGGCAGGGGATAAGATCGTAGCGCTAGTGAAAAGAGGCGAGATTACCACCCTCGAAGTGACGAACCGTACGGCTTCTGATCGTGCAGACGACCCATTTTTTGATAATTACATTGAAGGGACAATAGACGGTTTATCGGCTGACAAAGAAAAACTCTTCATTAAAACGAAAGATGGATTGGTCTCCTACAAGTTTGACGATAGTTATGAACTGTATATTAATGATGTGAGCAAGCCAAGTTTGGATCAGATCAAGCGGGGAATGAGCGCAAAAGTTCAACTATATAATGACAAGATTTTCTTCCTTGAACTTGATAACCGGGTTGAAGGTACGGTTCTATCGATTGATCCAGACCGTCGTTTATTAAGATTGGCAACGGCTTTCAATGAACAGAAAAACTATATTATTGATAAAGACTATGATGTGAATATCGAAGACGAAAGACGTGCTGATTTGGATGATATTCGCCGCAATGATTATGTTCGAGTCGAAGTAGACAACGACAATTATGTCTTGGAGATCGACGTTCGTAAGGAATTTGATTTTAAAGTAGACAGTGTTTCGAAAAGCAGTGACAAGATTCGTGTCGAGGACGAGGACGGGGATGAAAGCAACCTGTATCTGGATTCCAAGGTAAGATTGATTGTACCAGGGGTAACCAGAGCAGATATCGATGATATTAAAGAAGATGACCTTCTTCGGGTCACCTATTTGGGAAATGACCTCAAGAGTATTGAAGTCATTCCACAGGTGAAGGGAATCATCACCGCGATTAACGCGACAAAAAATGAGATTACTATTGAAAACTTCAAGGGTGATACATCTACGGTATCCTTCGGGAAAAATGATCAGATCAAAGTGAATTCCAAAAAGTACAGCAGCTTAAGCAACCTGGCAGTTGGAGATCGAGTAGAAATTCAAAATAAGGTTGGCGGGGAGAAAACCATTAGCGTAATGGCCAAGGAAAGCGGCACCTTCGATTACATTAGCAACAGTAACTATTTATATCTCGTTAACGGGTTATATAATTACAAGCTGGCTGATACGGTGTATGTACACAAGGGAAATACATCTCTTACCCTGCGCAGCTTATATAAGAATGATAAGATCACATTCTATACGATCAATGATACGATTTATGAAATTGAGAAAACGAAGGAAAAGATCCCCTTGCTAGGTCAATGTCATTAAGTTAAGCTCAAAGACAAAACTGGGAAACAAATGAAGTCTAAGACGGCATGGGAAAAAGACCTATGCCGTTTGTTTTTTGGTGCAAGCAAGAAAAAAAGCGTACAGCAAACAAAGCGGAAGGAATATCCGCTTAAAAAATGTTCATGTGAAACGAATTATGCTACTCTGTAAACGAAGCTAACAGCTGATTTCCAGCGGATTTTGCGCGTATTCATCTGCCCTGGGCGAAGGGGTCGAATCGGCAAAATGTTTTTGCGAATCAGTGCTTCAACATCTGGCGGGGGTTCATCGTCCCGTGAGCGCAGGAAATGTCTACAAACGTGAACGGCAACCGTGAAGTTGACTTGGTATTGGTGCCGTCTAGTCATTTGGGAAATGACTACGTGCGAGGTAATCATTTCTGCGAAATTGTACATGATCATTCTTGCGAAAATCTCTTGGATGATGGGCTCTTGTCTCTTTGCATGAAAATTCGTCAGACCGACAGTGTATTTTAATGCCCTGAAAGAGGTTTCAATGCCCCATCGCATGTTATAAATAGACTTGATTTCATCCGGTGGGAAATCAATGGCAGAAAGATTTGTAATGACGGTTTCATAAGCGCCATTAGGCAGGACGAAACGAACAACCCGAAAGGAAATCGGGTAAAATAAGTTCTCATGCAAATCCAAAAAATCAAATGTAGACGTGGAAGGGACGAACTTGTAAATCTCGGGATGAGCCTTGATCTCTTTGGTTTGTTTTTTGGTGAGTATCAGATGAACGTCCATATCAAACTCTCCGCTAGAGGGCAAACGCAAGCCAGAAAGAATACCATTGGAATCCAAATCCTTTACCCGTATGACATAGTTCCACCCTTTGTGTTCAATATGCGCGAAATTGTTGTAACTTTCATAACCTCTATCGGCGGTAACGATGGTTTTGCCCTTGATGGGAGAACGGTCAACTATAGCAGCCAGCGCCCTTCCCTCGTTGCAAAACCTTCGTGGCTGAACAATGGCATCAACGTAAAGTCTGTTGCACAAGTCATAGGCTGCGTTCAAATGCAAAAGGTTATAGCCTTTCGTGTTCGATTGACTTTGAAAATAGGTGTCGGTGTCCGCAGGGTTAGTTGCGATATGCAAATCCGAACCGTCAACAGCAAGTAATCGATACCCTCGGTAGTCCTTGATATCCATATACGATTGCGTAAATTGGTGAAACAAGAATTCCACAGCAGACGGCAGGATTTTATTCCTCTGTTGGACAAAGGCAGAAGTGGTTGCGGTGTTTACGTCATAGCCCTGCGATTCCAAGAGTTCCTTATATATGCTATTGCCCCCCATTGAGATCAGGAGTTGCATAACCGTTTCAAAGGACAGCTTTTTCTTCCGGGTAAAATCTTTTTCAGGGTTTTTGACATAAGGTGCTGGTGCGGCTGCCATTTCTCGTATGAGGGATGTCAGCGTTTTCTTTAGCGAATTTGCGTACTCATTCATTGGCGTAACCTCCTCGTTTTCCAAGGGGCTTCGCCACACACTTCGACCTGTTTGTCAAGTTCTTTTTTCTTATTTCGTGCAAAAAAAAGAGCAGGCTATCTTTTCGATAACCTGCTCTTTACTTGATTTTTGATCTTGCACCTTAACTTAATGACATTGGCTCTATGGCCCTTCTTTTTTCATGATGAAACAACAGCAATTAATTGAATCTCCACTGGTGCGTTACCCGGCAGGGAGGCAACCCCGATTGCAGCACGGCTCCCAATCCCTTTTTCACCTAATGCTTCATATAAATATTCAGAAGCAAAATCTGCTAAACTAGCATGCGCTTGGAAGGTTTCCTCTGCGTTTATGTAGACCGTCAGTGAGAGGATCTGCTCTAGCTGTTCGTGATCCGTAAGGGTATTTCTAGCAGCAGTTAGTGCATTCTCCGTCGCTTGGCGGACAGCGTCTTTATAGGTTGAAATCGGTTCAGCGGTAACCACTTTGCTGCTTTGAATCAGTACACCATTTTTTCTTGGGGTCATCCCGGCAGTATAAATAAGGGTTCCAAATCGTGTTGCGGGAACATATTTCCCCTGTGGAATGGGATTCATCATGCTCATTTGCGGTAGGCCTCCACAACTTTAATAATACGTTCTATTGCTTCTACTGCTGCTTGATGATTTTGTGAAAAGTTGATGCGGAAGCTGTCGGTATACTGTGGTCCAAATTCGGTTCCAGGTGTTACTGTAACAGCTGCCTGAATGCGTAGAATCTTTACGAATTCGTTGATGGTCACATCTAATTCTGGAAGTCTTGGGAAGAGATAGCTTCCTGCCTCTGTCGCTCTCACCTTAAAACCTTCAGCAGCACTTAATTTAGCCATCAGATCATCTCGAATGGCTTGGTGCTGGGCAATCCTCTTAGCCATCCAGCCTTCCGGTTCAGAAAACCAAGATTTTAGTACGGCTTGGCTATAACCGCCTGCGCGCAGAGACACAATGGCCTGCAACTTTTCCATACGCTCAATGATTTTCTCGGATCCGAATGCCACACCTAGTCGGTACCCACTTAGTGATTCTGTTTTTGATGGGCCTATGATGGTTATTACATTTTCGGGATCTACGATATGTTGCGCACAGAGATGCGTGTAGGTCCGGC
>Ga0180220_1002350_pt1 | contig 12256 bp, 10 predicted proteins | sample eDN5th37CBELigBY_FD_151335 | JGI IMG/M metagenome (GOLD analysis project Ga0180220, IMG submission 151335) | Enriched backyard soil microbial communities from Emeryville, California, USA - eDNA 5th pass 37_C BE-Lig BY (version 2) (version 2) | ecosystem: Environmental > Terrestrial > Soil >... | reverse complement strand
GCCGAGGTCGGTGAGCGCGGCGCGGACCTCCTCCAGCTTGAAAGGCTTGATGACGGCGGAGACGAGCTTCATTTCGGCGACCCTCTCGGTTGATGCCCGGACAGCCCGGGCCGCGAGAGCCTCTGCGAAAGGCAGGGACTCGTCCGAGGAGAGTCAAAGCGCGTGCCAGCTGGTTAGCAGCGGACTAAGTGGCTGTAACTGCGCAACAATCATGCAGTTGGGGGTGCCACTGCCAAGCTCAGGCAAGGCTATAGATGATCAAAATCTAGGCATTCAGCAGAAATTGATCATTAACTGACCACATAAGCCGTGCTGCGTTGCCGGACGAGGCCTTCCTGAGCGGCTGACGCCACGAGGAGGCCATCGCGCGTGTACACGCTGCCCCGGCAGAAGCCACGCGCGCCGTGGGCTGAAGGGCTGTCCTGCGCGTAGAGGAGCCACTCGTCCGCTCGGAACGGCCGATGCAACCATAGGGCATGGTCCAGGCTGGCGAGCTGCACGTCCTTGTCGAACAGCAACTTGCCGTGAGCGATCAGCGCCGTGTCGAGCAGGGTGAAGTCGGAAGCATAGGCCAGCACGCACTGGTGCAGCTTGGGGTCGTCGGGCAGCGTGCCGTTGGCACGCATCCATATGTACTGGACGGGGGGCGCCTTCTCCCGCGTCACGTAACGCTTGATGTCGACGAGGCGCATCTCGATCGGGCGCTCGCGCTCCCAGTAGGAACGGATGTTGTCCGGCAGCTGTTTCACCAGCTGCTTCATGAGCTCCTGCTCGTTGGGAAGGTCTTCGGGCGGTGGCACTTGCGGCATCTCAGCGTGATGCTCGAACCCCGCCTCTTCCTTGTGGAAGGATACACTCATTGAAAAGATCGCCCGGCCATGCTGGATCGCCTTTACTCGGCGCGTTGTGAAGCTGGAGCCGTCGCGGATTCGTTCCACCTCGTAGATGATGGGGTGCGACGGATCGCCGGGAAGCATGAAGTAACCGTGCATGGAATGCGCCGTGCGCGATGCCGAAACGGTGCGGACCGCAGCCACGAGAGCCTGCCCCAGCACCTGGCCGCCGTAGACGCGCTGCCAACCCTGCTGCGGGCTCTGGCCGCGGAAGAGGTTCTGTTCAAGCTGCTCCAGGTCCAGTATGGACAGCAGGGAAGCAAGCGCTGAGGTTTGTTGGGACTTCTCGGAAGACATGGGACCTCGCGCTGGGTGATGGCGGATCAGTCGCCTCGTGCGATTTAGAATTGTAGCATCGCCCTGCAAGTTGGCCCAAGGCATGTCGAGGCATGGAAGTGCTCAGGTCCGACATCGTGATTTCCGGGGGCGGCTACGCCGGGCTGACGCTTGCGCTGGCGCTGGCCAAATCCCTCGGCCCAGAGATTGCGATCTCCGTGATCGATCGGGGCGAGCCATCACCCGCTGAACACGATGTGCGGGCTTTCGCCATCTCCGCCGGCTCGCGCCACATGCTCGAGGTGCTCGGCGCCTGGCGACTGATCAAGGCTGAGGCCCAGGAAGTCCGCCAGATTCTGCTGACGGACAGCCCGCTCGAAGCCAGTGTCCGGCCCGTTTTGCTCACCTACGACAACACACTGGAAAGTGGCGAGCCGGCATCGTTCATCGTGCCCAGTGGGGCACTCAGTGCCGCGGTCGCCAATGTGGCCGAAGGTGAAGCCTCGATCCGGCATATTTCCGGTCTGGCGACCAGCTTCGAGGCCGGCGACCCGTTCCTCAAGGTTCACTTGAGCGATGCGCGGAGCATCGAAACAAGCCTCTTGGTTGCGGCCGACGGCCGGCGGTCCCGATTGCGCGATGCCGCGGGCATCAAGTGCATTGGCTGGGGATACGGCCAGATCGGAATCGTAACGCAAGTCGAGCACGAACTTCCGCACAATGGCTGTGCCGCCCAGCACTTCCTGCCCGGCGGACCGTTCGCCATTCTCCCGCTCAAGGGCAACCGATCCTGCATCACGTGGTCTGAGGACGCGGAGCGGGCGCGCGAGATCCTGTCTTATGATGACGACGCCTTCCTGGCAGAGGTCGATCGGCGGTTCGCGGGCCGATATGGCCGCCTGAAGCTGGCCGGTCCCCGCGCATCATGGCCGCTGGAGATGCACCTCGCCCGCCGCTACGTGGCCCACCGCTTTGCGTTGGTAGGAGATGCCGCCCATGGCGTGCATCCCATTGCCGGACAGGGGCTCAATCTGGCGTTTCGCGATATCGCTTCTCTGACGGAGGTGGTCGCCGAGGCTGTGCGCATTGGGCTGACCCCGGGCGATGCTGATGCCCTCGAGCACTACGAGCGCTGGCGGAGGTTCGATTCGAGTGTGTCGGCGGCGACCTTCGATGGTCTCAACCGCCTGTTTTCGAACGACGCGACTCTGATGCGCTCGGCCCGGGAAGCCGGGCTCGCCCTCGTCGATCGCTTTCCAGCCCTGAAACGCATCTTCGTCTCCGAAGCGGCGGGGCTTTCTGGCGAGGTGCCGAAGCTCCTACGGGGCGAGCTCGTTTAGTGAAAAGTTACTGACGTCAGAGCAAACGGCGACGAGCCTTCTTCTTTACCTAGCTTCGGCGGAGTGAGGATCAGCGCAGCTTCGTAACGTCGAAGCTGCGCACGCGTGATCACCAGATTTGATCCTTTTCGCCGTCGAACTCCGCGCTGCAGAACGGGCCGCCCTGGTAGAAATCGCCGACGGGATCGGGGGGAAGTTTCTCCTGTGCGGCGAGCGCTTCGTCCCTGAAATCCTCGGCGCGGCCCGTGGGGCGATAGCCGTATTTGTAGGCCACCGAATTATCCCACCAGGAGCGTTCGTTCAGAGAAGCGCCGTACATCACTTCGTAGCGCAGCTCCGGATGCTCGAGGCCGATGCGGATGAGCTGCATGAGATCGGCAGGCGAAATCCAGATCGCGAGACGGCGCTTGTCGAGGGGGCGATCGCCGACATTTCCGATGCGGAGCGAAAGCACGCGCATGCCGTGCTTGTAGGCGTAGAGCGCTCCCAGACCTTCGCCGAAGAGTTTGCTGACACCATAACGGCTGTCCGGGCGCGGCACCGCTTCCACGCCGATGCGCTGGACGCGGGGGTAGAATCCGAAGGCGTGATTGGAGGAGGCAAAGACGACCCGTTTCACGCCCTTCCGACGCGCTGCCTCGAAAAGATTATAGCAGCCGATGATATTGGACTGGAGAATGACGTCCCAAGGCCCCTCGACCGAGAAGCCGCCCAGGTGAACGATTCCGTCCACGCCTTCACAGGCGGTCTCGACGCTGCTGAGATCCGTCAGCTCCGCACGAATGAATGATTCATTGGGATGGAGGCTCTGCGGATCCTTGACGTCGCTCAGAACGATCTCCGGGTAAGCCGACGCCAGCAGGGGGCGGATCATAGTCCCGACAGCGCCTGCCGCGCCGGTCAGCAGAACTTTCTTCATGGGCGTTCCTCCTCGTCGCAATCGAGCCGTTATCACCCATGAAAAGAATTTCGGGTCAAGCGTCACGCGGCGCGGAATGCTCGGCAAGGCGGCGATAACGGGAAAGGCTGCGGCTCAGATGACCGCGCATGGCACGCCGCGCACCGGCAGCATCCTTGGATCGAATGGCCGCGGAAATGCGGCTGTGCTCGGATTGAATGCGCCGCAGATACTGTTGTTGCTGCTCAAGGGTTCCGGCCGACGTTCTGATGCTCTGTCGCGGGATGATGTGGCGGCCGAGGAACTCCAGCATCTTAATGAATTTCGGATTGCCACTTGCAGCGGCCACTGCGCTGTGAAAGGCAAAGTCCTCGTTCACCGCATGCTCGCCTTTCGAGATGGCAAATTCAATATCTGATAGGGCTTCCTCGATGGACGAGACCTGTTCCGCCGTCGCGCGCTCCGCGGCCAGGGCTGCCGCCTCGACCTCGATGGCCAGCCTGAGCTCCATCACATGGAGAATGTCCTCCAGTGAGCTCATTCCCTCGAGGCTGATGCGCAAGGGAAGGCGGCTTTCGTCAGCAACGTACACGCCGGAACCTTGGCGGGAAATGACGAGGCCCTCGGCGCGAAGTGCGGCGATTGCTTCACGGATGACCGTCCGGCTGACGCCGAGTGCAGACATCAGCTCATGTTCGGTCGGGAGACGGGTTCCGGGTCCGAGATTCCCGCTGCGGATTTCGTTCGCGATCTGTTCGACAACTTCGAGAGTCAAATTCCGTACGGGACGGAGTCGCCGAAGGAATGCCAGCTTGCCACCGCCTTTTGTCGATGATACGTTTTCGAGTTGTCGGGTCATCATACAACTTCTAGCATCCACCTGCCGCGTTAAGCAAGGCATAGGACGGATCATCCGGCAGATAGGGAGTGACAGAAGACGGTAATCATTCAATTTTGGCCTGCTGAAATCAATAGGAGCTGGCGGAAACGTCGGCCAATAAGCAGCAATAGGCACTGAGGAGGAAACGCGAATGAATAGACGTGAAGTCATCAAGCTCGGCGTCGCATCGATCGCCGCTGCCGGCAGCCTGGGAAGCTTCGGCAGATCCACGGCCTTGGCTCAATCCAAGCTCGTCCTGAAAGCATCCGACGTGCACCCGCTCGGTTATCCGACGGTCGAAGCGGTCGTGCGCATGGGCAAGAAGCTGGAAGACGCCACGAACGGGCGCATCTCGATCCAGATGTTCCCCGCCATGCAGCTCGGCGGTGAAAAGGAGATGATCGAGCAGGCGCAGATCGGCGCTTTGGAATTGGCCCGCATTAGCGTCGGACCGGTCGGCACGGTGGTCAAGGAACTCAACGTCTTCAATATGCCCTTCGTCTTCCGCGACGAAGCACACATGCGGAAGGTGATCGATGGCGAAATCGGCAAGGAGCTGCTGGACAAGATTTCCTCAGCGCCGGAGACCAGGCTGATCGGGCTTTGCTGGATGGATTCGGGATCCCGGAACGTCTACACGAAAAGGCCCATTCGCAAGCCAGAGGATCTGGCCGGACTGAAGATCCGTATGATGGGTAATCCGATTTTCGTCGATACGATGAATGCGATGGGCGGAAACGGGATCTCGATGGGCTTCTCGGAGCTCTATTCCGCCATGCAGACGGGCGTGGTCGACGGAGCAGAAAACAATCCGCCCACGTTCATCACGCACAATCATCACCAGATCGCCAAGTACTATTCGCTCACCGAGCATCTGATCATTCCTGAAATTCTCGTTTTCTCCCGTGTCGCGTGGGAGAAGCTGTCGAAAGAAGACCAGGACCTGATCAGGAAGTTCGCTGCCGAGGCGCAGCAGGAGCAGCGCCAGCTTTGGGACGATATGGTCAAGCAATCGACCGCCAAGCTCAAGGAAGCCGGCGTAACGTTTGTCACAGATGTCGATAAGAAGGCATTCCAGGACGCCATAAAGCCGGTGTACGACAAGTACGGTGGCGAATTCAGCGAGCTGATGAAGCGAATTCAAGCCGTTCAGTAATCGATGAGCGCCTCCCGATAGTGCTGGGCTGCGGGAGGCGTTTTCACCTTACGCTTTGTTTCTCCTGCAAAGCGGGTCATCGCCGGAAACCTCTCATGTATGCTCGCTACGTTCAGGCCATGAACGTCCTGCATCGCTTTTGCATGCTGGTCGCGGGGCTTTGCCTGCTCATCATCACGATCATCATACCGTGGGGCGTTTACACGCGTTACGTCTTAGGTTTCGGATCGCAGTGGCCGGAGCCGATCGCTATCATCCTGATGATCGTTTTTACGTTTTCCGCCGGTGCCGTCTGCTACCGGGAAAACCTGCATATTGCTGTGATGGCGCTGCCCAGCATGACGGCGGGTGTCGCGCGCACCGTTCTCGGATGGGTTATCGAGCTGTGCATGCTCGGCACGTCTTTATTTCTGCTCGTCTTCGGCTGGGGACTGGTGAAGACAACCTGGCATCAGGTCATGGCGCAGATGCCGTCCATTCCCGTCGGGCTCACGTATGCGCCGATTCCCGTCGGCGGCGCCATCATCGCCCTTTTCGTCGTCGAACGGCTCTGGTCGGGCCGCTTCTTTGCGCCGGCTGACGCCGAATCACCGTTCGAATCGCAGTCAGCAGGCTTAGACTGATCTTCGCTCCAGGACCGAACATGGATGCACTGATTCTTCTCGGATCGTTCGGCTTACTCATCGTTCTAGGTGTTCCGGTCGCCTTTGCTCTTGGGCTCGCAGCTATTGCGGGTGCGCTCTGGTACGGAATTCCGCTTGAAGCGGTGATGCTGAAGATATCCGACGCAGTGGACGAGTTTGCTCTGCTCGCAATTCCCTTTTTCGTCTTGGCCGGCGCCATCATGGCCGAGGGCGGCATGGCGGTCCGCCTCGTGAATTTGGCGAAAGTGTTCGTAGGATTCATCCGGGGCGGTCTTGCACTCGTGAATGTCCTCGCATCGACGTTCTTCGGCTGCATTTCGGGCTCGTCCGTTGCCGATACGGCTTCTGTCGGTACGGTTATGATTCCGCAGATGGAGAAGAACGGCTATCCGCGCGTTTTCGCGACAAACATCACCGTCTGTGGATCCGTTCAGGCTATTCTCATTCCGCCGTCACACAATGCGGTGATCTATTCGCTTGCGGCGGGTGGCACGATTTCGATCGCCCATCTGTTCTTGGCGGGAGTGTTGCCGGGATTGCTGCTCGGTCTCACTCTGATGACGATGATCCTGGTCTTGGCCTACCGCCGGGATTACCCCAAGGGCGAAGTGGTCTCCCTGCAGCAGGCGGCGAAGATTTGCGTCGACGCGTTCTGGGGTCTGCTGACGATGCTTATCATCCTCGGCGGGATCCTGAGCGGCATCTTCACGCCGACCGAGTCGGCGGCCGTCGCGTGTATCTACGCGTTCATCATCACGATGTTCGTTTATCGCGATTACAAGTGGCGGGAGTTGCCGCTTCTGATTGCGCGCGTGGTGCGGACCGTCGGCATGGTGATGATGCTGATCGGTTTTGCCGGCGCCTTTGGGTACATGATGGCTCTGATGCGGCTGCCGGCGCAGGTTACCCAGTTCTTCCTTTCCGTGACGGACAATAAGTATCTCACGCTGCTGTTGATCAACGTGATGCTATTGGTCTTGGGCTGCTTAATGGATATGGCGCCCCTGATCATCATCTGCACGCCCATTCTGTTGCCGGTCGCGGTTAATATCGGCGTCGACCCGATACATTTCGGCATGATCCTGCTGGTCAATCTGGGTATGGGGCTTATCACGCCGCCTGTTGGAGCGACTCTGTTCGTCGGGTGCGCCGTCGGAAAAGTAACCATGGGCGAAATGGTGCGGTCGATCTGGCCGTTTTACCTCGCCATGCTCTTCGTTTTGGCCCTGGTCACCTACGTCCCCTTCTTCTCTTTGTGGCTGCCGTCGCTGCTCAAGCTTTGACCGAGAACGGGGGCTGCGCGTTGCCTGGCTCACCTCGTGCCGCTAACAATTGGCTGAGCAGCATACCTGGCACATTCGAGGGAAGCCTTGGACTTCGAACTGACGTCTGAACAGCGCACGTTGCGCGATACCGCGAGGGCTTTTGCGCGTGAGCAGATGGCCCCCGTCGCGCGGGAAATCGAACGGACGAATACGCCGCTTTTGAGGGACTGGAAGCGTCGTTATGCCGAGATGGGATTTCTCGGCATCAATATTTCACCTGAGTTCGGTGGCCTGGGTCTCGGAGATCTGGAAGCCATCCTCGTGCTCGAGGAATTCGCTCGCGTGCATCCGGCCGTCGCCTTCCCGATTTTCGAAAGTGCCGTAGGCCCTATAAAGGCCGTCGAGCGGTTCGGGTCGGAAAGCCTGAAAAAGGAACTGCTGCCCAAGGTCACAAGCGGCGAGGCTGTGATTGCCGTGGCCATGTCGGAGCCCGGCGCTGGAACGGCTCTGACGGACCTGACGACGCGTGCCGAAGTCCGCAACGGCCGCGTGATCCTCAACGGCACCAAACGCTGGTGCACGGGTGGCGGCTCTGCCGACGGCTACATCGTTTATTGCCGTCTGTCCGATGCGCCGGGTGCCAAAGGCATTGGCGCCGTCTTCGTCCCAGAAGGTGTACCCGGCCTCAGCTTCGGCGCCCGCGAGGAGCTGATGGGATTTCGGGGCACGACAACGGCCGACATTTTCTTCGACAATGTCGAAGTGGCTGAGGATTATCTGGTCGTGCCGGCAGGCGGCTTCCCGAAGCTCATGGAAGCCTTCGACCTCGAGCGCTGCGGTAATGCGACGATGTGTTTGGGCTTGGCCGCCGGCGCTCTCGAGGACACGCTCGCTTACGTCCAGGAGCGGAAACAGTTCGGTAAGCCGATCGTCGACTTCCAGGCCGTGCAGCTGAAGCTCGCGGAAATCGCGATGAAGGTCGAAGCCGCGCGGCTGCTGATCTATCGCGCGGTGACGCGAGCCTCGGAGGGCTTCCCATCAGTAGCGGATTCGTCGATCGCCAAGTGCTTTGCCAACGAAATGGTGCGCGAGGTGACGGGGGCCGCGATGCAGCTGATGGGCGGCTACGGCTATTCCAAGCAGTATCCCGCAGAACAGCGCTTTCGCGATGCATGGGGCTGGGGCATCGCTGGCGGTACGATCGACATTCAGAAAATCAACATCGCCGCGGCCCTGGTCGGACGGCGTTTCGATCAGCGGCGTTGAGTTTAAACACCGGGGGCTTGTTCAGTCGCCGGTACCCGGCTTCGGCGAGAAGTAGAGCTCGAACTTGCCCTCCACGTCCCGGTACTCATCCGCATCGGGCGGAGGCGCCTTCTTGGACGTGATGTTCGGCCACTTGTCGGCATACTCGCGGTTGAGTTCGAGCCATTTCTCGAGGCCCGGTTCGGTATCGGGCTTGATCGCCTCTACCGGGCATTCCGGCTCGCACACCCCGCAATCGATGCATTCGTCGGGGTGGATCACGAGCATGTTCTCACCCTCGTAGAAGCAGTCGACAGGACAGACTTCCACGCAGTCGGTGAACTTGCATTTGATGCATTTGTCGTTGACAACAAAGGTCATCTGCTCGGCACCCCGTTTCGTCGGGCTTGTCTTACGATTCGCAGCAAGCATGCTGCACGTTGGCAGGTTGTCGCAAGTTCCGCATTGTCCCAGGACAACTCGTCAGGTTTCGCGCTTCAGCAAGCGTTCAATGGCCCGACGCTCACGTTTCGTTGGCCGCCCGGCGCCGGGGTCGCGCTTGGGTGAATGTTCGTTGCCAACGTCTCCGTCCTGGATGGGGACTTCTGCGCGAGGAGGTGTCAGCTCCTCGTAGAGCTCCCGCGCCGCAACGGCAGGCCCGCGCCGTTCGCCCGCAGCCGTCACCCTGAGCACACGCACCTGCGAATGGGCCGTGACGGTGATGACATCACCGGGACGAACGGTGTAACTGGGCTTATCGGTTCGGATCCGGTTCACGCGCACCTTGCCGCTTTGGACCAGTGCGGTGGCCAGCCACAGCCATTTGTCGAGCCGCTGCGCTCCACCGGGGTCCGGTGCAGGGGCAGGGCAGCGGCTCATGAGGAGCCCGACTCCTCTGCTTGTTTCTCCAACACCTTTTTCAGCGCGCTCAGTGCTGCGAAAGGTGAATCGGGGTCGACCTCGCCGCGCTTGGGAGGTGGCGAGGAGCGCATCTGAATTGAATGACGCTCGTTCTGCCTGCGCCGATCGTCGCCGCGCCGTCCGTCACGCCGCCCGTCCTTGCGGTCGCGGTGCTTCTGGTGCGCTGCAGGAGTTGCTTGCCGAGAAGCCCCCGTCGACGCCAATGCTTCGGGCTTCTTGTCCCGCTGGTGGTGATGGCCACGACCCTGCCGCGCTTCCCGGCGTTCACCATCCTGGCGATGCCGCCGTCCCTGGTGACGTTCGGGGCGGGCGCCATCGTGCCGCCTGCGCGGCCGCCAAACCTCCTCGTACCTGACCTCTTCGGGTTTGTCCGATGAAGGCGCGGCTGCCTCCGACGCGGCTTCAGCGGCAGACGGTGACAGGGTTTCCTCTGTTTGAGGAATCTCTTCTGTCGCTAATGCAACTGGCTGGATGCTGCTGACACGTTGCGACGCTGGCGCCGGTTCCGCGCTCTGATCTGCGGATTCCGAAAGAGCGCTGCTGGCATCGGCCTCAGGCATTTTGGCTTGGGAGGGATCTGCGGTTTCGGTCGCGGCCGCCGCTCCATCCGCATTTTCGATCGACGTATTAGCTTCGACCGAGACTGTTTCAGCCGTTTCGGCCCCGGCAGACTCGCCGGGAGCAGCTGCAGAAGGAGCCTCCGTCGTCACTGGCTGCGGTTTGACAGGCCGCTTTTCGGAACGGAACCCGAGGCTCGCGAAGACGGCGCCCAGCTCCTCCGGTGAGCAGCCGAGGATGGACATCATCTCCGGTATGACGACGAAGCCGCCATCCCCGGTCGAGCCTTTGGGTGGCTGCGCGGACGGGTTCTCCGGGTTCGGACGCCAAGCCAGAAGCGGTCGGATGAGGTCGGCCAGACGCTCGAGAATATCGATGCGCACTGCGCGCGGACCGCACACGTGATACCCGCAAGCGCGATAGTAGTCTTCCGGAACGCCGGCTTCCGCACGCGCGGAAGTCAGTCCCGGCCGCGGTGGCTCGGGCAGGCTATCGAGCGACAGGCCATGCTCGCCCGCATGCTTCAGCGCCCATAAAACGAGTGTGAGCTCGGCAGGAGCAGGTTTTAGAAGGAGCGGGAAATAGATGTTGAACGCGCCGAAGCGCACGCCGTAGCGCCGCAACTGTGCACGGCCGGCCTGATCGAGAGATTTCATCTCCTCGGCGACCGTCTCGCGCTTCAGCACGCCGAAGTTTTCGGTGAGCCGGAATGCAATGCCACGAGCCAGACCCGAGACGTCCTGAGCTTCGGAGAGCTCGAACAGGGGTTTCAACCTTTCGCGGATCGTGTCGTTGAGCCAAGTTGTGAGGCGCTCTTGAATCTTCTCGCGGTCGGGTGCCTGCAGGTGCTCATCGGCCAGCAGCACAAGTTGCGGCCTGAGCGGGTGCTCGCCCGGCTCCAATTTGGCCACTTCCTCACCGCGCCAGAGAATACGCCCGTTGCGGCTAAGCTTGAAAGCATCGTTCTTGGCCGCCGTAACGCGCCGCGTGCGCATGTTGAGTTCGCGCGAGAGCACCTGGGCCGCTGCCGACCGGGCCGCTTTTCCGTGAATGCCTTCCGCCTGGGCATCGGGCGTGAAGACGAACCCTTTCAGCCGTCCGACGTAGTGGTTCTCGACGTGGATCGCGCCATCGTCGGAAATATCCGCGGTCAACTCCTCCTTGTCCCGCATGCCGCGCATCAATGCGCTCGTGCGCTGATCGACGAACCGCTGTGTCAGCTGCTCGTGAAGGGCATCGGAAAGGCTGTCCTCGATCTCCCGCGTGCGCCCGCGCCAGTGCTCGGGGTCGCGGAGCCAGTTCGCGCGATTGGAAACGAACGTCCAGGTCCTGATATGGGCGATGCGGTTGGCAAGGGTATCGATATCGCCGTCAGTTCTGTCCGCGAGGGCAACCTGCTTGGCGAACCAGTCTTCAGGAATGCGCTCCTCGCCCGTCATCAGGAACTTGTAGAGCGTGGCGATCAGCTCCGCATGGTTCTGAGACGAGATCTTGCGGTAATCGGGAACCTGGCACACGTCCCAGAGTATGGCCGTCGCCGCCGGCCCGCGCACCATGTCCACCAGCTCGCGGTCGTTGCTGACGTTCTCGAGTGCGATGACGTCATCCGCCATGCGGGCGCGCGTCAGGCGTGCCTCCGTCGGATAAGCGCGCAGGCTGTCACGCAGTGCATCGAGCGACGAGAAGTCGAGCTTGCGGTTGCGCCATTGCAGCACTTTCACGCTTTCGAACGTATGAGTTTCGAGCCGCTCGACGAGATCGTTGTCGAAGGGCTCGACGTCGCCAGTCACTCCGAAAGTGCCGTCGTTCAAGTGGCGACCTGCGCGCCCGGCGATCTGTGCCAGCTCAGCGGGTGTCAGCGTGCGATGGTTCTGGCCGTCGAACTTGCGCACGGAGGCAAAGGCGACGTGATCGACCGTGAGATTGAGACCCATACCGATGGCGTCGGTGGCGACCAGGAAATCAACGTCGCCGGACTGATAAAGGGCCACTTGCGCATTGCGCGTGCGGGGCGACAACGCACCGAGCACAACGGCGGCGCCACCCCGCTGACGACGGATCAACTCCGCGATGGCGTAAACGTCGCTGGCCGAGAAGGCGACGACGGCCGTGCGGGCGGGCAGGCGCGTGATCTTCTTCTGTCCTGCGTAGGTCAGCTTCGACAGGCGAGGCCGCGAGAT
>Ga0180220_1002349_pt1 | contig 12260 bp, 11 predicted proteins | sample eDN5th37CBELigBY_FD_151335 | JGI IMG/M metagenome (GOLD analysis project Ga0180220, IMG submission 151335) | Enriched backyard soil microbial communities from Emeryville, California, USA - eDNA 5th pass 37_C BE-Lig BY (version 2) (version 2) | ecosystem: Environmental > Terrestrial > Soil >... | reverse complement strand
GCTGCGCCTGCTGCGCTCCGCTCAGCAGCTGGCCTCCCGCGGCGTTCAGCTGACCCAGCCCGCTGGCAAGTTTGCCCGCTCCTTGGTTTAGCTGGCCCGCTCCTTGATGAAGGTCGCTTACGCCTTTGGCCAACGGTCCCATGCCGTCTTTGGCTTCTAACGTGCCGTCCGCCAGCTTTTTCAGATTGTCCTTCAGCTTCACGGCTCCTTCGTCGAGGTCGACGCTGCCGTCATGAATTTTATTCGCGCCATCCCCTGCTTCCGCAAGACCGTCCGATACTTCGGTGAAATTGTCGAGCAGGCTTTCGGTATACGATTCGGTCACTTTCGCGGACACTTTGGCTTTAATGTCCTTAATGGCCGTATTTCCGATCTGGGAGGCGATGAAGTTGTAATCCCCGTTCGGTTCGTACAAAATCTTTGCCGGCTGCGGATGATCGTCCAACAGCGTCGTCGCCTGGCTGGAGAAGTTTTCGGGAATGGTTATTTTCATATAATAACGGTTTTCTTTGATCCCCTTCTCCGCTTCCTCCTCGCTGACAAACTTCCAGTCGAAATCTTTGCCTTTTTTGAGTTCGTCGACCAGATCCGAGCCGATGTGCAGCTCTTTGCCTTTGAATTCGGCGCCTTTGTCCCGGTTCACCACGGCAACGGGCAAGTTATCCAAATGGCCGTACGGATCCCAAAAGGCTGCCAAATACACGCCGCTGTACATGATCGGTATAAACATGACGGCAATGATCGGGATCAGCACCTTCGGGTTTTTAATGGCCGCGCCTAAGTCTTTAAAAAACACGGATAATGCATTCATGTCTGGCGGTAGCCCCTCCTTTTTATGAAAATCGGTGATGCCAAAAACATTCTGACTGATTTCATCATTCGGTCAATCACGCGCATGCGAAAGCAGGCTCCGAGGATTCGTAGCTGATTCGCATGCCGGGGCTGTGCGGCTCCCGATGTATGAGCTTGGTTTGGCGGTGCTGCTTCCATGGTACCGGAATGCTTTACGCATTCGCAGCGAGCCCGTTCTCCAAAAAAAGCCGGATATGCTCCTTGATCTGCTCTTTAGATAGCGGCTCGTGGTTTTTGTTCCACTCCGACGTCAGAGCGATGTACATCTTGACCATCAGGAAAGATACGATTTTGGGGTCGCATTCCCTCAACTCCTGCTGGGCAATCGCCCGCTCGACTTCTTTTTCGATATAACCCAGAATGACGTTTTCCACCTGCGCCATCGCTTCTTGCGATTGAGGCGTGCCGACGTCCCGAAGCTCTTGGGACAGCTTGATGAGAAGTTCGTGCTCGCTGCGGAATTCCAGAAAAGAATCCAAAACGCGGAACAAATTATCAAAAAACTTTCTGTCATGGTCCACTTCACGCAAAATGATCGATTTCATTTCGGTAATGACCTCGTTGACGATTTCGTCGAAAAGCTGCTCCTTGGTATCAAAAAACGTATAGATGGTCCCTTTCCCCACATTGGCTATTTTGGCCACCTGCTCCATCGTCGTCGCTTTGTAGCCAAACAATGCGAAGGACCGGGAAGCTGCTTCAAGCACCTGCTTTTTACGATCCACCGTTCCTATGATTTTCCCCTCCCGTTTAACGCTCTGCATCACCACGATTGACCGAAATACAAATCCAGTCATAAGGTCATTGTTAACTTTATCACGTTTTGGCGGATATGACAAATGTTTAATACAGATTTTCTGCAAAAAAATTAAAAAACAGCCGGCGTTTTTTTCATAATATCAGAAAGTATAAACTACCGAGCGGCTGCATCCTGATATTGCAAGAAAAACTTCATCTAAACGCGGTCTGGCTTCTGTGAAAGTACGTCGATAGACGGTTTCCTTATAATATCAGAAAGTATAAACTACCGGGCGGCTGCTTCCTGATATTGCAAGAAAAACTTCATCTAAACGCGGTCTGGCTTCTGTGCGCGGCCGCATGATCCTCACGAAAGAACCGAAATGCGGTATTTAGCCCGCCCGGTCGTCAAACTTAACCCGTTGGCGTCAGGGTTGCAATCGAATTGGCCGTCCACATAGATTTGGTATTGATCCCTGGGCAGCGGCAGCTCGCCGTCACCGCTAACGACATTTCCCGCCCCGTGCAATATCAGCGAACTGCCTTCCGCATAGTCGTCAAAGGTCGGAACTGTTTCATCGTACTCCACGCTCTCCAGACGCACCCGGGTTTCGTCGATATCCTCCCTTTCTTCCTTGCGGATCAGCAGCGTTTCCCCGGTTTTTTGCTCCAGCCATGCCTTTGCGGCGTTCAGTTGGTCACTCATCGCTTTACCCCTTCTTCCTTTGGAATGTTATATGCCCTTTTCCCTAATATGAGTCTAACCATTCCTGCAGGCCGCAAAACATGAAGCAGGAAGAAATGCGCTCTTGCCTGTCCAAAGAAAAAACGCCCGAAACTTCGGACGTTTTCCTGTGTTATTTCTTTATGCTTTTTGCTGCCGCTTTTGCGGAAGTTCGACCCGGGCATTTCCCATCAGGAAAACGAAAATGACCGCGATTACGATCGGAACGAGGGCGATCAGAAAGACATGGGTAATCGAGCTGGACATGGCATCGACGATTTTGGAGAGAATCGCCTCCGGGATGTTCACCCGGACATTCGGCTCGAAAATTTGCTTCGGATCCCCGAGATCGGACATCGCCGAATCCGCGTTCCCGGCCATGCCTTTAAAGTTCTCGGCAAGCTTGCTCGTAAACGAATTATTCTGAATCGTGCCGAAAATCGTAATCCCCATCGTCATGCCGAGCGAACGGAGAAACTGGTTGGTCGAGTTCGCCGTGCCGCGGTAGCGCGGCTCAAGATTATGCTGGGACGCCGTAGGCAGAAGCGAAAACGAAAAGCCCATGCCGAAGCCGACGACGATCATAAACAATGTCAGCAAATAACGGGCGGAATCGGGATCCAGCGTGCTGAGCAGATACATCCCCGCAAGATAAAACACAACCGAAATCGCCATCAGATTGCGATAGCTTGTCTTGGTCGAAAAAATACCGCCGATCGAGCTGCCCGCAACCGATCCGAGCATCATCGGCGTCAGAATCAGGCCGGCGTTGGTCGCCGAGCCGCCATAGACGGCCTGAACGAATATCGGAATGTAGACCGTCAAAATGATAAAGGTTCCCCCATATAAAAACGCTAAGATTTGGGACGAAGCAAACAAACGGCGCTTAAACAGGAAAAACGGCAAAATCGGTTCTTTCGCCCGCAGCTCCACGAAAAAGAAAGCGACGAAAAAGACGGCGAAGAGGACAAACAGCGAAACGATCGGCGCCGAGCTCCAGGCATACTGTTTGCCTCCCAGTTCCAACGCGAACATGAGGCTGATGACCGCAATGACGAGCGTGGCCGCCCCCCACCAGTCGATTTTTTGTTTCGAGTGGGAAGGGGATTCCTTATAGTTTTTCATGATCAACGCAAACGATACGATCCCGATCGGAACGTTGATATAAAATACCCATTCCCATCCCATGTAATCGGTAATGTAAGCTCCGAGAAGCGGACCGACGACGCTTGCCGCCCCAAACACCGCTCCGAGAAGCCCTGTCATTTTCCCCCGTTTCTCCGGAGGAAAGATGTCGAAAATAATCGTGAACGCGATCGGCATAAGCGCCCCCCCGCCGATGCCTTGGATCGCGCGGTAAATGCTGAGCTGTTCGATCGTTTGTGCAAGCCCGCATAACGCCGAACCGATCAGAAACACGGCCAAACCGAAAATAAAAAATCTCTTTCTGCCGTACATGTCCGACAGTTTGCCGAAAATCGGCATTCCCGCCATCGTCGTGACCATATAAGCGGAAGTCACCCAGACAAACTTGTCCATCCCGCCGAGCTTGGATACGATCGTACCCATGGCCGTAGCAACGATGGTGTTATCGATAGCCGACATAAAAATGGCAAGCAATAAGCCTGCCACAACCAGCTTTATGTTGCTTTTGGCTTCCATTCGTAAACCCCTTTCCCCTTTGCAAATGATTTACAAGTTCGATAAAATAAAATGTAATATCTCATTTACCGAATATCTCGTCCATCGAGATATGTAAATATTAAGAGGAGGTAAGTTTTTTGTCAAGCGAACACCAGGAACAACATGCAGATCCCCGCGAGCAACTGGTGCTGCTGATGCGGGGTCTGGGAACCCGGACCGTATTGTACCAACAGTTTGTCGCCGCCTCCCATGGTTTATACAATAACGATTTGAAATCGGTCGATATCCTTCGCGAAACCGGACCGATTACGGCCGGAGAGTTGTCCAAAATTACGGGCCTTGCGACCGGAACGATCACCGCTTTGATCGACCGCCTCGAAAAATGCGGCTACGTGCGCAGGGAAAACGACCCGACGGACCGGCGCAGGGTCATCATCGTTCCGGTATATGAACACAACGAAGAAATCAAAAACACCTATTCGCCCCTCCATTCGGCGATGCTTGGGCTCGCTTCCCAATATTCCGCGGATGAACTGGAGCTGATCATGCAGTTTATCGGCAAAGCGAGCAAAATATTGGAGGAGCAGATCCATCATCTGAGCGCTTCCCGCGGCAAAACCACATCCTGATCAGCGTGAAACTTATACATGCTTTTATTTTGCGAAAACGAAGGGACGGTCTTTCCGGTTCGAACCGGAAAGACCGTCCCTTTCGCATGTTATTCGCAGATATCCAGGCTCAGCCTGATTTAGTTGAACACTTTCACGCGCTCTTCCAGCGGCTGGAATTGTTTCTCGCCGGCCGGAGACTCCACTTTGCCGAACGGCATTTGGGCGATCAGCTTCCAGCTGGCAGGCACGTTCCATTCATTAGCGACTTTAAGGTCGATCAGCGGATTGTAGTGCTGCAGGCTTGCGCCAAGCCCTTCTTCTTCCAGGGCCGTCCATACGACCAACTGAAGCATGCCGTTAGATTGGTTGGACCATACAGGGAAATTATCTTTGTAGGCCTCGAATTGCGCTTGAAGGCCTTCGATGACGGCATTGTCTTCAAAGAACAGCACCGTGCCGTATCCATTGCGGAATGCGGCCATTTTCTCAGCCGTAGGCGCAAAATTTTCGGCAGGAACGACGCCTCTGAGCGTTTCTTCCGTCAGGTTCCACAGCTTGTCATGTTGTTCGCCAAGCAGCACGACGACGCGCGCGCTTTGGGAGTTGAAGGACGATGGAGTATATTTAACCGCCTCATTCACGATTTCCACGATTTTTTCGTCCGAAACGGATACATCCTTGCTGATCGCGTAAATGGACCGTCTGTTTTTGAGCGCACTGATAAAATCTTTCGACATAAGTATAGTTACCTCCAATATTCTATTTACTTACTTTTTTATTATATATCCCTATCAACTTGCTGGCAATACTTTGTTTTAAAAGAATGGCCGGCGCATGTTCGGGTACACAAAAAACCTTTCCGAAAACGGAAAGGTTTATACGCGGCAGCACCTCTGTCGGGTTGCCCGTTTATTTCACGACGACGACTTCCGGCTCCGGTTCGAAACCAAACGCGTTATTGACGCCTTCAATGATCACGTTCATCAAATATTTGACGTCCTCAGCCGTCGCATGCCGATGATTGATGATCATGTTTCCATGATACGGCGAAATCATTGCGCCTCCATACTCCTTGCCTTTCAATTGGAGCCGGTCCACAAGAGCGCCCACGGGGACGCCGTAATCGTAATTGTTTTTGAACACCGAACCGCAGGAAGGGAATTCGAAGTGGCGTTTCCCGTTCCGGTAATCGGCAATGTCGGTCATTTCGGACGGGATGACGATCCCTTGTTTCTTCAAGGTCTCGGCTTCCGCATCCATATACGAATAAAAAGAAGCCAGCGTGGACATGCCTTCTTTCGTCTTCCACCGCGCGAGCAGCTCATTGCCGGCAGCGATCTGCGCCTCGTCCGGCACGGCAAGCATATCCGCCCCAAGCACCAGCCACGGGTTCATTTGGAAAATCGATTGTTTATAACCGTATTTGCACTGCGTTACGTCTATCGATTGAACCGACAGGGAGGGATCGGACAAGTCGACGTAATAAACGGTTTTGATGATGTCGCTAATCTGATGATGATTGTATTTGGCGTTCATGAAAATGCCCGCGCCAAGTCCTCCGGGAAGCAAGTAGGTGAATTCATAGCCTGGTATATCGAACATTCTGCCGCTGATGGCCAGCATCGACATGGGCGTTCCCGAGGAAATGAACCATTTTGACGGCTGGATATCCCAGTACACGAATTTTTTCAGCGAAATATAGAGCGTATCCTTCTGCGGACGGTCAGGGAACAACAGGTTCGATCCCATTCCGCAAATAAAATAATCCAAGCCATGCGTTTTGCACCCCCGCAGCAGGGTCAGAAGTTCCTCGACCGTCTCAGGCATCGCAAAAAAGTTCGCTTCGCCTCCGATTTGATACGAAGAATGGTTGGCCAGCGGCTCGTTCCGCAGGCACAGGCTTTCAAAAGTCATCCGGTTATTCAGCATTAGGTTCCTTCTCGCTTTCAACTTCATAATTAAGGATCGCAATCCTGGATCAGTGCTTTTCGTCACGCAAACGTAGACCTATCTATTCTAATATATCGCCAGTCATAACGCCATGTGTCAATTCATACCCGCTTCCAGGAATTATATTCGATTTTTTCATGAAAGAAAACGCGAGCCCCTGCCCGGCAAAGCAATCGCGCCATGACCAGGGCCCTGATGACCGTACCCAATGTAAAATATTTCCGAGAAGAAAATATCATGTCCTCATCATTTCCGCTCTTGCAAACGCCGGAATGGATCTATCGTGCCCCTATCCCGCATTGAAAAAAAGAAGCAGCGAAGGTTCGCTGCTCCATGCGGTAGCGACCCGCAACGGCCGCGTCAATGTATAGAGTCATCACCCGAACACGTATGCCATGTGAGTGCCCCAAGGATTATTTCGTTTCCATGTCCGTCTGGCCCCAATACGCCTTCATGCCCGTAATCAGGCCATCGTCGTTGAACGTCATCAGTTCGATGACGTGAATCACTACCGTCGCGCCCTCGACTTTGGTTTCGATATGCACGGCCATGGCGCCCGAATTTTCGTGGGAGCCCCGAATGGGTTCCTCGCGGCGGATTCGGGTGCTTCCATTGACGACCTTGCGATAAAATTCCGCGATCGCGGCTTTGCCCCGGACGGGTTCCGAACCTGCCGGATCCTCTACGACCGCATCCTCTGCATACAATGATAGAATCCCTTCCAGATCATCGCCGTTAAAAAAATCGATGTAGTTCTGCATGGCCGTTTTCATATGCTGTTGCGTAGGCATAAAAACCTCCTCCTTTTATTGACACGTTGTCTAATAGTTCTATTATAACTTGCGGGAACACGTTTGTAAAAACATGCAAAAATCAAAGCCAACACACCTTGCAAGGCAAAGCGTAACACCAAGGGCATCCGCTTTCCGGCACCGGGTTGCGCCCATCGGCTTCCCACCCGCCGTCCTCCCGCTTTACATGGCGTCCCGTAAGTTATAAGGTTAATATGTTGTGGTAAAACGAAATGAACTGGAGGATTCTGCATGAAATCAGACTTGGAATCCGTGATGCATGACGGCGATCACGGCAGTCGCGGCAGTACCGGCGGACGCATCCTGGTCATGACGGCCGTCGAAGCGGAGCAGCAGGCCTTCATGCGCGGAACCCGCGATTCGGATCTGTTTAATGTTCAGCTTGCCGGATTCGGCCCGGCATCGGCAGCGGCCCGGACTGCTGCCGAACTTGCGAAAGGCAGCTACCGTCTGGTCGTCAGCGCGGGAATCGGCGGAGGGTTTAAGGGACGGGCCGACATCGGCTCCACCGTCATCGCCGACCGGATCGCCGCAGCCGATTTGGGGGCCGAAACCCCAGACGGTTTTCTCAGCGTGGACGAGCTCGGCTTTGGCAGCTCCGTCATCGCGGCGGATTCAAAGCTTGTGCAAACCCTATCGGATGCCATGGTATCCGCGGGAATTCCCGCCAGCCGCGGCACGATCCTGACGGTAACGACGGGTACGGGCTCTGCGGAAACGACCGCGAAGTTGATCGCCCGATACGGCGATCCCGCCGCCGAAGGGATGGAGGGCTTCGGCGTGGCGACCGCCGCCAAGCTGTGGAATTTGCCCGTGCTTGAAATCCGCACGATCTCGAACGTCGTCGGCCCGAGGGACCGCGCCGCCTGGCGCCTCGGCGAAGCCTTTGCCGCGCTCGAAGCTGCAGGCGACATTTTAAGGAGGGTATTTACCGAATGAAGATTGCTTTTTCACCATGTCCAAACGATACCTTTGTTTTCCATGCCTGGGCGCACGGACTCATTCCCGGCGCTCCCGAACTGGAAGTGACTTATGCGGACATCGATATTACGAACCATCTGGCCGCCGATGAAAACGGCGACTACGATGTGCTCAAAATTTCCTATGCGGCATTGCCTTGGGTGCTTGACCGTTATGCGCTTCTGCCATGCGGCGGCGCCCTCGGCAGAGGCTGCGGGCCCCTGGTGCTCGCGTCCGGAGGCCCGGATGCCCCTTCAAATGCCGCAGGCTTGTCCGGACGGCGCGTTGCCGTTCCAAGCGAACGTTCCACTGCGTATCTTTTGTTCCGTTTATGGGCTGCCCAAAACGTTCCGAGAGGCATCGGGGAAATCGTCGTCATGCCGTTCGATCAAATCATGCCTGCCGTGCGTGACGGACGAATCGATGCGGGGCTCGTCATCCACGAAGCCAGGTTTACGTATCCTAACTACGGCCTCACTTTGATGGCGGATCTCGGCAGCTGGTGGGAACAGGATACCGGGCTGCCGATCCCGCTTGGCGCCATTATCGCCAAACGAAACCTGGACCTCAAGGCCATCTCCGAATGGGCGCGCGCTTCGGTGGAATATGCATGGGCGCATCCCGAGGCTTCCCGGGAATATGTCCTCGGCCATGCCCAAGAAATGGATCCGAAGGTGGCCGATGCGCACATCGATCTGTACGTCAACTCCTTTACAGCGAATTTGGGTGAAGACGGCTATGCCGCAATCACATCTTTGCTTACCCGCGCGGCCGATGAAGGTCTTGTCCCGCGCATCGATCCGGAGGCGCTTCTGCTGCCTTCATGAATGGAATCATATAAAAAACCCGCGTTCGATCCCGAAGAACGCGGGTTTATTTATTGTATGATTAGCGGAAATCTTTCGGAATTCTGCGGGCCACGCCGGTCAAAATCGCTGCCTGCACGACCGCCTTGCGTACCTCGATGACAACCTGATCGTTAAAAATGCTCGGGATGATGTACAGCTCGTTCAATTCGCCGCCGGTAACGACCGAAGCGATGGCGCGCGAGGCGGCCAGCTTCATCGGCTCGTTGATGCAACGCGCCCTGCAGTCAAGCGCCCCGCGGAACAATCCCGGGAACACGAGCACGTTATTGATTTGGTTCGGAAAATCGCTCCGGCCGGTAGCGTACACCCGTGCATGGGGAAGCGCCTCTTCAGGAGCTACTTCCGGAACCGGATTGGCCATCGCGAACACGATCGGATCGGGCCCCATTCCCCGGATATCCTCGCCGTTCAGCAAATTCCCCCGGGATACCCCGATAAATACGTCGGCGCCTTTGATGACTTCTTTCAGCGTTCCTTCCGTCGCTTCGACCTGAGGCTGATTCGCAAGCCACTGCCACATCTCATGCTCATAGGTTCCTCCCCTTACGATCGCCCCTTCCCGGTCCACGGGCACCAGCTTGGTCACGCCGGCGCTCAGCAGCATTTTGCAGATGGAAACCCCTGCCGCGCCGATGCCGTTTACGACGACCCGGATGTTTTCGATCCGTTTATTGACGACTTTCAAGGCGTTGAGAAGTCCGGCGATGACGACAACGGCCGTGCCGTGCTGATCATCGTGAAAGACCGGAATTTCCAGCTCCTCCGACAATCTTCTTTCGATTTCGAAGCAGCGCGGAGAACTGATGTCCTCCAGGTTGATGCCGCCGAAAATCGGGCTCATCGCCTTAATGGTGCGGATGATCTCCTCGGTGTCATGGGTATCGAGACAGATCGGGAACGCATCGACCCCGGCCAGCTGCTTAAACAGCATCGCCTTCCCTTCCATTACGGGAGCCGCCGCATACGGGCCGACGTCCCCAAGCCCAAGCACTGCCGTTCCGTCGCTGACGACGGCTACCGTATTCCGCTTGATCGTCAGCGAATAAGCCTTCTCCGGATTTTCGTGGATAGCCGTGCACACCTTCGCCACGCCTGGCGTATACACTCGGGACAGGTCATCCCGGTTTTTGATCGGCAGCGTCGGCTGAATTTTGATTTTGCCGCCCAAATGAACGAGGAAGGTCCGGTCGGAAACGTTGATCAGCTTGATGCCGTCATGCTTCCTAAGCGATTCGACGACGTTGTTTTCTTCAGTGTCCTGAACTTCGACGGTAATGTCCCTGACGGAAGAATCTTTCCCCGGCCTGATCACGTCGATGGACGTGATATCCCCTCCGGATTTGCTGATTGCGGCAGCGACATCCCCAAAGGTGACCTTCTCATGATCGAGTTCAACGCGCAGAATGATACTTGTGTTTGCCATGATGCTTCCTCCTATATGTAGTAATCCTCATGTAATCGATTTCAGCACGCACATATCATAACAGTCGGCGAGCTCCAATACAAGCCTCCCGTGAATCATCCTGCTCGATTTTTTCCTTATTTTTCCGGGCATGGACGCTAAGGAGTGTTGGCGTGATGCGCATTCGACATCCTTTTGTTCGTTTCATGCACGCCCATGACCACGGCGATCAATTCGTAGCTTCCCAATCGTTCGGACGCATTCCGCAGGCAGTAGGCGCCGGATTCGAACCAGCCGTTTACTTTTTCGAATTGGGCAACCGCGATCCCGCGCTCGTCGGTGATCGAATATTCCTTGAAAAACGCGGGCGAAAATATTTCGTAAATTCCTCTCCCCTCTGATTCGTAAATGAATTTTTTCGACATAAAGCTGAGCCGGTGCTTCAGTACGCCCAGCAGGCTGCCGTCCGCACCCTTAACCTCCCATTTGTTTGACATGAACCGGAATCTCCCGCTGCACACCATGTTTCCGTCCGCATCCACGACGTCGAGCGACGAGCCGAATGCGCTTTTCAAATCCAACGTCCCTGCAGGCTTCTGCCTTGCGTTGACGATTTCCGTACAGCCTGCATTAAAGAAATTATCCTTAAAATACAGCTCCATTAGGCACCTTCTTTCGCAAGGATCATGTTTTCGTTCATCGTTTGCGGAGCAAGAAAGCCATGGACAAAATGATGCAATCCATGGCTTGTATTCACGCAAATGCTGCACATTTTCGGTTTTTTTAAGTCCTCAGCAAAAAAACGGCAACAACAAGACAATTTTATACTATTTTGATTAATTTTTCTATACGCCCAATCGTTTGTTCAGGTCGCATTTCATATGTACCTGATTAAGCGAAGTTTTGAAGCCTGCTTCCTCCACAAGATGTACGAGCTGCTTCTCGGATAGCGGCAAATTGATGATGCGGCGCAGTACCTTTGCATCGAGAGGTGCATACGCTTTGGACAACAGCGCTTTCAGGAGTTCGGAGGTTTCTTCTTTTGGACCCTTTACCGTCCGGCATTGGTATAAAATCGTTGATTTATGTTGTCCGTCCGAGTCCATCGTCCTTTTGAACAACGCATAACCCGCAATGTCTCCATTCGCATCCGTCGCGATGACCGATTCACCGCCAACAACGTTTTCCCAATGCGTCTGCCAAGGCATATCCCCTACCGGAAGCTTAAAACGCTGAATGTCTTGAGGCAGCCCGAATTGGAAATCGTAAGCATCCGAGGCATTCGTCGCAAAAGCATCCGGCGGCAGCCCCTCTTTCTGTTCATAAAATCTCAAATCCCCAATCCGTCGATAACCCATTTTTCCATACAGCTTGACGGCAGGCTCGTTTTCGCTTAATGCCTCTAGCAGAGCCACTTCCGCGCCTTTTTCCCTGTATAAGTCCAGCGCCGCTCCGATAAGCTGCTTGCCGATCCCGCGTCCTCTATACTCCGGGATGATGCCCGTGCCCCCGTTCCAAGCCGTCAATCGACCGTCCACCGTACGGAAGCCGCTCATGACAAAACCAACAGGCCGGCCGTCATCGCAAATCGCGATCGACGCTTCCATGGAAAGTTGATTTTCCGGAATCCGTTTGATGAAAGCGTCGACGTTCAACGTCATGTCGAATGCATATTCTTTGAAACCTTCATTCCATAAC
>Ga0180220_1002347_pt1 | contig 12275 bp, 12 predicted proteins | sample eDN5th37CBELigBY_FD_151335 | JGI IMG/M metagenome (GOLD analysis project Ga0180220, IMG submission 151335) | Enriched backyard soil microbial communities from Emeryville, California, USA - eDNA 5th pass 37_C BE-Lig BY (version 2) (version 2) | ecosystem: Environmental > Terrestrial > Soil >... | reverse complement strand
ATCGCACCAAAACCACGTCTATTGGCCAAGATCGGAGGTCAAAACTATGCCGAGCCGATCACCGCAAAGTTAGGGGAAAGCAAGGACATCCCGGCACCACTCGGCATAGCTGAGCGCTCGGCATAAACGCCGCACGTCCATAACCTCGCCTTCCTGCGTACGCAGGCCGAGCGGATCGACATGCGGCTGGTCGACGCTTGGCCGCGCGAACACCGTGAGGACCGGGCACGGTTTGAGAAGCTGAAAGAGGCCTATGTGAAGGCCCGCTATTCGAAGCATTACCGCATCACCGAAGAGGAACTGACGTGGCTCGGCGGCTGCGTCGAAGAGCTCGGCCGCGCCGTCCACGCAATCTGCTCGGAGCGGATCGCCGCACTCGAAGCAAACGCTTCAGCTCGCCCCTGATCACCAATGCCATACGAAAACCGCGCGGCTGCGCGCGGTTTCGCGTGCCGGGTATGGCTCTTTTGCGCCGTGCCATACGCCGAAATCCGCAGAAAACCGACCGTCGCGAGTGCCAAGCTGGCACGGCTTTTATCTTGCAGTCCTATTTTGCTCCCGTTTTCCGCAAGATTTCGCCATTCCCGCGTCTCCTCATGCCAAGCAATCGAACCCTTCCTGCAAAAATGCGGGCGGAAGGAAACAACGGAATTTCCCGTTCTGGAGCCATGTCATCGAATGTCCGAAATGGGGTGGAAAGCGGTCAATGCTGGACCGCTCCGACGCGCCTGCTAAGTTCGAACAATGGTAGAAACCGAATATATCCACCTCGCCCCCGATCAAAAATTGCCAGGCGGACCTGTCCGGCCATTCAAGGCGGTCCTAATTATTGAGGAACCGCCCACGGCAGAATCGCAGAAATTAGTCAGCGAGTGGCTGGTGACGAGCGGATGCTTATTCATGCTTGCTTGGGGGCACGATTGCAGTTCATGGGATGACAGCGTCGACCACGCAAATCTCGATGCATTCGATTACGGCGACATACCGGATGATAAGTTGGTCATGACGACGTGGCACGACAAAGAGCCACTTTCCGAGGTTTTATGGTTTGCCGCTCACGGAGCCGCGCATTCCCACATCCCACTTGACCTGCTGGTCCTCGTTCACATCGCGCGTAATGCTGATGAAGCCGGGATCATGAAAGCTTTTGCTGACGCTGTATCGGGCTGAGCCGAACATCCGCAATCGGTCGCTTGCTGCCATTCGCGCGGATCTGGATCGAATGACCGGAATCGACCGAAACCAGCCGTCACCCCCGCGAAGGCGGGGGCCGCTGTCGGTTTACGCAACGCCGCTGAGTGAGGCCGCTAGCGGCCCCCGCCTTCGCGGGGGCGACGGTTTGGAGAACGCCCGCTCTCCACCCCGTTTGCGTCGTGGACGCCGATCCAGAGACGATGACGGCAAAGCGACCGTTAGCGGAAACTAGCCCGCGAGCATTTTGCGCCGTTCGGCCAACGTTAGGGCGAGCACGCATAAAGTGGACGTGACGGAGGACAAAGCAACGGCCTCAAGCAAGCTGGAGCCGTCAATCGCCCACCAGCTACCGCAGACAACTATAGGCCCTAAGACACAAAACGGTATAATGTGTCGGTCTAGGGCGTTCGGCCTAAACCAAACGATAGCGAGGACCGTCGCGATCCAAGGGAGCGATAGTATCGCGCCCGCAAACGTGCCGACAAATGCTCCCGCACCAAAGCCACCCGAGGTTCCAATCGTTCCGTAGAAGCCGACGGTCAACAGGCCGACGAAGTGAGCGATACCAATACGCACTGCCAAAATTTGTCGACGACTGAGGCTTGTCATTCCCAGATAATAGCTTTCGAAAATTTACCAGGCAACGTCCGCTTTCCACCCCAAAACGGTCAATCGCCCCTAGGCTCCAGAAACTGACTCGTCGGAAATCTTTGGGCCGCGATGCTGCGCATCGGACCCACATTTCGTAATCACACACCTTACGCACGGGTGCATAGCGCTTTTCTGCCACTTTTCGAGGGTGCGATCCGGCAGCGCGCGCTGCCTCGCTCTCGCAAACTGACGTTTTTCTGCGACTTTTCGAGGCTGCGCATCGCACTCTCGCTGGACAAGAATATGGCGGATGAAAATGATGCGAGGGGCGGATCAGCCGCGCGCGAATTGGCAGCGCCGAACCGGCATCGGGGTGACCTGTCACCCGGCCCGCTGGGCTATTGCCGCTGTCACCCGCATTTCGTCCCCGACCGGGAATGCGTGCCGATACCTCCGTATGCTGAGCCGTCCAGCGACAATCGAAGGTGTCCACTCGGCCGAGGTGTGGCAGCCGGGCGAAGGAAAACAGGCGTTGGCGTACAAACGTCGTGTCGAATGGCGCAGCAGATATCGGGATAATCGAGCGCGACGGGGCGGCGCCCCTTCCGGCCGTCCCGTCACCGTTGTCCATCGAGGGTGCCTTCATGTCTTTCCAATCCCCTGCCCCATCACCGTCATCACCGCTTGCCATCGAGCCCATCAGCATGCGCATTCCAGACGCATGTCGGTTCACGGGCATAAGTCGCAGTTCCATCTACCTTCTCATTGCACGAGGCGAAGTCGAGATCGTCAAAATGGGCGCCGCGACCTTGGTCCTGACGGAAAGCCTTCGCGACTTGATCGAGCGGCAGCGCGGCACTTTGACCAGCCGGACGGCGGCGCCGATCCGACGCCGCAGCAATCAGGGCGAGGCCGGGAAGTCTGGTCGGCGCTCTCGCAGCGGGCGTCAGGCCGGCGATTTTGCGTCCACCCCCCTTTTCGATCGAGAATAGGCAGCTTCGCGCCTCATGTCGGCCGCTCGCCTCCCAAAGATCGCGACCTGAAAGCGGACGGTTGCCATACGTATTTTGAACGGCGGCATAGTCGGACGATCCTGACTGTTCGCTATTGAGCGCGAGAATGCCAAGGCAGACAGTCGCCGATAGATTGGGTCGCTTCCGTTTCAGCCCCTAATCCCAGACACTCCGCGGTGAATTTGCCGATCCAAAGCGGACGTTTGGTTGGCACAAGCCGTTTGACCGAAATACGCGCCAGATACCGATCACTCGAACGGTCACAGGCTTTATATTATGAATAAGGGGCTGGGCTGAACTTGGGACACCACCAGCATGAGGTTTTCGGTGGCCCGACTTAGGGCGACATAGAGCTTGGCCCTGGCGGTTCGCGTCTGGCTGAAGTTCCCGGCATCGCATGGCAGCAGCATTACGTTTTCAAACTCCAGCCCCTTCGCCTTGTGGATCGTACTGATTGCCTTGCGCGGAAGCTGGGGCCTGGCGTGGGTGCGTCGCCGGGCGATTTCCGCAAACCCCTCGTCAGCTTCATCGAATTTCGAGAGCTGAATCGCCTCAGCAAACTCGCGCGCATGATGGACGCGCACTTCGGCGAAGGCCTGTTCGTTCGCTACCAACTCCCGCAAATGCGCCAGCGCTCGGCTAACGCCCTTGTGATCTGGGCTATCGACGATATGTCGGGCCATCGATTGGAGGTGGAGCGGCTTGCCTGTGCAATTCGCGGTGCAGCCGTTTTGGGCTTCGGCCACAAAGCGGTTGCCAAACGCCGTGGGCGAAAACCCGGTTGCCACTGCTCTCATGAAGGTCACGATCCCTGCCGCCAGCCCGGCTGGATTTCCGGCGTTTGCGTTCGTATGGGAGACGAGGTTCGCAAGGCCGTCCCGGACATGACCTTCCCATATCGGAAGCCTTCTCCCGAAAAAGGTGCGAAGCGCGGTAACGGTCGCGTTTTGAGATGTCAGGACAAGAAGCCCGGATGCCCCGTTGGCGCGGGCATAGATCGGTTGCCGGAGATTGGTCTCCACATTGAAGCCGCCATGTACGGGGGCGGTGTTATCGGCATAGTGGACGGTCAGACCTGCCGGAAGATTACCGGTCAGGTCGATCTGACCGCCGTCGCGCAACGTCGCGCGGGCGGCCAATATCCACGCGCCAAGCGCAGGCTGCGTGTTCGCCCAACGGTGCGGCTGGTCCAGCTCTTCGAAGCGATCGGCGGCTTTCTTAAGGTCTGTCCATCTTTGCTCGGCGGCAGCCGCTTCGGCTTGGGTGCCGTTGAAAATCTGTTGCATTGGATCGGCAAAGACACGGAGCAAGCTACCGGCCGAATGAAGCGCCATGACAATCGCGTGCTGATCGGAGCTGGCGTCCTGATGTTCGTCACAGACGATCACTGGATATCTGTGAGCTAGGATTGCGGCGATCATCGGATGAGCGACAAGAAGTGCGGCTGTTTTTGCGCAGAGGACTGCATAGCCATCAGCCTCCCGCCTCGCCCAAGCGCCAACATCGGTCGGCAAGCCGAGGGCCTTGTGATAGGCTCCCGCGATTTCGCTGATCAGGCCGTCTATCGTGCGGATTTCGACGCGACGATCGAAGCCCCGCGTTCGCGCGGCAAATACATCGCAAGCCGCATTGGTGTGGGTCAGAATAAGGAGCCGCCCATTACAGAGCGCCGGGGCCACGTCCCGCGCGTAGCTCGCGCCCTGGAAGGTCTTACCGCAGCCGCCGGGCGCCTCGACGACGACCAGGGCGGAGGTGGACCGGAGTGCTTCGGAAACGGACTCGTCGCTCATCAATCCACCGTTTGCACTGTTGGCAAGCCGACCGCTGTCCGAATTGCATTCACGAACGGCAGAAGTTGGTCTTGCATTTTGGGCCACAGTCCAAGCGCAAACATCTTGTCGGCAAGCTCGACCCCGCCAGCGTAGGATTTGAACCACCGTTGCCCGTGGTTCCGCCATGCCTTCTTGAGCTCGGGGGCCAGGTCGGCGGTCACGCCGCCGCAGGCGGCGTCCATCATAAGCTGCCGGAGGTTGTCCGTGGCCGCCTGGATCACGGCGAGCGTCTTGTCCTGTGTGCCCGCACGATCCGCCAACGTCCGCAACCGCTCGCCACAGTCGCCGTCTGGATCGCGGATGAACGGCTCGATCTGGTCGTCCTCCAGTAAAGATATGAAGTTCGTCTCTAAGCAGCCATTCGGCCAACGCATCAAAAGATCGCCGAGCTTGTCCTTCACTTCCTGCCAAAGCCCGGTCTGCGTGCCCTCATTATCGGCGAAACCTGCGACCTTCAGGCCGCTATTCGCCAAGCCCCTTAGGACGGCCAACGCCTCGGAATTACTGCCGCCGTCGCTGACCCAAATTCCGTGACGGCGCATGTCCTCTCCAAGACTCCGATTTATGAGCGTGGTGACAAAGCCGACTTCGGTCGCACCCTCGGCAATGATGGCAACGCGCGCCAGGAAGGTTTCAGGATCGCGCTTCTGTTGCGGACCGATCGAGGCTGGCAGCTCGCCGACGGCGCCGCCCGCATCCACATACCAAAGGCTTGCACCGACGGCCGCGTTCACGGCGGGCGCACTATGCGTTGTGACGAACACCTGCGACGGTCGCGCGACCAGCTCCTCCATCAACAATCGCTGACGATAAGATTCCAGGCCTCGTTCGATTTCATCGACGACCATGATCGGATGCTCGACCTGATGGGCGGCTGCGACTTCCAAGGCTGCAAGGCGCCTCGTGCCAGCGCCCCAGCTCGATAGCGGGAGCATCGTGCCGTCCTTCGTCGCGGTCAGGCCGATCAGCGCATTGAGAGAGAAACCCGGCCCACCGACGAGGCCGAGACTCAGATCGGTCGGAAGCGCGCGCTTGCTGAACCGCTCGTCCAAATTGACTAATGCATATTTGGCATTGTCCTGGAGAACGCCTTTCACATCGGTCTTGGCGATTTCATTACCGAGCCGGGAGCGCAGCGTCTTGTCGCTCAACAATCGCTCAAGGGCGGAACCCTGGATCAACCTGAGGTCGCGGTCGTTGCGATCATCGCCGCTCAGCCGGACAAGGCCGATGTTCCGGCGCACCGATACGGGGAAGTGATCGGTCCTTTCGTCGGGCTGGAAGATTTCATGCTGGAGCTCGAAGTCGGCAGTGCCGGTCACGCGCAGGCAAAAGACCGGCTCGGCCGGATGGCCTTCATTTTGTTCGGGGTCCGGCATCTTCGCGGTCTTGCCGTTCCATTCCCAGGGCCAAATCGTCTTGCGCTGATCCGCGATTCCGCAAGACAGCGGCAGCGACATGATCGCGCCAATCTCAAACCCGTCCTCATAGCGGCGCTGCCAGTAGTCGGCATCTGACAAGGTGCTGGCATTGGTCGGGTTCAGGAGAAGTGCGATGGCCTCAAGAATGGTAGTCTTGCCGACATCACCGCCGCCAAGCAGCACATTGACGCCACGACCGGGTCGCCAAACAAGCTCCTTAATCCCCCTGAACCTTCGAATAGACAGAAGGCGAATATGCGGTGCGTCGCCCGCTTGTTGTAGTTCGTCGTTTGGCATCTGCAAATCCTAGCGGATGTCGATTGTTAGGGACACGCTCTCCATGTTTTTGTGCCCGGAGACACGGCCTATGGCTGCTGCCGTGCCCACTGAGGTTATTCAGAGCTACGTGGATGGCCACGAAAATCGGACGTACCTCGTAAATCCGGTGTGGAAGGGGTTGGAATCGTGTCGGCGACGCACTCAGGGGATATGGCTGCGTATCTGCTGGGCAATCGCCGCGACCTTCGCATTTATTTGCTGAGGCGTCGCATTCTGTTGCCATTTAGAGGGGATGGTAACTAGCTTCGCTCGCTCAAGTGCTGCGAACGCGTGGAGGATCGGCATGCCCGCGCGTGGCGCGCTACACGCGGTAATGATGTAGTCGAGGTCGTGGGGGTAAAACGCGTCTATGTTCTCTTTAATTATCTGCGCGCTGTCGCCGGAGCTTGCAATCCCGATGCCGTATTTTGTTGTGCCAAGCTTGAGATACGTGACCATGAAAATATCAGCAGGGCTATTTGCTGTGAGGCCGCAGCCTAGAAGCTTTGCGGATTCGTGAATTGAGGACGTCTTACCCGAACCCTTCTTTCCTTCGACAACGATAAGCTTCTGCATTCTCTCGCTCCTATGTTTGCCATTTCGTGGAATTGCGCTGGTCAAGTTAAAGACGCAATCCATTTCCGAAACGAAAGGTGTCCATTATCGGAAAAGAGCATGATCGAGATCCCACTGTTTGGCATCTACGGCTCGAAAGTTACCGGGCCGCATTCAGCCACTTTGATCGTTTGGACCGCTCGCTAGCCTTTAACCAATGGCCGCTTTCGAGGGGCCGGTTCGGGCATGGGCACGGCGGCGATGTTCGCGATGGCTAACCTCCCAAAATGGAGAGGGCACGACGGCCGTAGCCGGGTGCCTCGCCGAAACTTGCCATTCTCCAAGCGGCGATTTGCCTGCTCCCGCGGCGACGGAGAGATGGCTGACCCTTAAAATTCCAGATTCGCATTGCTGCTCACTTTCAGGAGAGGTCGCAGCAACGATCTTACATGCAGGCTACAAGAAACTGGGCGCTACGACCAAGGCGTGACGAGCGGCTGTTCGTCAATTAGCCCTCTTCATTTCTTCTGGCGGCGGGCCTTTGGGGTAAATCCACTCGACGCCGGTCTTTTCGGTGAGCTTGCTCATCACCTTGTCCAGCCTGCCAGCCATCAGCCCGTCGATAAAGTTCACAAGCTCTTGCCATTCCGGCGCTCCTCCGATCTGCACGCGAAGCTCCGAGCCCAGCCGAACGTCGAAGCGCCCATCCTTGAACCCGATTTCCATTGCGTCATTGACGGAGTGGTGCCCAGCATTGTGTGCGAAGCGCTTGTTTCTGAGCTCGATGATGTCGTCGTGAAATGGACGAAGGTGGCTGGGCAGCGCATCTCGCGAAAAGCCGGTCGCGAGGCCTCCTTGCTGCAATCTCGCGTAGGTCACGACGAATGCCGTTACGAGCATCTCGTTTTCGAGTATGGCTTCCATCGTCGGTTGGAAGCGATAATCGGTCAGGCGTTGCTTGATATGTTTCAACGTCACGAGATTGATGGAGGAGTGGGTGAGCCGGGAAAGCTGGGACAGTTCGCTATCGACCGACTTCAGGATCGCGCGGCCATCGGCTGCCATAGCCTCGATCTGATCGCGCCATTCCGTCGGGAGGTATTGGATCGCCTCTTCGGGCAGAATATAGTATTCGGTCTCTTCGGCTTCCGAACCGGTAGTCTCCTCCGTCATAATCGTTCCCAATTCTCGTTTGATCGATCTTTGTTTGCTACCCTGTCCTCACTCACCCGCCAGGTTGGGATTCTGGAAGCGCGAAACCGTCGTAAGCAGTGCAGGATAGTTGTGGACGGAGGCGAGGTTCCTTTGCCCACCGCTCGACGCGTCATTCTCATAGCGGGCGCGTACGGCATATCGAGGCCAGCTATCGTCCATGCGCTGGACGAGTTCGTCACGCGACCAGCCACAAACGGCGCTGAACTCTTCTGCGATGCTATCGGGTGCCAAATCCTCACCCTCGCGACCGAAATGATCTGACGCTTGGAACAGCCTCCAGCTCACCGCGCGCGGGAGTGTGGGGAGAGTGCCTGGCGCTAATCCCTGCACATGTCCGATAATGAGCGGGAGCAGGTAATTGAGATACAAGGGCCTGCCTTGGACCAGAGCAAAGGATGTCTGAAGGATGTCGACGACTTCAAAGGCGCTCCGGGCAGACATCCCATAGGCGGTCATATAAGTGGCGACCGCTTCCGGCAGTTTAGGCATATGGCGGCCATATTCGGATGTAAATGGCAGCATGTTTACCGGACGGCCTTCAATCCCGGCTTGCTGGCATAGATGGGCGACGAGCGGGGCGAGGTCGGGTTCGGCGAGCCGGTACTGGCGCTGAAAGAAACGGCGCAAATAGGCTTTTCCGTCGAACTCCGTACCATAGGCCGCGCTGACCGAATGCGCGAGCTGTTCGCCGTGGAGGCCAAGGATGAAGACGAGGCCGGGGACGTCGAAGAGATGCTTGATCTCTTCCAGCAGTTTGACCGCGTAGGTCGGCCGACAGCGATCCAGCTCGTCGATGATGATGAAGATTGGCGTTTTGCGGTCCTGACCTTCGAGGCTGGCGACAAGCGCTTCGAGGCTGCGGCGGATATCATCGATCGCTTTCTGGCCGGCCTCGAAGGCTTCGATCCGTTCCTCCATCAGCCTTCCGGGCGCGACTGACTGGAATGCCGCGGCGCCGTCGTCGACCAAGTCGTCGCCGGCGCTCTTGGCTTTTTCCCTGATCGCTTCGGCGACAGGGTCGTCGATCCCCGACATCATGGTTTCGACTGCGTCGGCCGCCGCCCCGGTAATCGCGAGCGCGAGTCCGCGTTTTACCAGTCCCTTTCCGATGATCTTGACCACCTTGCCAGTCGTTTCGACGAAATCCTCGAATTTCGAGCGAATGTCAGTCGAATGTTCGATCAGCGGGTCGAGGGCCTTTTTGAGTGTCGCGGCAAGCGCAGTCAGCGGCTCGTCGGCGAGGTCGTCGGTCCAGGCATCCACAAAGGCGACGGGGTGATCGAGTTCGAGTTGCCTGGCGAGGCGATTCAGGAAGAAGGTTTTTCCCTCGCCATAGCGCGCGTCGACCGCGATCGTATATCCGTGCACGTCCTCGCGAAGCTTTGGACGCGATGCAACGCTTTCAAGATAGCCGATGAGCAACGCCGCTTCCTTCTGGCGCCCGAATAGGTCGCCGGCCCAGATTTCATCGGGTGTCATTGGCTGTTCGGTCATCATCAGTCCCCCTCGTCTGAATTCCGTTGCTTCGTTGCCTTGGTTGCCAAGAAACTTCTGCCGACAAGAGTTCCGCTTACTGGGTAGCGATTTACGTACCGGAAGAAATCTCGTGCGAAATCCGCTAACACGCTCCCGCCGCGATCTGACGTCTGCAATTCAAGATTATCCGCCCAATGCGGTCAGTCTGCAAACGGCCAGGTCGAGCAAATTAGCGGCCGGGCTGCAACGCGCCCAATCTAAGTCATAGCCGGCCGCGAAGCCAAGTGAAATGCGCCTCGTTGACTCACTGACATCGCGTTTTCTTCAAAGTCTTGATGATAAATCTTTTGCGTGGCTGCCCTGAGAAATTAGCGTTTGCTCTTCTGCGCACCAGATCGGAAAGCCGCCGTCATAGACGGCTGAACCGGACTTCGCTATCTCGGGCAATAGTCCTGGCATTTCTTGATCGAAGGGCGGCAGGGTAGCGATCTGCCGACCATTTCTTGAAAACAATCGGTGTAAATGTCACAGTAGGCTTTACGGATTACAGAAGGAAAAGTTGCTAATCTCGTGCAGCCGGGGGGAAGTATGAGTTTTCATTGGCCAAGCAAGATTTTTTGGCTGGCCGCTTTGGCGCCCGCTACTCTTGATGCAGCTGAATTCCACCACAGAGCCTATGACGATGGCTCCGCAATCATTCTAATTTCCGGTGAGATAAAGGCTGGAGACGACTCAAAGTTTCGGGAGTTATCGGTTCGCTTCCCCGACGCGATGGTTGGTCTCGATAGCTCGGGAGGCGCAATTGTTCCTGCCCTTGAAATCGGCCGGCAAATAAGATTACGCGGCTATTCGACCGTCGTAACTTCGTCATCTGTATGCACCTCCGCCTGTGCACTTATTTGGCTGGCCGGCACGCCGCGTTATTTGGATCAGGGAGGCGGGGTTGGATTCCATGCTACATACAAAGACCAGGGCGGAAGGCTGGTAGAAACTGGTGTCGGAAATGCGCTGGTTGGCCATTATCTTTCACAGCTGAGCCTCTCCGAGCGAGCCGTGGTTTTCGCAACCAGCGCATCGCCTTACGAAATTAGCTGGTTGAATTATGGCAATCGGATCTCCTCCGGCATTGAATTTTCGATTCCAGACCCCGAGCCTCAATCGTCGAGATCGTCACAAAAGACATCGCAAAGTAGTGCACGGGCGCCTGCGCTGTCATCGCCCCCGCTACCGATCTACACGCCGCCGGCCCCGATCCCTCCGCCCGTGCGCGCATCGACCAAATATACCGCGGCCAGCTTGCGCGCGGAGTTTGGCCGACCACAATTCGTCGAAACCACGGCGTCGAAGTCCGGTTTGGTTGGAACGCAGAGGGCGATATTCGCGGAACACCTTAGGGCGATCTATGGTAATGAGAAATATCTTGCCCGCATCGCGAGTGAGTTGAATGCCGCTGGTTCGGCACTGTCGGGAGAAAATGCGGGAGCTGTGGCGTTTGAACTGGCCGCAGGATTGGCGCAAAAGCTAATTTACGCTGGCTTCCGTCGTCTATCTGACGATGACATTCATAAATTCATCACAGCGATGGCGACCGCTTCAATCGACGCAAGCGTTCAGGAATGTGGGTCGATTTTCTACAGCACCGATAACAAGTCGGCGACCTTAGAATTTCAAGTGGTGGGGCGGCAGGGCGATGATGCCCTGCGCGAATACCTTGCGTTGATGCGCAAAGCGATTTTCGCCGAGGTTGAACGTTCGCCATCAGTCGTCCGACTGTCAGCCACGCAGGCCGAAGCTGGCGAGGCCGCGGCAACGGATGAGATGCTCAGGATTATTGCGACTCTACCAGATGGCGATCAGGCAGCCATCTCGGAAGCAATGGCAGATATGGATGCCGCGAAGTTGCCTAACAAGTGTGCTGCTATGACTGTGGTGTTGACCGCAGCGTCGACCATGAGAGGTATCGCTGGCGATTGGTATCGGCGGCGATTCATCGAAATGTCGCATGAGTAGGTGGCGCTGATGGCAACGGTTTCCAAGTTTTGTCGCACGCTGAGCGCCCTCTTCGTGATCGGGTCGCTGGTTCCCGCTCAGTCTCATGCAAGATCATGGCCGGAGGCGGGCGGCTGGACGATCGCGGAAGCCGATGACAGCTGCGGAATGCGCGACAGTTTTGAAGGAAAGGGCGACACCGAATTGACGGTGGTCCTGAATCTCGATGGTTCCGTGGGCGCGCTGATCACCAACACCGGCTGGAGCGCGGCGGAGGGCGAAAAATATGAAATGTCATGGGTGCTCGACGAGCAACAATACGATGGGATCAACATTGGTTTCGGTGGACGGTATGCGTACCGCAAGGGCTTCATAGTGAAGCGGCCCCCAAAATGACCGGACAGTTCCTCACACTTATGTAAGAGTGAGGCATATGACCGACAGTAATCCCAGGAGCTATGTGCATGCGGAGGTTCTCGGAGGGGTTCAGCGCCGTAGGCGGTGGACCCCGGAAGAGAAGCTCCGCATGGTCGAAGAGACCTTCCTGCCCGGCAACAGCGTGTCGCGTGTGGCGCGCATGCACGGGGTGGCGCCGAACCAGCTGTTTGGCTGGCGCCGGCAGGCGGCAAGCGGCGCCCTGACCGCTACCCGTGCCGGCGGCCAGGTGGTTC
>Ga0180220_1002346_pt1 | contig 12277 bp, 8 predicted proteins | sample eDN5th37CBELigBY_FD_151335 | JGI IMG/M metagenome (GOLD analysis project Ga0180220, IMG submission 151335) | Enriched backyard soil microbial communities from Emeryville, California, USA - eDNA 5th pass 37_C BE-Lig BY (version 2) (version 2) | ecosystem: Environmental > Terrestrial > Soil >... | reverse complement strand
TAGCCCGGATTTCTCACCAGGGGTTCCGCAGGCTCGCTTCGCGCCGATTCGGCGGCTCGATGGTCCTCCGCTTTGGCCTGGGCCGCCCCAACTCCTCTTTCTCCCCCCGAGCCCCTTCGCCAAAGCCTCGTGAAGCGGCTCGTTTCACCCTTTCGAGCCGGCTCGGCGCGCACCCCGACCCGCGCCTCGGCCCGCCGAGACGTCGCGCGAGTCGAACTTCCGAACGCCTCCCCGCCTCAGCGGCGGGGGGGCGGCCAGCGCAACCCCGAGAGGTTCGCGTGGACCCGGCGGAACACCATCGCGCAAGGGCAACCGCTTGAGAACTTCACCCACACCTTCCGAACCGTCACCCGGACCAACGCCCCCAGCTTCAACAGCTTCAACCGAATCGTTTGGCATTGCGCCTCGGCCAGGTCCGTCCCCCTCAAGCCCAAGCGACGCAACGCCTCCAGCAACACATAGGCGATCGACGAGAAGAACAATCGCGTCTGGTTGGCCCGCATCGTCGCCGCGCTGGTTCGGTCGGCGAACAGGTGCAACTGCTGCTCCTTGATCCGGTTCTCCATCTCGCCCCGACCACAGTAGTCCTCCTCGTACAAGGCCCCGGCGGCGCGGTCCTCGGTCGTCAGCGAGGTCACCACGAATCGCGGATTGGCCCCTTTGGCCAGGTGCTCGGCCTTGGCCACCACCCGACGCGCGCGGCTCCAACTCTCCAGCGTCCGGTATCGCAGGTCGGCGAAAACCCGCGTTGCTTGCCTGGTCCGCTCGAACTGGACGCGGGCCTCCTCGGCTTCGGTCTGGATCATCGCCTTGAGCCGGGTGTTTTGAGCCAGCCCCAGGACGTAGTCCACGCCGTTGGTCTCGCACCAGGCCATGATCGGCTCGCGGCAAAACCCACTGTCGGCGCGGATGGCGATTTTTGTCTTGGGCCACTTCTCGCGGATCTGGTCGACGATCCGCCGGAGTTGCGAAAGCGCGCCGGCCGAGGCGTCGATGTCGGCCGGCCTCAGGCGGGCGCAAAGCAGATGATCGCCACAGAAGATGTACAGGGGAAGATAACAATAATTCTTATAATAGCCGTGGAAGAACCGCCCGAGCTGGCGGCCGTGAACCGGATCGTCGGTGGCGTCGAGGTCGAGCGTGATGTGTTTGGGGGGCTCGTCGTGGGCTTGGAGAAAGAGCGTGACGAAGAGCCGCTCGACCTGGCGGTTGTGGCAAACGATTTTCTTGTACCGGGCCCGCGAGTCGGCGGCCGCGGGAGTCAGTTCGAGGCGATTGAGAGTGCTCTTGCCGGCCAGGGGCTTGCCTTGATCGCGCGCTCGTGGTCGACCTCCGCCGGTGGGATCGCGCTTGCCGACGACGGCGGCCAAGAGCGGGTCGTGGCGGAGATCGTCATGATCGTTGAGGTCCTCGTACCCCAACGCCAGGGCGTGAACGCGCTGGGCGACGAGGTCTTCGAGGGAGTGCTCGACGAGGCTGGGATTGCGGTGGTCGGTGAAGCAGGCGGCGAACTGAGCAATGACGCCGGTGAGTTGCTCGGTTTTCCGGAGGAGCAACGCTCCGCCGTCGGAGGTGATGTCGCCGCCGTCGAAATCGGCGAGGATTTGCCGCGAGCCGAGGGTGGAGAAGTCGAGGTGGGTTGGGTTACACTCTGTGTTCATCGGGCCGCCTTGATCTGTTGCCGTAGATGGTTGTCGCAACTCCACCTATGACACACAGGGCGGCCCGATGCCACTCCCTCGGTGAGAAATCCGGGCTAGGCATCCATGCTCCCATCCACGCAACCAGGAAACGCGCGTTCATGGTTCGCCAACAAAAAGCGGCCACTTCGCTTCCCTCAAAGTTTCGCAAGCCCGATTTTTCGGAAAACTCATCGGATTTGGCAAGATTTTCCTTGAAGTTTTGCTCGGGCGCCGGCTAGACTCCATCAGCCTTGAACGCTTAGCCCATGGAGGGGAGATGCGATGATTGAAAAGGCGAATCCCTTCCGATCTCGGGCCACCGGCAACACTTTCGCGGCCGCGCGATGCTTCGCGGCCGACGAGCTTTCGATTGCGTCCTCGGCCGCGCCACTTCGCTGGACCGTCGACGCCCGCGTTACGACGAACTCGCCTTTGAAGCTTTCTTCATAGGGTCGCGGCTTGGGCCAAGCCGCGCGTTCGCGAACGATCTGGAACGGATTCTGCCAAGCCTCCAATCAATGCGGAAGGGACTCCGACCATGACTCACCGACCTCTCATCGGCATCAACATGGATTTCCGGGCTTCGGTCAAGAGCCGCGTTCTCCACAGCCTGATGCCCACGGGCTACTACGACTCTCTGCTCAACGCCAAGGCGTTGCCGATCATGATCCCCCCGGTGACGCGCGAAGCCGACCTGCTTCCCATCCTGGAGAAGCTCGACGGCGTGGTCCTGACCGGCGGCGACGATCTGGAACCTCGTCGAATGGGTCTGCCGTTTCATCCTTCGGTCACCCCGATCCCCGAGCGTCGCGAGATGGCCGACCGGCTGCTCTGCAAGCTGGCGCAACAGCATAAAATCCCCACCCTGGGCATCGGCCTGGGTGCGCAGGAGATGAACGTGGTGGCCGGCGGGGCCCTGTACATCCACCTTCCGGAAGACCTTCCCAAGGGCATCCGCCACTACGACCCCCACGGCGGAGCGCATCGCCACACGGTGACGATGCGCCCGAAGACCAAGCTCGCCTCGATCTACGGGCCGGGCGAGATCCTGGTCAACAGCTATCACCACATGGGGATCCGGAAGCTCGCCCCCAATTTCCGGGTCAGCGCTCTGGCTCCCGATGGATTGATCGAAGCCTTTGAGAGCAAGGACCCGAGCTGGTGGGCCGTTGGCGTCCAGTGGCACCCCGAGAACGAAGGGCACATGTCGCTCGATATGCAGCTCATCGAGGCATTCGTCGAGAGCGCCGGCGCCGCTCGAAACGCCCCGGCGTTGGCGAAGGTCGGCTGACCCACGCGAAGCCGACGCAACGACCATCACTCTCATGCAGCGGCCTTCCTCCTCCATCGTGAAGGGGGGAGGCCGTTCGCGTTTCGCCTCCCTCGATTTGACGCCTCGGGCCTCGCCAACTCGACCGTTCGGGCGGCAAGGGGTTGGATGCGGCCGTCCGCGTGACATAAGATCGGTGGGAACTCGATGCCGATTGGCCGTCGGCGAGGGCGATGGATTTCGAATCGCTCCCGGCGGATCACTTGGATCCCGGTCGATGGAGCCGCATCCAAAATGTCCGATGGAAAAACCAGCGTCCACCCGTCCTCTCGACGCCTCGCCGGCCCTTGGATTTGGGGGACGGCCGCGTTGCTGGCGGCGGTGACGGCGATCGTCGGATCAATTCAGCCGTGGGGAGCGAGCGCGAGCGCCCAGAGTCCTCGATCCGACGCCCCCGAGAAGACTTCGGCCACGGTCCCGCCCGCTCGTGGCCAGATTCACGCCCTGGCCACGATTGAGCCGTCAACCGGGTTGATCACCGTCGGCTCGAGACCGGGCGCGCGGATCGTCCAAATCCTCGTCTCGCCGGGAGACGACGTGACCGAGGGCCAACAACTCGCGGTGCTGGAGGGCCATGAGCAGGCCAAGGCCCAACTCGCCCTGGCGGAGCTTCAAAAAGCTCGAGCCGATTTCGAGCGGACGACCCAAAAGGACAAGCTGGCCCTCGAGCGCGAGCAGTCCGACAAGGTTCGCGAGGCGCGGCTCGCGGCCGCCAATCAGGTGGCCGACATCCTCAAGAAGAAGTTCGACGAGACGACGAAGCTCTACACCACCCTGGGCGCGACGCTCGCCGGCCGCGACAAGATCGAGGCCGACTCGAAATACCTGGAGCTGCAAATCCAGTCGATCAAGGCCGAGCTCGACAAGTCGTTGCTCCTGGTCGAGCAAGAGCTTGTTTCAAAGCAGCGGGAGCTTGAGGATCGCCAGCTTGAGGATTCCAATCCCGAGTTCCAGCTCGCCGATCGCCAGGTTGATTTGGCCAAGGCGGCTCTCGCCGACACCGTGGTGACGGCCCCTAGAGGGGGGAGGGTGTTGGATGTGCTGGCGAAGGCCGGCGAGGTCGGCGCCGGGCCGCTCTTGCTGATGGGCGACCTGTCCTCCATGTCGGCCGTCGCCGAGGTCTTCCAGAGCGACGCGCCTCGAATCCGAGTCGGCGATCGAGCGACCGTCGAGATCCTGGACGCCAAGGTTGGCGGCGAGGTGACGCGGATCGGAACGGTGGTCGGCCGGAACGAGGCGAAGGATCTAGACCCCAGAGCGCTGCGCGACCTTCGCGTCGTCCGGGTGACGATCGCGCTGGACGAGCCGGAGCCGGCGGCGGGGTTGATCAACCTGGAGGCCAAGGCCGCGATCATCCCCGGCGGAGGGGAGTGAGCGTGGTTTCCCTCTTTCCTCCCCCGAGATTTCCTCCGCTCGCGTGGAGAAACGTGATCCACGGCGGCCGTCGATCGCTCGCGGCGATCTCGGGCGCGGCGTTCGCGCTGACGATGGTCCTGCTCCAGCTTGGCTTCCTTGAGGCGGTCAAGATCACCGCGGTCAACAACTTCGACTTGTTGGAGTTCGACATTGTTCTGCTCTCCTCGCGGTACGAGCAGTTCTACGCGCCGGATTTTCTGCCGATGGAGCGATTGCGGCAAGCCGAGGGGCTGGACGAGGTGCTCGGAGCGACGCCCCTATACGCCAGCTTCGGTTTGTGGAGATGTCCGCCGTACCCGCTCGATTCGACATGGGAGGACGCGGACCAGGCGTCCCAACCCGGCGCGTTGGATCGCTGGTGGGCCGGATCTCGGGTTCGCCGCCCCCTCCAGCGCCGCCAGCTCTTTGTTTTGGGCATCGACTTGGACCGCGCGCCGTTTCGGTCGCCGATCCGCGAGGCGATCCTTGAGCACAAGGCGCGGCTGCGGCTGAAGGATCGCGTGTTGCTCAACTCGCTTTCGCACCCCGATTTCGGCTGGGACCTGCGCGACCAGTTCCACGATTGGGAGTTGGAGGAACATTCGGTCGAGGTCGTCGGCGGATTTCCGATGCTCCGGGGGTTCGCGGCCGACTCGACGGTGCTTTGCTCCGATGACAATTTCTTCAGGCTTTGCGGCTACGGCTCGCGCGGGACGATCAACTTCGGCCTCTTGACCGTTCGCCCCGATTCGATCGACCAGACCGTTGACCGATTGCGTTCGCTGCTTCCCTCCGACGTCCTGGTGTATTCGCGGTCGGAGATCCTGACGCGCGAGACGAACCACTGGGTCCATCAAACCTCGACCGGCAAGCTCTTCGCGTTCGGGGTTTTGGTGGCCGCGATCGTGGCCGCGGTGGTGGTGCGGCAGGTGCTCTCCAACGACGTCCGCGAACATCTTCCCGAGTACGCCACGCTCAAAGCGATGGGCTACTCGACGCTCCGGCTCGGCGGAGTCGTCGTCACCCAATCGCTAATCTACATGGTGTTTTCTTTTGTGGCGTCGGTTGGGATCGCGGCGGTCGTCTATCGGGTCACCGAGGAACTGGCCGGCGTGCCGATGCGCATGACGGCGGAAAACCTGGCGCTGACGCTGATCTTGGCGGCCTTCGTGGGCGCGACGACGGGAGTTTTAACCGCGTACAAGCTGCGATCCGCGCAGCCGGCCGACCTTTTCTGAAGCGGTCGGAGATTCTCAACCCCCAGGAAGACGGACGCGACGCATGGCTTTCGGCAACAAAGTACCCCTGGCCTGGCGCAACCTGACGGAGAGCAAGCCTCGGCTGTTCGCGTCGGTCGCGGGCGCGGCATTCGCCGTGACGCTCATGTTCATGGAGAACGGATTCCGAAACGCCCTGCTCGACAGCATGGTCAACGTGATCGAGCGCCTTGACGGCGAGATGGTTTTGGTGAGCCCGACCTTGTACACGCTTTCGGTTCCGTTCTCGTTTCCGCTTCAACGGCTCATCCAGGCCGAGGGGCTGCCGGAGGTCGAATCGGCGAGCCCGGTTTACGTGACGACCCGAACCGGCTATTGGCGACGTCCCGACACCGGGGCCCTGGTCCGCGTCTGCGTGATCGGCTACCCTCCCGAGGACGACGCCCTGGACATTCCCGAGCTGAGGGAGAACCGAGACGCCTGGAGCCGGCCCAACGTCGTGATGGCCGACCGAGAGTCTCGCGAAGATCAATTCGGCAAGTTCGAGACGGGAGTGGTTTCCGAGCTTTCGGGACGGACGATGGAGATCGCCGGAACATTCGCCCTGGGGATCAACGTCCAATCCAACGGCAACCTGGTCATGAGCGACCGCAACATGATGAAGGTCTTTCCCGAGTTGGGAGGTCCTTCCCTGATCGACCGCAAGGTGACGGTTGGGGTGCTTCGCGTCCGCCCCGGAACCGACCTCGACCAACTGCGCGTCGCGCTTCGCGAGGCGCTTCCGGCCGATGTCCGCGTCTTGACCAAAGACGAGTTCATCGCCAAGGAGCGCGAGTTCTGGGACAAAGTCGCGCCGGTGGGGACGGTCTTTCTGATCGGCGTCGTCATGGGATTCATCGTCGGCGCGATGATCTGCCATCAGGTCCTCCACGCCGACATCAGCGATCGCCTCGCCGAGTTCGCCACGCTCAAAGCGATGGGATACTCGAACGCGCAACTCTTCCGAGTGGTGTTGATGCAGGCGTTTTATCTGTCCCTGATGGGTTACGCCGCCGGGTTGCTCGTCAGCGTCCTCCTGTTCGATTGGGTCCACCACGTGACGAGTCTGCCGATGGACCTCTCTCGAAACAACCCGCTGGCGATCCTAGCGCTGACGGTGGTTATGTGTCTCGGGTCCGGGGCGCTCGCGGCTCGTAGTTTGATTTCCGTGGATCCGGCGGAACTGTTCGCCTAGCCGGGAAACCGCCCGCCTCCAAGGGGAAACAGTCATGAGCTCGGCCACTTTGACATCGTCCATGACCCGCGCCGTGAACCGACCGGCCGGCGAGGACATCGTGATCCGCGCCTTGGGCGTGAACTACGCCTACGGAACCGGAGAGACCCGAACCCAGGTGCTCTTCGACAATTCGTTGGAGATCAGCCGGGGCGAGGTCGTCATCATGACCGGCCCTTCCGGGTCGGGAAAATCGACCCTGCTCACGTTGATCGGCGCGTTGCGGACGATGCAACAGGGATACCTGGAAGTCCTCGGCCACAACCTCTCGCGAGCCGGCGAATGGGAGCGGGCGCGGCTTCGAAAGCAGATCGGCTTCATCTTCCAGCAGCACAACCTCTTCAGCTCGCTCTCGGCGATTGAAAACGTGAGGATGGCCGCGGCGCTGGCGCCGGGCGCGGTGAAGAAGATGAACCAGCGCTGCGAGGCGATCCTCGATCGACTGGGACTGGCGGATCGGACCCACCACCTTCCCGCGGAGTTGTCGGGAGGACAAAAACAGCGGGTCGCGATCGCCCGGGCGCTGGTGAATCGGCCGCGCATGATCTTGGCCGACGAGCCGACCGCGTCGCTCGACGCCGAATCGAGTCAGACCGTCCTCGACCTGCTCCACGAACTGGCCGAAGGCCCGGACAAGACGACGGTCCTGCTCGTCACCCACGATCAGCGGGTGCTGGACCGGGCCGACCGGATCGTGAAGCTGGTCGGTGGGCGTATCGTCACCAACACGCTGACGAAGGTCGCCGTTCGGATCTGCCGGGCGCTGGCCGCGACCGAGGCGCTCAAGGGACTCGGCGAGGCGACCCTTTCGCGACTGGCCAACGTCATGACGGTCGAACCCCGCGCCACCGGCGAGACGCTCACGCGCCAAGGGGAGGAGGGGGACCGGTTCTACATCGTGGGAACCGGCGTCGCCGACGCCTACAAGGACGGCCGTTTCGACGAGGAGAAATGCTACGGCGAAGGGTTCGGCATGATCTCGTCGTACTTCAATCGCCCCATTCCCTCCACCGTGGTCGCCCGAACCGATATGGAACTGTACGTGTTGACCAAGGACGATTTCCTCAACGCGTTGGCCGATGATCACTCGTTTGAGGCCCGCGTCCGAAACTTGCTGGCGAACCTTCATCCCGTCGACCTCGAGAACCACTAAGCAAGGCAATGCCTGGAGAAACACTTATGCGCCGGTTGATCGCGACGATGCTTCCAGCCCTCCTGATCGCCTCCGCCACGATCGCCCCGGCGGAATCGGCCGAGATCGGGGTGGGAACCGCCAAGGTGGAGGTTACTCCGACGCATCCGGTCCTCTTGGCCGGCTATGGGAACCGCGTCGATGAATTCGAGGGCGCCTACTCGCCGCTTTGGGTCCGAGCGATGGCGATCGGCGATGAGAATCCCGTCGTGATCGCGGCGGTCGACAACTGCGGCGTTCCCACCGACGTGGTCGACGAGATCCGCCGGAAGATCGACGCCAAGGGCTTGTTCGACGCCTCGCGGCTCGTCGTCTCATCGACCCACACCCACAACGCCCCAACGCTTGAAGGATACGCGCCGATCCTTTGGGAGGGGCGCGACACCGAAGATCAGCGCGGGCGGGTGAAGCAATACACCGAGTGGCTGGCCGACAAGATCGCCGAGGCCGCGACGGCGGCGATTCGCGACCGCAAGCCGGCCGAGCTGTCGTGGGGGCAGGGGAGAGTGCGATTCGGCGGCAACCGCCGGGCGATGAAGGACGGGGTTTGGGTTGGGTTCGGCTTCGCCGAGAAGGCGCCGGTCGACCATAGCCTGCCGGTGATGATCGCCCGCCGCGAGGGCCAGGTCGTCGCCGTCTGGACGAATTACGCCTGCCATTGCACGACCGCCGGATCCATCAATCAGATCGGCGGCGATTGGGCGGGCTTCGCCGCGACGGAGATCGAACGGGAGATTCCGGGCGCCGCGGCCGTCGTCACCATCGGCTGCGGCGCGGACGTGGGGCCGCAACCGACGGGCAATCTCGACCTGGCCCGACGCCACGGACGGGCGATCGCCGAAGAAGTCTCGAAGCTGGCCGCGACCCCGTTGACGCCGCTCGCCGGCGACCCCGAAGTCCGTCATCGCGTCGTCGATCTGCCGCTCTCGCCGGCTCCCGGCCGCGAGCACTGGGAACAGGAGGCCCAGCGCGAGGATTTCGAGGGCCGTCACGCCCGCCGGATGCTCGCCCAGCTTGACCGCGACGGCGCGTTGCCGGAAGCCGTGCCCTTGCCCGTCACCGTCTGGCGGTTCGGCTCGGACCTCGCCATCGTTTTCCTCGCGGGCGAAGTGACCATCGACTACGCGGTTCGACTCAAGCAAGAACTCGACTGGACCCGGCTCTGGATCAACGCCTACAGCGACGGCATCCCGTGCTACATCCCCTCGAAGCGGGTGCTGGCCGAGGGAGGCTATGAGGCCGATTTCTCGATGATCTATTACGCGTGGCCCTCGCGGTTCGACCCGGCCGTCGAGGATCGGCTCGTCTCCAGCGTCGAGGAGCTCGCCGGCGACGAATTCAAGCCGAAAGGGCGGATCGCCGAGCCCGACTTCCTCGCCGTGCCCGAGTCCGCCCTTCCGTCGATGAGGCAATAGCGCGGGCGAATGCTTAGAAGAACATGGCGAACCGCAACCAGGCCGTGTTGAAAGTCCCAACCGGTTCGGGCGAGTTGAGCGGGATGGGCCGGTTGAAGCCGGTCCAAACCCAGAAGGCGCTGATCCTGGTGTACTTGTTGGGCCACCAGTTCACGCCCGCCATGAGCTGCTCCATGCGGTTGGTCCATCGGTTGCCGTCGGCGAACCCGCGGTAAAAGTCGCCTTCGCCGACGTCCAGCTCGGACCATTGCGCGGCGAGCTGCCAGGCTCCCGGGCCCCACTGGTTCCGGCTGGGAATGAAGGGCGAGTTGGGCGAGATCGTCGAATAGCCCTGGAAGCCGTTGCCTCGGAAATCGCGCTCGCCGGTCAGGAAGTAGGAGAGGTTCAGGTAATAGCCCCGCTGGGTTGACCGCCCCGTCGTCCTTCCGTCGGACAACTTGCGGGAGAAGAGCATGTATTCGCCCAGGAAGCTCAGGCGGCCGTACCAGAACAAGTGCGGCGCCACCCGGATCTTCTGACCGCTGGAGAAGACGTCCGGATTGTAGGCGAAGAAGGGGACGCCCGACGACGTGATGAAGCTGCCGTTGGTGCTCGCCTCGCCGTTTTGGGCGAAGTTGATGCTCGACTGTTGAAGCTTGAAGTGCTCCCAACCCGAAGAATAGCCGAAGCCGCCGCCGAGCCCCTCCAGGAAGTTCTCGCTTCCCTTGAAGGGCGTGATTGTCGCGACGCCGTCGAACTCCACGTTCCGGTTCAATCCGTAGTAGACGCTCTTGCCGATGTTGTTGACGCCGAACCAGTACTGGAGCCGGTTGTCGAGAACATTGCCGCTGGCCATGACGCCAATCGGACGACCGGCGGCCAACTGGAACAAGGGGGAGTTGGTGATGACCGCCTCCAGGGCCGGCGTGAAGGCGTAATATTCGTAAAGCGGCGGCGCAAGGCCCTTGCCGGCCCGGATCGACAGCCAGTCGGCCACCTTGTACGTCATCCAGAGGTCAAGAAGGTTGAACGTTCCCAGGAAGCCCTGGGTGCCGATCTGGTAGTTCCAGTCCTTGGTGATGTTGCCGTAGATGAACGTCCGGGCGAAGGGGATGTTAAACCCTTGTTCAATGGTCGGCATGTTTTGCCGGTCGAAGTTGGTGCTGTCGACGGTGATCTGGTTGGTCAGGTTGACGCTGAACTCATCGTTTTCATCGGCGACGTGAAAGTAGCCGCCGCCGCCAAGCGGGCCGGTCGCGTTCGACGAATACCGATAACTCATGTTGAGCTTAAAATCATCCTCGGTAACCGCGCCTCGACTCGGCGGCTGGCCGCCCCGCCCGAGCTGCCCCGGCCCTCCGAACGACGGCCCGGTGTTGCCGGCTCCCGGCGGCGTCGGATACGCGTACGGGAACATCTCGCCGGCGGCGGGCATGGTTCCGCTAAACCCCGGCTGGCCCCCGACGAAGTCCGAGAAATTGAATCCGGGAGCGTTCGGACCCGTTCCCCCGGGGCCGGACAAGGCCGCCGGTTGGCCCCCCCTGTTCATGGCCTCTCCGGGCGATTGAAAGAAGGAGGCGAGACTTACGCCGGGGTTGGGCCCAAACGCCGGCGAGTTGGCGACCTCCCGCAGCGTCGACAACTCGCTCTGGAGCTGGGTCACTTGGTCTTGAAGCTTGCGCGACTCCTCCACCTCGGCGCGCAACCGGCGCATCTCCAAGAGGAGATCCTCGGTGCTGATCGACTCGGCGGGTTCGGCCGGGCCTCGCTGGAGAGCGGCGGAATCCTGAGCGCTCGACCGCCCGCTGCAGGCGAGGACGAGCAGAACGAGCGAGATGGCTTTCCCCACACGGCGCGTCATGAATTACCTCCGAGAATGGCCCCAAGCCCCGTCGAGGCATCTTCTCCGCTTCCGGCGAACAGAACATATCAACAAGGTTCGGTTGTAGAGGCGGCGCGGGTTGAGCCGATTATTTGATTCCGGGAGAAATTTCAGGATCCAACGAGGGCGTCGCCTTTCCGCCGGCCCGTCAGGGTTGTAGGATGGTCGATTATCAACAATTCCAGAATGCACGGCTTCACTTAAACGCGGGTGGTTCATGAGCGCGCTCTCGGCCGAAACCAATCCAGCGATGGCGAAGATATCCACTTGGGAGTGGCCGAAAATCTTCATGAGAGGCGTCGGCCAGGTCATGTTCCAGGAGAACGCGCTGACCGGCCTGCTTTTCCTGGTGGGAATCGCCCTGGCCGGTTGGGAGGGGCCCGGACCGGTCGCGCTGTGGATGGCGTTCGGCGGCCTGGTGGGAACGGTCGTCGGGACGTTGACCGCCTGGGTCTTGAAGTACGATGAGGAGGACCTCCGGGCGGGGATCTATGGTTTCAACAGTTGCCTGGTCGGCATCGCGAATTTCTTCTTCTTCGCGCCGTCGACCGCCTCGATGGTCCTCTTGATCGTCGGCTCGGTGGCCGGGGCGATCGTGACCTGGCTGATGCGCCGGTTCCTGCCGTTTCCGACCTACACGTTTCCCTTCATCGTGACGACTTGGGTGCTGGTGGGAGTCGCCATCTCCTTTGGCATGAAGCGAATCGACGCGCCACCGCCACCGATCCCTGAGACGCACTGGACCGCCGCGTTCGCGGAGGGCTTAAGCGAGGTCATGTTTCAGGCCAGCATCGTTACGGGCCTTGTCTTCCTCGTCGGGTTGGCGGTGAACAACTGGAGACACGCCGTTTTGGGGCTCGTTGGCTCGGTGGTGGGCACGCTCGTCGGCGCTTACCATAATGCTCCCCACGA
>Ga0180220_1002344_pt1 | contig 12305 bp, 5 predicted proteins | sample eDN5th37CBELigBY_FD_151335 | JGI IMG/M metagenome (GOLD analysis project Ga0180220, IMG submission 151335) | Enriched backyard soil microbial communities from Emeryville, California, USA - eDNA 5th pass 37_C BE-Lig BY (version 2) (version 2) | ecosystem: Environmental > Terrestrial > Soil >... | reverse complement strand
GCGACGCGCGATCACGGCACCGCCTAATGCGCCAAATGCCTTCGAAAAGGTGACGACGAAAAGGTCGACGTGCTCGAGGACACCGGCCGCGGCCGCCACACCTCGACCACCAGGGCCTGTCACCATTATCGAATGCGCCTCATCCACCAGCAGCATCGCTCCGTAACGCCGGCAGACTTCGGAAATGGCGGCAAGTGCACCATAGTCGCCATCGGAGCTGTAGACTCCTTCGGTACAGACGACGATCCGCTGAGCCCCGTCACGGGTTATTCCGTGCAGGACACGTTCAAGTTCATCGACGTCGTTGTGGCGAAACAGGTGGATCTCGCCTCTGGACAATTGTGCACCCTCGACCAGCGACATGTGCGCGGTGCTGTCGAGAACGACATGGCCACCCGGCTTAATGATTGCCGATAGCGTCCCGGTATTGACGTTATAACCGGTCGTGAATAGCGACGCCCCGCGATTTGGCACGCCAAGGAAATTCACCAGCGCATCTTCAAGCTCTCGATGGAGCATGACCGTGCCGCCAGCGATTGGAGAGCTCGATACACCGAGGCCGTATCGATCGAGCGCGTCCTTGGCTGCCTGGATGACGTCGGGGTGATAGCCCAAGCCAAGATAGTTGTAGCTAGCCATGTTTATGACCGGCAACTCGGAACCGTCTTCGCGAACCAGGATATTTTCCGGACGTTGGGCGGCACGGCGTGGTATCTCGAACGTGTACCGACCCGCGGCAATACCTGCCTCCACCCAAGCATCGAAACGAGTGATTTCGCTAAGCTCTGGATCCGAACCCGACACGAACATGTCGTAGCTCTGGCGGAAAATATCGACGGATGCTGGAGAGTGCTTCTGGTCCGCCTCTTGTGTGTGGCGACGGCGTAGGGCTTCGCGCAGCAGTGCGCGCTTCTCTGCAGGCGACAATCCGTCAAAGTCAATTCTGCTTTCCGTCATTGCAGAGTGACACACGTAGCCGGTCGAGCCAGCCGAGTGCAGCCATCGTTTGTTGATAGGGGATGCCGAAGTCGATCATGCAGGCGATCTCGTTGGCGCCCGCGTCACGGAACTCACGGGCTTTGTGCAGGCACGTCTCCAACGAGCCAAACAGGGTGCTCCGATGGAAGTAGCGCTCGAAGACCATGTCCTCCAAAGCCTCCTGGGACACTTGGGGCCCAGTACGGAGCGCCTCGACGGTTTCCTTCCACAGGCTCTGCACCGTGCGCATGTAGTTGAGGAATGGCTCGCGCACGGTGCGCCGCACAGCTTCGTCGCTCTCGCCCACGCAGGTATGAACCATCAGTGTCACGCACCCGCCTGCCGGATCGTGTCCAGCAGCTGCCCGCGCATCACGATACATCCGCACCCGGCGGCCGAAGTCATTCACTGACTGTATAAGGAGCGCGGTTATAATATTGAGGCCCAACTCACCGGCGCGCCGAAAGCTTTCGTCATTCGCCGACGTTGCGATCCAGACCGGCAGCTCAGCCTGCAACGGGCGGGGGTGAAGACGCACAGGTATGTGTTCGCCTCTGCCATTGAGCCGGACTAAGGAATCTCCGCGCCAAAGCCGTCGCACTGACTCGAGGCGATCGAATACCTCGGCCCAGCGATTCTCGTAGAGCTCGGGCGCCAGCACGAAGTCATTCGGGTTCCAGCCCGGAACCACACCAAGGTCCACCCGACCGCCGGAAAGATTATCCACCACCGACCACTCCTCGGCGACACGAAGTGGATCATGAAGCGGTAGGACGACGCTCCCCGAACGAATGCGGACTCGCTTGGTCCCTGCTGCCAGTGCTGCTCCAAGAACAGAGGGATTGGGAAAAAGACCTCCGACGGGGTGGAAATGGCGTTCAGGTAGCCAGACAGCTTCGAACCCCGCCCGGTCGGCAAAACGCACAGCGGTATCAAACAATTTGTACTTCTCAGTCCCCTCGGTCTCTTCTGCGGAGAAAAAAAAGAGACTGAAGCTGAGCTCTTGCTTTGGAGCTACTACGGCCCGACCGGAATCGATACTGATCCCAGAGCGCGCGGGAGCCAGGCCAAGGGCATCACACAAGTACCGTATCGCAATTTCCGGTGCATCAAGATGGAAGAGGTGTGGTCCGGGTGCCGTGCGGAATTCGAAACCACCGCGCGTCATCGTCGCCCATTGGACCATCTTGTCCGAAGTGAACAAGCGGTCATCGCGCGCCGCTGCTATCGCGAGAATTGGCGCGTCGATAGCAGCATGTGACCGCTGTTTCCACGCTTGCAATAGCGACCTGTCGGCCTCGGCGCGATCACGAAGCTGAGCGCTGAGCTGCGGATTCGAAAGGATGCGGTCCGTGATCCGAACGTCCTCCGCAGGGTTCAAGGTCACATCGGATTTGGCCACGCCTGGAGCCGCCATCGCTGCGATCACAACGAGGCGAGGCGGGGTCATCCCACGGACCTGCATTGCATTTGCGACAGCAAACGCTAGGGCGCCGCCGGTACTGTGCCCGTAAAAGACGATCGGACGCTGGTCACTATCAGTCAGCTCTCCAATTATACCCTCGAGAACGGCGTCGAGTTCGACAGCGGCGGGCTCGTCGCCACGCTCACCGCGCCCCGGCAGGCATAAAGCCAGCGGCTCCACCTCGGGCGGAAGTTGGTCCGGCCAATTTCGAAATGAATCCGGACCTGCTGCGGCATGGGGAAAGCATACCAATCGAAAACGAGCGGCCGGCCGAACGGCAAGCGGCATCAGCAAGCGTGCGGTACGCGGCGCCTCAGTACGATCCGGTGCGCCCAAAGCTCTCCGAGCCTCGAGTGCTGCCTGCAGCAGCTTTCGTTTCTGATCAGGACTGAGGCCCTTTAGGCGCGGATCGTTTCTCATAGTTGTATGGCGGCAAGATCGATTTCGCCCGATTGCGCCAGCATTGCCAAGAGTGCGTCCGCCTCCTCCTCGCTCAGCTGGTCAATGTCCTGCTCGTCGAGGCCGTCGAGCCCGAACGCCTCGTCGATGATGTGCTGGGCGAGGACTTTCACCGTTGGCCCTTGCATAAGCAGCGAGGTCGGCAGCCGAACGCCCATTTCCTGCTCGAGCGAAAGGGAGAGCTCCACAGCCATCAGCGAGTCGACACCAAGACTTTCAAGCGAGCGGTCGAGCGGAATGCTCTCTGGTTTTTCGCCCAACACTGCAGCAAGAGCCCGGGTTAGCCGCGCTTCGAGAGCGCCTAGCCTTTCCGGCCCCGGAATTGCCGACATCTCACGGCGGAAGCGCGCGAGCCTGTCGCTGCCACTGGCTACCCCCGCCATCTCTGAAAAGCGTGGGCTACGGGCGAGCTCGGCGTGGTTGGCCCACCGGGCCCAGTCGACATCGGCGAATGCGATGCAGGCGGGTGCTCCGCCGTCCATGAGCTCACCTAGCGCGGAAAGCGCGTCATCAGTCGTGAATGGGCGCAAACCGAGCTGCTCCAACTGGTCTACTAGTCCGTCCGTTCGCGCCGCAACGCCTGCATTGGAGAGCACACCCCAGGCAACGGATAAAGCAGGTTGACCGAGCGCGCGACGATGGCGCGCCAGAGCGTCGAGTGCTGCATTGGCTGCGCAATAGGCGCCTTGACCCAGATTGCCGATTACCGCTGCAATCGAAGAGAACAGGACGAAATGATCGAGCGGATCATCCCTCGATGCGTGATGGAGCACCCAAGCCCCGCCAGCCTTCGGCGCCATGACCGCAGCAAGCCGGTGCGAGGTCAGCGTCGGGAGCAGACCATCATCGAGCACCATCGCCGCGTGGAAAATTCCCCCGATCGCTGGCCCGTCGCTGCGAATGCGGGCGAAAAGCGCCTCAACACCTTCGGCATCGGAGCAATCGAGCGCCGGGGCGGAAACTTGCACGCCGGCCGCCTCCAGCTCTTGCAGAAGCGCCAGCGCCTCCGGGCTCGTTGGACCGCGCCGGCTCAACAGGACTAGCCGCCGCGCACCCTCGCGCGCCATCCAGCGGGCCAGCGCCTGGCCGAAACCGCCGAACGCGCCGGTGATGACGTACGTGCGGTCGGGCCGGAACCGTGGCGCTGGCAGCGGTTGTGCAGAAACCACCTGCTCACGAAAATCTATGACCACTTTGCCCACGTGTTTTGCCCGCGACATCAGCCGGAAAGCGTCGGCAATCTGGCTGGCTGGGAAGGCCGTCGTCGGAAGCGGCCCGATTTTGCCGCTGGCAAATAGCTGGTCCACGTCGGAGAGAATCCGAGTGAACAGCGATCGCCGTTCGCGAAGCATACGGTCGACGTCGATAGCGGCGAACGTGCGATTACCATCAAAATGCGCCATCGGCAGCAACGCGTTTTCTTCGATGTCGCGCTTACCGATCTCAACGAAGCGACCATACGGTGCCAGCACTTCCCAACTTCGGAGCATCGCCTCGCCTGGCAGGCTGTTCAGCACCACGTCCACTCCATCGCCGTCGGTCAGCTCCAGAATGTGATCGGCAAAATCGAGGCTTCGCGAGTCGAAGACGTGAGAAACTCCCTGCTGGCGCAGAAATGAGCGCTTGGTTTCGTCCCCCGCCGTCGCGAAAATTTCGGCCCCAATCATTTTCGCGATGGCAATAGCCGCTTGGCCTACACCGCCCGATGCGAGGTGAATCAGAACACGTTCGCCCCGCTGCAGACGGGCTACGTCCACAAGGCCATGGAGCGCAGTGATATAATTGATGTAGACGGGCGCCTCGACAGGCGAAAGCGCAGCGGGACGGTGACGGGCGAGATCCTTGTCCACGACAAGGAACGACGAAAAATGCGCAGACTGGACTACCACCTCGTCGCCAGGGGCGAACTCTGCGACGTCCGGCCCGACGCGCGTGACGATGCCGGCCGTTTCCATTCCGAGCGTATCCCCGAAGAACGTGCGCTCAAGATACGCCCCGGAAAGCAAATTCATCGTCTTTAGGACGTCCTTGAAATTCAGCGCCGCCGCCTGCGCACGAATTTCAATCTGTCCGGACTTCGGCTCGGAGCGTGGGATTTCACGCCAGGCAAGAGAGTCCAAATTCCCGGCGCGCCGCTGGATGAGGGTCACGGGGACCTCGCTCACGTCGACGCTCCTCGCGATGGGATCCGGTGGCGTCCAGGTACGGAGACGTGCGACTTGCCGGCCCTTTTCATCGAGCCGCACCTCCCGTTCGGAAACAGGAGCGAGCAGCTCTCTTGCTAACCAGGTCGTCAGCCGCGCATCGTCTCCAGCGCAGTCGATGAGACACACGTTAAGGACGGGGAACTCAGTGGCGGCAACACGGGCCAGCCCCCATAGCGCAACATCCGCCGGGCGTGGCGTGGCGCCCGTGGCACCCCGGGTTACAACGGCGAACCGCGGCGCGGCGGCTCTGATGGAGCCTAGGCGCTGCAACGTTTCCAGCAGATCGGTCGTGGCGCGGAGCCCGGGATCGCCGTCCTTCACCTCTTCGGGCGATAGCCAGGCGACACCCGCCGCGTTCTCCAAGAGCCCCGGATCAGCTTCGCCCAGAGCCGCGATCGGGACGGCCTCACGCCCCTCGGCGCGGATTTCTTTCACTACTCGACTGGCCAGCACGCATTGGCCAATCACGATCCAAAGTCCGGTCCCGCTGCGGTCCGGTCGCGAAATCGGAGCGGGATCCCATTCGTCGAGGAATTTCGCCCGCGCGAAACGATCTCTTTCAGCCGTCGGAAGGCGCTGGCAGCGGAGGCCATCTATTTCAGCCAAAATCCTATTGGACGTGTCACAGATCGTGAGAGTCGCGCTAAAACTATTGGGAGAGCGCTCGGTAATGCGAGCAATTGTGCGCGCACGCGAACCGACAGGTGCATGTAGGCGCACCTCGGCGAGCTCTACGGGCACGAACGGGTCCTCTCCGCCGCTCTGGGTGCCCAGCAGCGCGAGCGCCTGAAAAGCGCCGTCCAGTAGGACGGGGTGAAGAGGATCCTCGCAAGTAAGCTCTTCTGGCAGTGTTAGCTCTGCGACAACGCGGTCGCCGATGGCGCATGCCTCCCGTACGACCTGGAAAGCGGGTCCATAGGCGAGGCCACGCCGATCCAGCATGGCGTAAAATGCAGCGCTGTCGACACGTGGCGCTTCGGCCGGTATCGCAGCATCGAGCGTCTCCTTGCTGGCGCCACGCGGAGCCAGTTCCGGGCCCAGCCGGGCAGTGGCATAGCGTTGCCAATCCGCGTCTAACCCGGTCCGGGCACTGACGGAACCGACCCCGGAAGCCTCCTCGATCTCGATCCGCAACTCGGCGCTTGCACCTATTGCGAGCGCTCTGTGAAGCCGCAGGTTACGCAAGGAGTTTCCGCGCCCCAGTCTGCGCGAAGCCGCAAGCAGCGCCGAGACATGAACCGCAGCCGGAAGAAGCACAGTGCCTGCAACCACGTGGTCTGCGAGGAAGAATAGGGGCGCGGCTGTGAGGTCCGTACACCACGCGGGCGAAGGTCCGTCGAGTCGCTGGTGCAAAAGAAGTTCATCCTCGGCGAGCTTACGGTTCAAGCTTGCCTGAGGTGCCTCGATCCAGTGCCGCTCGCGTCGCCATGGATACCGTGGCAATGGCGTGAACCGGCCGGGCGGGTGCATGGCATCCCAGTTCAGCGGCACCCCATCGACGTAAAGGCCGGCCATTGTCCGACGTAGCTGCGCCTGCTCGGGCTCTCCTCGTACCACTGAGGCATGGGTGGACACGTCCAGCTTCGCTGCTGCGGCGCAGCTGCGCACTGCGGCTGCCATCACCCGGTTCGGGCCGATTTCGAGTACGGCATCGAAGCCGTCCGCAAGAGCCGCCGAGACCGCAGCTTGGAAGTTGGCCAACGCTCGGCTTCCATTGATCCAGTAATCAGCGTCGTGACGGGCCGTTTCGATGCGCTCGCCGAGCAGGGTCGAGTAGACTGGTAACCGCGGTGCAGCGTGCGGTACGTCACCGAAGCGGCTGCGCAACGCCGCTTCAATCAAATCCACCTGGGAGTGGTGGTAGGCCACATCCACGTGCAGTCGGCGGTGGAAAACGCCATCAGCCGCCAAATCCTGCGCAAGACGATCGAGCTCGTCCCCAGGTCCCGCCACAACGACCGAATCCGGGCTGAGAACTGCAGCCACTGAGAGAGCGCCGCCCTTTCTGGCCAGCAGTTCAGTCCCGGTTTTGGCGCCAACACCCACGGCCATCATGGAGCCCAGGCCAGCAATAGCCTGAAAGGCTTCGCCGCGATGGTGGGTGATACGCAGGGCCTCTTCCAGCTCCAGCGCGCCTGCTGCCCAGGCAGCACCGATCTCGCCGACACTATGGCCGAGTGTGCCCGCGGGTATCACGCCCAGCGAACGCCATAGCTCCGTCAACGCCACCTGCATCGCGAAGTTCAAAATCTGCGCATCTTGCGGTGCGCCTATCGGCCGGCCATAACCCGCCTCGCTTGCCCCGCCGGCAAATACTGCGGCAAGTGGCCGATCGGTCCAACGTCGCAGGACCGCATCACATCGGTCGATGGCTTCGCGGAACGCTGGCTCTTTCGCATAGAGCTCGCGTCCCATCCCAACGTACTGGGCACCCATGCCGGTGTAGACGAAGAGAAGTCGACGGGGCTGCTCCTTTGCCCGGCCGAGCACAGCACGGCCGGTCTCGCGTGCGGCCTCGAGATCGCTCAGTGCGGCAATAAGATCATCGGACCCGCGAGCCCATATCGCCGCCCTGATCGGGTGATGTGTACGCCGCCGCGTCAAAGAATGGGCGATATCACGAAGCGGCGCGGTATCGAGGTGCGACGCCAAGCTCCGGGCGAAATCTACTAAAGCCGCTTCGTCACGTGCCGAAATTGGGTAAAGTCGATCGATCGGCTCTTCCGCCTCGGGCAATTCCGCAAGAAGCCTCTCGGGAGGCGATGCCAGGATCGCGTGCGCATTGGTTCCTCCGTACCCGAAGGAATTCACCGCAGCATACAACGTGCCCTTTGACGGTAGCGGCGTCGGTTCGGTAGGCACACGGAGCCCGAGCGACGGAAGATCGATTTCCGGATTTGGGGTACGAAAGTGCAAGTTCGGCGGCACCTTCCGATTGCTCACGACCAGCGCCGCCTTGATGAGCCCCGCGACGCCTGCGGCTGCTTCGGTGTGACCGATATTCGTTTTTATCGAGCCAACCAGCAGTCGCTCTTCTTCCGGTCGTCCATCTCCAAATAGCGATCCGAGTGACCGCGCCTCTATCGGATCACCTGCCGGCGTACCAGTGCCATGGGCCTCGACATAGGCAATGTCACGCCCCGTGAGCTCCGCGCGTCGCAATACCTCGGCAATAAGCGACTTCTGCGACTCCTCGTTTGGCATTGAAATCCCTGGCGTGTGGCCGTCCTGATTAGAGCCGGTCGCCAGGATGACGGCGTATATCCGGTCGCCGTCCGCGATCGCCGCCGAAAGCGGTCGCAGCACAACAACCCCAACGCCCTCGGCGCGAACATATCCGTCGGCCTCGGCATCAAAAGCCTGGCAGCGGCCCCGCCTCGAAAGAAATCCGCCCTTCGACATGGCAATGAAGGGCTCTGGCACCAGAATGGAATTGACGCCGCCGGCAATCGCGAAATGGCTTTCTCCTCGAGCAATGGACTGGCACGCAAGGTGTGTGGCCACAAGCGACGAGGAGCAGGCTGTGTCCACTGAAAGGCTCGGACCACGGAAATCGAAGGCGTGCGACAGCCGGTTGGACAACATCACCATCGTCGAGCTGGTAGCGGTGCTTGACGAGATGTGGTCCCGGCTGATCGTCCCCAAGCGCTCCAGCAGATTGTCGAGGCTGAATCCGCCAACGAATACACCGACCCGCTGCCCTGCTAATGCGGTACAGTCCCGCCCTGCGTCTTCAAAAGCCTCCCACGTCGCCTCGAGCAACAATCGCTGCTGCGGGTCGAGGACTGCTGCCTCACGGGCGGAGAGGCCGAAAAACCTAGCGTCGAACTCGTATGGCGATTGATCCAGAAAACCGCCGTAGCGGGCGTAGGTTTTTCCTGGCTGGCCAGAGTCAGGATGCCAGAATCGCTCGAGGTGCCAACGATCCCGAGGCACCTCGCTTATGGCGTCTATACCGTCTAGGAGCCGTGACCAAAAGAGAGCCTGCGCACTTTATGCCGCCCGGAAAGCGGCAACCGATTCCAACAATTGCAATTGGTTCAGACATCGAACTCCTTCAGAATATCAATGACCACCAAAAGAGGTGTACCGTATGGGTTTTCGGCAAGGGTGGCTTTTCCCCGACCGCAAATCGTGATGAAGAGTGCGGAAAGGTTGAAAGGGGAGTCTCCGTTGAGTTCGATATAGCTGCTTTCGATTCAAGCTACCTCATATCGAGGTCCCGCCGACAGATGGCTCTGAATTGTCGGAAGTACCGCAACATCGGAAAGCGACCAATTTGAACAACCAGCCTAGGCCCGATAGGCAACAGGTATGGCAAACAAGATCTCTAAACGGGTAAGGCACGCAGTTCGCACCAAATCCATAACTACGAACATAATCTGCGTCCAGCACGTCAGTATTAGGTATTCCAGCAGACGTTGCAAAAACGCCACATCGAGCAAAGTGCGACGGGCCTCTGCTTACGCGTGCGAGCGCCGGCAACAGCAATTGGAATCCGACCAGCGTGGAGTGGAGTTGTGCTGACGCGAATTATGCATCCGAGCTTTGCCCAGTATTCCGTTCCTGCGAAATCTCAGCAGTATTCATACCGCGTCTTCGAGCAGGAGATCGGCTCCCTTTTCACCCACCATGATGGTCGGGGCGTTCGTGTTACCGGACGTTAGCGAGGGGAAAATGGAGGCGTCGATCACGCGAAGCGCATCCAGGCCATGCATGCGCAGGCGGCTGTCGACCACGGATGACGCAGGGTCGGGAACCCATGCGGCAGGTACCGACAGAATGAAACACGCTCGAAGCACGCTCGCGGATATCGTTGATGAGTTGGCAGCCATCTCGTGCGGTGCCAATCTCAATCCGGTCCCCGTGTTGCGCGCCAATGGCATCGGGGCATGCTCGCCATCCCGATCGTAATGCTGATCGTGACCTCGGCGCTCAAGAGCTATGACATGAACCGAGAGCTCGTCGCCCGAAGCCTTGGTGCCAACAGCCTCAAGGCCTTTCCTATCCTCGCGTTTCTGACCTCGTTCGATGAGGTGATCGTCATAATGTTCGTCTCCGGCGGCGAGAACTCAACGCTCACTCGCAATATGTCCACCGCGCTCCGTGATCAAATCGATCCCACCATAGCCTCGATCTCGACCATCATGATCGAAGTGAGCTCCCTGCTGCTGGCCCCTTCCCAGCTCTTCGGGCGGTCGACAAAAAGACTAGCGCATAGCGGCGATCGTGATGGGCGGTTTTTCGAAATTTGACTGAAGCTCGGACTACTCAGCAAAGATCCGAGCCGATTGATAGGATATTCGATGTCGGCCAGAAGTTCGCTTGACCAGTCATTCGCTCTTGAGCCCAAGCTCGATCGCCGCAGCAGTGATCCTGCTCGATGCGATCGAGTCGTCCCGAAAAGCCTCGAGTGCCTTGCGGTATGCTGTTGCCGCAAGCTCTCTCTCGCCAAGCACAACTCGAGAGCGCATGAGACGAGTCCAGCCCTCGACGTCTCGCGGAGAACTCTCCAAGCGCGCAGCCAGACCTTCGACCATCGATCTGATCGCGGCATCCTGCTCACCCACAGGCATCGCACCTAGTTCGGTCAATTTCTCGATGCCATGGCTGTTATCTTCCTTGAGGGCAGCCACCGCGTCGGGAGTTGAGGCTGCCCCTGAGTTGCTGTTTTCGGCGGCCTTCGCCTTGGCCTCCTCGTACGATAGCCTGAGCTCGGCGGAATTTGGATCAAGCTCTACTGCTCTCGCAAAGGCGGTCGTTGCCTGTTCAAAGCGGCCCGTGTGAAAATAGGACCAACCGAGCATCCGCCAACCTCTGACGTCGTCTGGCGTCGTTTCGAGTCGAGCCGCTAGCCGCTCGATCATCGTGTCGACATCGGGGAGCAGTTTCTCCTCCTTTGGCCCCGGTTCTGTTGTTGCAATAGAGCGCGTGTAGTCCTGGAGGCGCTCTAGCACTTCGTCGTCCGCTCCCGATAGTGAGAATGAGTTCGCGTCCCCTGAGCCAAATGCCTGGGATGGAGCACCCACTTTGGAAATAGCCGAACCAATGCCTCCAATCACGAGAACAACCGCGACAGGCACGATCAAGGTCCTGGTGGTGCTTCGCAGGATCTGGCCGAACTCCCGGGTTGATGGCTGCGGCCGAGCGAGGAGAGCAAGTCTCGCCGCATCCGCTTCTGCTTCGTTGAGCTTTCCAATTTTGAGCTGAGCTGCGATCTCCTCCAGATGCGCTTTGATTTCCTGTTGGCCAAATCGCTCCCTGCGCGAGCCCCTCCCTCGCAGCAGAGACATGAGTAGCACCACGACTACGCATGAAGAGCCGAAAAGACACCAGCCCAGGAACGTCAAAGACATCTGCAAACTCCGAAACTCGAATACCGACCTCAACGCCAACGACTTTCTACAACCCCCAAGGGAACGGTGGTGTAATCATCCGCAACCCGTCAGAGCTTTCTGCGGAACTCGGCGCGGATGCCAAAATTGTCCTCCTCGCCGCCCCCGAGGATCTGATAGGTTGCATCAGCGCGGAACAGCCAGGCCCGGGTGATTGGAATCTGATAGCGCACACCGAATGCGTACTGCGGATCCGCGGCGCCGATATCGGTGATCGGTTCACCGAATGGCTGCACGGTAGCGACCTCGAAGACGAGTTGCTGATCAAGATTGAAGAGATATTGCAAGCCAATCGCACCGCCCCAGGCGTTAGAGCCCGTATCGTTGAGTTTCGGATAGCCAGTCAGAGCGTCGGTCTCGAAGTTGATGCCGACATTCTTCAGAATACCCGCGCCATTGCCGTCAACCAGAGGCTGCGGATTTCCGGAGCCGACAAAAAAATTGGCATAAGGGATCAGCGTGCTCGGCAAGCCCGAAATCAGGCTGTTCTCCGAAATGATGACAAAGCCTTCGTCATCCTTGCCGTTACCGAAGTTCGCGAAGACCCGGGTTGAGTTCGATATGGTGTTGGCATAGCGCCGGGTGTAAGCGGCGGTCACGAAGTTCGTGAGTTGGCCGTCCACCTCGCCGTCGACGCCTTGTATCAGGCCATAGCCCGCTTCGATATATCCGTTGAAGGCATCGATGAAGGTGGTTACGCCATAAACGTTGGCATTGTGCTTGTCGGCGCCGAGGATGCCCGCATTGTTGACGTTGTCAAACGCAGCGAAGAAGGTGATGTCGAAGTTCGGCAAGCCCAGC
>Ga0180220_1002341_pt1 | contig 12317 bp, 7 predicted proteins | sample eDN5th37CBELigBY_FD_151335 | JGI IMG/M metagenome (GOLD analysis project Ga0180220, IMG submission 151335) | Enriched backyard soil microbial communities from Emeryville, California, USA - eDNA 5th pass 37_C BE-Lig BY (version 2) (version 2) | ecosystem: Environmental > Terrestrial > Soil >... | reverse complement strand
CCAGGAGATCGGACTTCAGGCGCACCATCAGCACCTGCGTCTCGGGATCGCCGAATCGCACGTTGTACTCGATCAGCTTGGGACCCTCGGCCGTGAGCATCAGGCCGGCGTAGAGCACGCCTTTGAACGGCATGCCCTTCCTGGCCATACCCTCGATGGTCGGCTTGATGATCTCGGCCATGACGCACTCGGAAAGCTCCGGCGTGAGCACCGGGGCCGGCGAGTAGGCCCCCATGCCGCCCGTGTTTGGCCCCGTATCGCCATCTCCCACACGCTTGTGGTCCTGCGCCGTCGCGAGCGGCAGCGCCGCCGTCCCATCCGAGAGCGCGAAGAAGCTCGCTTCCTCCCCTTCGAGGAATTCCTCGATCACGACCTCGGCTCCGGCCTCACCGAAGACGCCGGCGAAGCAGGCTTCCACCGCAGCCACCGCCTCGGCCCGCGTCGCCGCCACGACGACCCCTTTGCCGGCCGCGAGACCATCCGCCTTGACCACGACAGGAACCCGATGACCGGCGAGGTACCCGAGCGCCTCCGCCCGGTCGGAAAAGCGCCCGTAGGCTGCCGTCGGGATCCCGTGCTCGCGGCAGAAGTCCTTGGTGAAGCCCTTGGAGCCTTCGAGCTGCGCCGCCGCGCGCGAGGGGCCGAAGTGCTTGATCCCAGCGGCCGCAAGGTCATCCGCAAGCCCGGCCACGAGCGGCGCTTCCGGACCGATCACCACGAAATCGATACGTTTCTCGCGGCAGAACGCCACGATGTCGGCGTGCCGCGTCACGTCGATGGGAACGCATTCGGCGATCTCCGCCATCCCGCCGTTCCCGGGCGCGCAATAGAGCTTGCCGAGCAGCGGGCTGCCCGACAGCGCCCAGGCCAGGGCGTGCTCGCGGCCCCCCGCGCCGATCAGAAGCACGTCCATGTACAAGGTCCTTTCGCGAAAGTTCTGGATAGATGGGCACCGCTGCCGCGCCCCGGGCGGACAGGTGTTACCATGCGACTTTCCGCCAAGAAAGGAAGCTGCCCGCCGTTTCACAGATCGCCGCGCCGGATTTCGCCATGTTGCAAGGCATGCTAATCGGACGCTGCGCAATGGGCGCAGCATTGTTCCGTGGAAGTCTCCGGCACGTCGCCGCAAGGACCAGACAACCGCCATCAGTCGCTGGCTGACCGCTCTCGGGAGTGAGCATGACCACCGCCGAGCCCGCTCGCGCCGGACGCACCGGCGCCAACATCGCCCAGCTCACCGTTTCCGAGCTCTCGAGCGCCATCAAGCGCACGCTCGAGGACGGCTTCGGCTTCGTACGCCTGCGCGGCGAGATTTCGGGCTATCGCGGCCCCCACGCATCCGGCCATTGCTACTTCGCGCTGAAGGACGACAAGGCCAAGATCGAGGCCGTGATCTGGCGCGGCAACTTCTCACGCCTGCGGTTCCGGCCGGAGGAGGGCCTGGAGGTCATCGCGCAGGGCAAGGTCACGTCGTTCCCCGGCGCCTCGAAGTACCAGATCGTCATCGAGTCGTTGGAGCCGGCCGGCGTCGGGGCCCTGATGGCTCTGCTCGAGGAGCGCAAGCGCAAGCTCGGCGCCGAGGGCCTGTTCGCCGAGGAGCGCAAGCGTGAGCTGCCGTTCCTGCCGGGCGTGGTCGGCATCGTCACCTCGCCGACCGGTGCCGTGATCCGCGACATGCTCGCTGGCTTTACCGAGCGGTTTCCGGCGCGCGTCCTGCTGTGGCCGGTCCGCGTTCAGGGCGAGACGTCGGCCGCCGAGGTCGCGGCGGCCATCCGCGGCTTCAATGCACTTCCCCAGGGAGGACGCGTGCCTCGTCCTGACGTGCTGATCGTCGCACGTGGCGGCGGCAGCCTCGAAGACCTCTGGGGCTTCAATGAGGAGATCGTCGTCCGCGCCGCCGCGGAAAGCGGCATTCCTCTCATCTCCGCCGTCGGCCACGAGACCGACTGGACATTGATCGACCTCGCCGCCGATGCGCGCGCGCCAACGCCGACGAAAGCCGCCGAATGGGCCGTGCCGAAGCACTCGGAGCTTATCGAGCGCACCGGCGAGCTGGGGCTGCGCCTCATGCAGTGCGTCAGGCGGCGTCTGGAGGAGGCGCGCGCGCACTGGCGGGCCGCCGTGCGGGGACTGCCACGCCCCGACGAGCTGACGGCGCTGCCGCGTCAGCGCTTCGACGCCGTTGAGAAGCGGCTGGCGCGCGCGCTCATGGCCAACACGCAGGCCCACGCCAAGCGGCTCGCCCTGGTCACGCCGAGGCTCCAGCCGCGCCTGCTGACGGTCCGCATCGAGCGGGAGCACACGCGCCTCGAACGATGCGCCTCGAAGGCTGCCGATGCCCTGTCGCGCAGCACCGCCACCCGAAGGCTGCATCTCACGCGCGTCTCAGCCCGTCTGAGCCCCGTCCGCACCATCGAGCGCATCTCGCGGGCGACCGAGCGCCTCGAGACGCTCGAACGTCGCCACTGGGCGGCCTTCGGGAGCCTACTCTCGCGCCGTCGCCAACGCCTCGAAGCGCAGGGCCAGATGCTCGCGTCGCTCAGCTACCACAGCGTGCTCGGGCGCGGCTTTGCGCTCATCCGCGACGCATCCGGCCAAGCCGTCCGCTCGGCCACGACACTGGCCACCGGCGCTCCGATCGACATCGAGCTGGCCGATGGTCACGTGGGTGCCGTCGTGACCGCTGGAGGCCCTGCCGACCACACTGGCAGGCCTCCCGGCTCCGAGAGGTCGCGCGCAGCAGATGGAGATTCCCCTCGCCCGCGTTCGAGCGCCGCCGACCTGCGCATCCGCCCATCGCCACGCCGCCGCTCGTCGGGCCGCGACACTGGTGGCCAGGGCTCGCTCTTCTAACCACGGCGAAGCGCCCCACATTACGGAACAGCGTCTGGCCTCCGAGGGCGCTTTTATGTATGTTGGCCGGGTTTGCCGCCAACTGCGGCGTCTGCGCCCGGTCTCACCAGGTAGGATTGATGAATAGGTTCGAACGTCTGTTCGGTCTCAAGGGCGAGGCCCGCATCGCGTACATGGCCGGCGAGTTCCGCGTCGAGCAGCCAGGCGATTTCGTGCTCTGCGCGGTGACCGGAAAGCCCATCCCCATCGGTGAGCTGCGCTATTGGAGCGTCGAGCTGCAGGAGCCTTACAGCTCGCCGGAAGCCTCGCTGCAACGCTACCTCGAGGTCCACAAGGACCGGGCCGGCCGCTCACGAAAGGGCGGCACGCCGCGCGGCGAGTGACGATTCCAGAAGGCTGGCCAGCCTTACGCTGTCACGCTCGTCGAACACGATTCGTATTCCCACGGTGCGTGCCACCTGTCCGAGAATATCGAGCGCCCCGTTGCCGTCGGCGAGCCGCACCCAATCCTTCTCCGTCGTGACGAGCGTCGCGCCACGGCGTTGCGCCTCGCCGAGGAGCGCCGTCGCGTCGCCTTCCGTGAAGGCATGATGATCGGCGAAGCCGCGTCGCGCCACCACACGCGCGCCGAGCCTCTCCAGGAGGCCGAAGAACCGCTCCGGCGCACCGATGCCGCTGAAGGCCAGCACCGGCAGGTCCCGCAGCCATTCGCAATCGCCCGAAGGCCGCGTCGTCGCGCGCAGGACCGGACCGCCGAAGTTCTCTCTCAGCCACCGGATGAAAGTGCTCTCGCTCTCCTTGCCCGCCTCCACGTCCGCAGGCGCATTCACGACGATCGCGTCGGCAAGTGAAAGCTGGAACGCAAGCGGCGCCCGCAGCGGACCGGCGGGAATGACCAGCCCGTTGCCGATGCCGCGCCGCGCATCGACTACCGCAATTGAAAGATCCTTCGCCAGGGCACCGTTCTGAAGACCGTCATCCATGATGATGGCCTGGAACCGCTCGGTCGCTGCCGCGATTGCACGCGCGCCGGGGACACGGTCCCGCGCAACGAACGTCGGAGCCACGCCCGCCAGCAGCAGCGGCTCATCACCGATGTCGGCTGCCTTGTCCCGATCGGCCGACACGCGATGCGGGCCGACGATGCGTCCGCCGTAGCCGCGCGTCAGGAAAGCCGGTGCCACGCCGCGAACCAGAAGCTCCCTCGCGACATGAATCGAGAGCGGCGTCTTCCCCGTCCCGCCCGCAGTGAAATTGCCGATGCAGATGACCGGCATCCCGGCACGAAAGGCCTGGGACCGCCGGAACCGGCGCTCGGCGGCTTTTCCCCACAATGTCGCCAGGGGAGCAAGCGCGCGCGCCACGGGCGTCGGCCTGTCGGCGTACCACCAGCCCGGCTCGCGGAGAGGCAACTCAGCCTCCGGACGCCGCGCGCCGGACTTCTCCGTTCGGCAGCAATGGAGCAATCGCCTCGATCGTCCGCTCGAGCGCTCCGGAGAGCATCTGCAGCGCCCGCCGGGCATTGCCGCGCATCGTCTCCACGCGGCCCGGCTCTGTCATGAGGCTCACGACGGCATGCGCCAGCTCGTCGGCCGTACGGACCTCCGTCGCCGCCTGGGCATCGAACAGCGCCTGGTAGGCATCCGAGAAATTGTGCGTGTTCGGGCCCGTAAGGACCACCGCGTCGTGATGGACGGCCTCGATCGGGTTCTGTCCACCGTGCGCGATGAGCGAGCCGCCGACGAATGCCACCGCCGAAGCCGCATAGAGCGTGCCGAGCTCGCCGATCGTGTCGACGACATAAACGTCCGTGCCGCGCTCCGGCAGCTCGCCCAGCGACCGGCGCCGCACGACGAGGCCGAGCGCCGTCGCCATGTTCGCCACGGTCGCTCCCCGCTCGGGATGCCGCGGTGCGATCAGCGTGACCAGGCCGTCGATCCTGCGCCTTGCTGCAACGTGGGCTTCCGCGACGACCTGCTCCTCTCCGGCGTGGGTGCTGGCGGCGACGATGCGGGGGCACCCGGCAAGGGCCTGCTCGAAGGCCGCCAGCGTGGCGGCATCGACGGGCGGCGGCGGCGCGTCGATCTTGAGATTGCCGACCGCGAACACGTGCGGTGCCCCGATCTGCATGAAGCGGCGCGCAAGTTCCTCATTCTGCGCGAGGACGATGTCAAAGCGCGAGAACAATGCCGCGGAGAGCGCGGGGCGACGCAGCCAGCGATCGAACGAACGGTCGGACATGCGTGCATTGACCAACGCGAGCGGAATGCCGCGTGCCGTCGCGGCAAGCACCAGGTTGGGCCACACCTCCTGCTCGGTGAAGATCCCGAGGCACGGCCGCCAATGATCGAGAAACGCCTCGACGAAGGATGGCTCGTCGAGCGGCACATATTGATGCAGGATGCCTGCGCCGAGCCTGCCTGCGGCGAAACGCGCCGATGTCACCGTGCCCGTCGTCAGCAGCATGGCCATGTCGGGATGCCGCTCCGCGAGCCGCGTAATCAACGGCAGCACGGCGCTCGTCTCGCCGACGCTGGCGGCATGCACCCAGACGACGGAGCCGCATGGACGCTCGATCGACGCGCGCCCGAGCCTCTCGCCCAGCCTCAGCGGATCTTCCTTGCCCTTCCGCTCTCGGAACCGAAGGATATACGGCGCTGCCGGCCGGGCGAGCCGGGTGAGCATACGATAGGCCTGTATCTCGAGGCACCCGCTCGTCACGCGCGTCTTGTTCGCATGTGGGTCGGTCTGACCGGTTTGGCGCATCGGGCCGACCATGTGACAATCTGCGGTTGCTCTAGGAGTCTCAGACGACCACGCGGCTGCCTAAGTGCTTCTATAGGCAACAGGTGAGCCGTTTGCCAAGCACTTCCGGGTGGTTTTCCGACAATCATCGCGAGCGGCCTCCCGTTTGCCGGCGCAAGCATCGCCGACAGTTGCTGACGGCTCTCGACCGGCTCTTGCGTTTTATGCGCCACCTTGCGCATTGTGCCGCGCCAAACGGCAGAAAAGGGACCGATTCCCTCTGATGGGAAAGATCGCGAAGCATCAACGGCGGGCGGTGCGCCGGGTCGTCCGGGGTTGGCGGCAGGGGATCGTCGAGCGTTCCCCCGGCTGGCTGCGAACCTCGTTCGGCCCTGCCGTAAACTGGGCCGACATGCTGCTCGTCGACCACGGCATTTTTCGCCTCGCCTATCTCAATCTGCACCGGCTCGGCCGGAGCGCGTGGCGCTCGGCGCAGCCGGCCCCGCATCAGTTCGAACGCCTCGCGAGGCTTGGCATCCGGACGATCGTCAACCTGCGCGGTCCCCGCATCTGCGGCAGCTACTGGCTCGAGCAGCAGGCCTGTGCCCGGCTCGGCCTCAACCTCGTGAACTACCAGGTGCGCTCACGTGCCGCGCCATCGAAAGACGAGCTGCTGGGCGCACGCGACCTCCTGTGCGGCCTCGAAGGCCCGGTCCTTTTTCACTGCAAGTCGGGCGCCGACCGCGCCGGACTGATGAGCACGCTCTACCTGATCACGGCCGAAGGCGTGCCCGTCGACAAGGCGCGCCGGCAGCTCTCCCTGAAGTTCGGCCACATCCGCCAGTCGGACACCGGTATCCTCGACTATTTCTTCGAGGACTACCTCGCCGCCAATGCCGCTTCGCCGATCGAGTTCTACGACTGGGTGGAGAACGTCTACGATCCTGAACGTCTCAAGCACTCGTTCATCGCCCGCGGCTGGGCCAACATCATCACGAACCGCATTCTCAACCGCGAGTGACGCCACCGCAGGTCCCCGGACGTACGACGCCAGGCATTGCCTGAACCGAGGCCAACGGCGCCTGCGACGCGGCTCAAGGGCTGCTCTCGCGCAACGGCAGGAAGGGATCGCGGCGCGGCGCCTTCGTACGTGAGGCGGGCGGCGTGACCAAACGTGGCAGCGGCGCCCGCTCGACCGTCGCCGAAGGTATGGTCTCCTCATCGCGAGGTGCGGTGGATCCCGGATCTTGAGGAGCCTGCCCGCCAGCCGGAATGCCGACCGGGGGATCCGGCGCCGTCGGTAACTGAGCGTCGATCGGGGTCTTCGGCACCTCGGCCTGCCGCTTCTTCAGCTCCTCGAGCCGGCGCTGCTCCGCCTCCAGGCGCTCGGCGAGCTGCCGAGCGGCCTCCGCGTTGGCGCGATCTTCGTCGAGCTTGCGCAGGCGCTCGAGCTCGGCCACCTCCCGCTCGACCTTCCGCACGACGATTTCCCGCTCCAGCGCCTCCATGTCGAGCTTGGGCTCGAGCGCCGGCAAATTCGCGAGCCGTCCCGCATACCGCACCGTCACCGCCGGGAGTTCCGGACGCGTCGATCCGCCAGCGCGCTGCGCCGCGTCTCGGGCCTCCAGACGCCATTCACCGCCGATATGCAGATGATCGAGGTCCACCACGACACGTCCGGTGAGCTGCCCTTGCGGCACCGTGACCACCAGTGGCTCTACCCTCAAAGCCCCGTCCGCGATGGCCACCGGAAGTCGCTGCGTTCCGATCGGCACGCCCTGTGACTGAAGTGCCAGCCAGAGCTGGTCTCTCAGCGCTCCTTGTGGAACCTCGCCCTTGAGCGAGATCACCGCCTCCGCAGCCGTCGCGACCGCCGTCGGTGCCCATCGCGTGAGCCGCGCTTGCGACAGGCGCACATCGCCACCGCCTGTCAGCGCGGCAACCAGCCCGCGCGGAGAGATCGCCGTGCTTTGCAGCTTCAGCATGACCGTAAGCCCGCCGAGCGCCGTCGGCGAGGGCGACGCGATCCGCTCGAGCTTGGCGCCGATGACGCCGCCTTCGGCCGACATGCGTACGCCGGCCGGCGCCTTGTTCAGGGAGAGAACGCCCGATGCGTGTCCGCCGAGCATGCCGGCATCCGTCAGGCGGGCATCCAGTCCCTCCGCGCGCGCCGAGATGTCCAGCTTTGCATCAGTGACTGCAAGGTCTTGCGCGAGGGCCAGTCGCTTGACGTGCAGCTTGATACGGCTTCCGGCAAGCCGCGTGGCCGTGGAGAGATCGAGGGCCCGTTCGCTCCAGGGCGATTTTGCGTCCGTGTCCTCGGCGGCCCGCGCCTCTCCCGAGCCGAGCAGCGCGAACAGGCCTTGCAGGGACGCCTCGGCAATCTTCAGCTCACCTGAAACCCGCGTCGAATCGCCGTCGGTCTCGAAGCGCAGCTCGCCGCCCGCGTCGGTATCGCCGATGCGCATGCGCGAGGACACGATCTTGAGGCCCCCGCCGTTGCGCTCGATTTCGGCCGTTCCGTCGACGGCGCTTTCAAATCCCGGCAGTGCGGCCAGGCCAACGCTTGCCAACCCTCGACTGAGGTTCTTGAGCGACAGCGCGATCTCGCCCTCGAGACCGAGCACATCGCCGTCGGTCAGCGCCGCGCGGCCCCTGTACGAGGCGCGGACGCCGTCCGCATTGACCGCGGCCAGCGTCGTCATGCCGGCCTTCGGGCTGCCGATGCCCCTGAGCGTGAGTTCCAGCCCGGTCGCGGGCGTCGCCGCCGGTGGCGGTGTGGAGACGCCCAGTGCCTTGCCGATGAGCCGCCTCGCCGCCTCGCCGTCGAACGTCGCCGCGAAGTCGACCGGCCTGTCGCGCCATCCGGCCTGCTCCTTCCCGAGCCGGAGCGTCCCTGCAATGCGGCTGCCCGCGAGCGTGCCGTCGAGCGAGAGATCGTGCGTATCGGGCCCTTTCGCCCCCACGGCCAGGCGCCCCGCGAGACGCATCGGCACCATGGTGCCCGCGTCGCTGCTGCTGGGAGCGAGGTCCGGCGGAAGCCCGGCAAGGCGGGCCAGCGCCGCAATGCCCTCGCTGGTCTCGGCAATCGCAAGGCCGGTCAGAACTCCCTTCGCCTCGGCTCGCGCCAATCCGGCAATGTCGCCTCTGAGCTCGAGCTGATAGCCGTCCGTCGAGGCCAGCCGGAGCTGCGGCATCGAGAGGTTGCCGCCGGCCAGTTTGAGCTCCGTCACCGCATCGCGGAACGAGACCGATCCAACGACCAGGCGATCGATCCTCAGCCTGATGTCGGCATCGGTCGCGGCGATGCCGCTTTTCGGGTCGGCTTTGACGCCCGCCAGCCCGGCAATCAGGTCGCGGATCGCCTTGGCAGGCTCGCTCCCGCTCGGCACGACCGGCGTGAGGTCGAGCTCCGAGCCTTCGAGGTTGAGGACGACCTGCTGGGGTTCGCCGGCTTTCCAGCTCGCGTCGCCGGACAGCATGTTGCGGCCGACTTCGAGCGTCAGGTTGCGCCCCGAAACCTCCTTCGATCCAAGCGACAGGTCCCCGACCAGCGTGAAAGGACCATCCCGCGTCGGCAGGGTCAGCTTGCGGTCGCGCGCCACCCAGCCCGTGAAGCGGGCCATGCTCGCCCCCCTGAGGATAACGCGGCCGCTGTATCGCAGGTCTGTCTGTGGTCCGTCGAACGAGCCGGACGCCGCGAGTCGCGCGCCACCCGGCAAGGCGGCGCTCAGGCTCTTGACGTTGAGGCGGCCCTGGGCGTGCTCGAGTACGGCGATCAGGTTGCTCACCACCTCGCCGCCCAGCGTCGCCTGGTCGATCGTCAGGGAGGCTCGCGTTCGCCCCTCGGTCGAGAGAATACGCGACACCGCCGCCGCCACTCCCTGCGCCAGCTCGAGCGGCGCCCCGCCGGTGCCCGCGCCCGCGATCTTGTCGAGATCGAGCCAATGCGACTTCAGCGTCACCGAGATATCAGCCTGGTCGGTCCAGTTGACGCGCGCACCGCCCGTGGCAAGCTGGGGTCGGCCATCCTGCTCGAAGGAGAGCGATAGGTCTGTCAGCGTGAAGCCCTTGGTATCGCCCTCGAGCGCGGCGCGCATATCGAACTCGCCGCCCGCCTTCGGATCGCCCCCGATACCGAGGAACCCGCCGCCCCTCGACTTGCTCGCCAGCGATGCCGGCAGGGGCAGCCGCGCGGCGAGTTGTCCGGCGATCTTGATATTGCTCAGCACGTCGCGCGCGTCGCCTTCGAGGCTGTAGCTGACGCCGCTCGACGGATCGCGAATGGTCCCCTTGAAGCGAACGCTGCCGTCCTCTGCCGCCTTGGCCGTGGAAAGACGGATCTCTCGCGCTTGCCCGCCGCGCGCGAACGTGGCCGCGAGACGGTAGGGCCCCTCCAGCGCCTGCGCCGAGAGCTCACCGTCGATGTTCTCGAATTTCGTCTTCGGCGTGCCGTCGGGTGCGAGAATGGCGAGCGTTCCGCCGGATATGCGCACCGCGTCGAAGGCCACGCGCGCGGGCATGTAGCTTCCGCGGAAATTCTCCGGCGACAGACTGGCCCAATTGCCGCCGCCCCTGCCGTCGAGGACCAGCGTGACGGTGGGCTTCTTGAGCTCGATGTTCTTCGCCTCGATCGCCCCCGAGAGAAGGGCACTGACCGAGAGCCATACGGTAAAGTCCTCCGCCACGAACATCGGCCGCCCGACCGTGCCCTGCGTATCGGCTATGCGCACCTGCTCGAACTGAACGTAGGGGACGGGGAGCAGCCGGAGATTGACCCGGCCGCCGAGCCGTACCTCACGCCCCAGGAAGCGCGTCGCCTCCTCCTCGAGAACGCCGCGATACCGGTTCCAGTCGACCACGGCGGGAGCGACGAAGAGCGTCGCGAGCAGCCCGACCAGGAGACCACCAATGGCAAGCAAGACCCGGTTCATAGGCCGTCCACGTCTGGCGGCCGCCCTGTCGCCGGTCGGCCCGCAGATTCCCACTGTCCCGGCCGGGCATCCCCGGCCGATCCCTTCCCTCCATGCTTATGCCACAGACGGGCACGCTTTTGGACCGGCAATTTGCCGGCCCCACCCACTGTGGACGGCCATCTCCGCGGCAAGCGTGCTCACACGACCGGCGAGAGCCCGCCGTCGACGTTGATCGCCGTTCCCGTGATGTAGGAACCCGCGTCCGAAGCCAGGAACAGCGCCGCATTGGCAAACTCTTGCGCGGTGCCGAGCCGCCCCATGGGAAGCGACTTGCCCATCTTCGCGTAATAGTCCTCGATCGACGTGTTGCTGCCTTCGGCGGCGTGGCGCCGCACCCATTGGTCGCTCTCGATTCGCCCGACGAGGAGCCCGTTGACGAGGACGTTGTGCTTTGCGCCTTCACCGGCGAGCACCTTGGTCAGCGCCATGCCGGCGGCACGGGAGACGGCGGTGGGCGCGCCTTCCGCCGGCGGCGCCTTGGCACCCGTATTCAGCACGTTGATGATACGCCCGAAACGGTTGGCCTTCATCGACGGCAGCGCCAGCCGGCAAAGGCGGATCGCGGCAAACAGCTTGAGATCGAGATCGTGCTGCCAGAGCTCGTCGCTGATGTCCTCGAACGGCGCGCGCTGCGACGTTCCGGCATTGTTAACGAGAACGTCGACGCCACCCATTCCGGCGACCGCCTCCTTGTAGACGCGCTCGCACTCCGCGGCCTTGGTGATGTCGGCCGAGATGGCGACGGCCTTCGGCGCCCCTGCCGCTGCCACTTTCACGCGGGCCGCTTCCAGCACGTCGGCGCGCCGCGCCACGATCGCCACGCTGGCACCGGCACGCGCGAACGTCTCGGCCATCGCGAGACCGAGTCCGGCACTGCCGCCGGTTATGATGGCCTTGCGGCCTTGCATGGTGAACTGCATGGGCGTCCTCCTTCCCTCAGGGACTGGCATGATGGAATGGTCGCCAGCTTAAGCCGGGGCCGGCGGTCCGCGCCAGTACTTGGGCGCCGGATCGCCATTGTGCCGGCCCGCACGATTCCGTCGAGGCTGGCTTCGGCATCGCATATGAGACGACGTTCCCGACCGGAGACGGCCATTGACGCCCAGCGCCTCAACCCCGCCGACCGCCGGCAGAAGCCGGCCAATGACGCGCATCGTCGTCTGCGCCGATGATTACGCCTTCACGCCCGGGGTCAGCCGGGGCATCCGAGAGCTGATCGCCGCTCGCCGCATCTCGGCAACCAGCGTCATGACGGGTTCCGAGTGCTGGCCGTCGGAGGCCGCCGCGCTGAAGGCGGTCGCCGGCGATGCCGACGTCGGCCTGCACGTGACGCTCACCGACCAGAGGCCGCTCGGTCCGATGCCGACGTTCGCGCCCGACGGCCGCTTCCCGCCACTGCTGGCGGTCTTCCGTGCGGGCCTGATTCGCCGCTTGCCGCTCGGCGAGATCGAGGCCGAGATCGAGCGCCAGGTTGCGGCGTTCGTCAGCCACTACGGCGCCGCGCCATCCCACATCGACGGCCACCACCACATGCACCAGCTTCCAGGCGTGCGCGACATCGTTCTGCGTATCGCCGCCCGCATCGGCGGCGGCCGCACCTGGGTTCGCTGCTGCGCCGAGGCCAGGTCCTCGATTCTGCGCCGCGGTGTCGGTGTCGCCAAAGCCGTGGTCATCGGCGCGCTCGGCCCGCCCCTCATGCAAGGGGCGCGGGCGCTCGGCGTCCCCTTAAACCGGGGCTTCTCC
>Ga0180220_1002339_pt1 | contig 12323 bp, 7 predicted proteins | sample eDN5th37CBELigBY_FD_151335 | JGI IMG/M metagenome (GOLD analysis project Ga0180220, IMG submission 151335) | Enriched backyard soil microbial communities from Emeryville, California, USA - eDNA 5th pass 37_C BE-Lig BY (version 2) (version 2) | ecosystem: Environmental > Terrestrial > Soil >... | reverse complement strand
CATTGAAAGGGACGTAGAGGAAGGCACGCTGACGGAAACGCAGGCGCAGGAGCTTGTCGACCATTTCGTCATGAAGCTCAGAATCGTGAAGTTCCTGCGGACGCCGGATTATAACGAGCTGTTCAGCGGCGATCCGACTTGGGTGACGGAATCGATCGGCGGAATGTCGGCAAACGGGCAAACCCGGGTGACGAAAAACAGCTTCCGTTTCCTCCATACGCTGTACAATTTGGGACCCGCGCCCGAGCCGAACTTGACGGTATTGTGGTCGGAACAGCTGCCGGAAGCCTTCAAGAAATATTGCTCGAAGGTATCGATCGAGACAAGCTCGATCCAGTACGAAAACGATGATTTGATGCGCCCGATCTACGGAGACGACTACGGGATCGCCTGCTGCGTGTCCGCGATGCGGATCGGCAAGCAAATGCAGTTTTTCGGGGCCCGGGCCAACCTGGCGAAATGTTTGCTGTATGCGATTAACGGCGGCGTCGACGAAAAATCCGGCGCGCAGGTCGGGCCGGAATATCCGGCGATCAGATCCGAGGTGCTGTCGTACGACGAAGTCGTCAAACGGCTGAAGCCGATGATGGAGTGGCTGGCGAAGCTGTACATGAACTCGCTGAACGTCATCCACTACATGCATGACAAATATTGCTACGAACGCATCGAGATGGCGCTGCATGACCGCGACATCCTCCGTACGATGGCCTGCGGCATCGCGGGGCTGTCCGTGGCTGCCGATTCGCTGAGCGCGATCAAACATGCCAAGGTGAGACCGGTCCGCAACGAACGGGGCATTGCCGTCGATTTCGAGATCGAAGGGGAATATCCTTGCTACGGCAACAACGACGACCGGGTGGACCGGATCGCCGTCTGGCTGGTGGAAACGTTCATGAGCATGATCCGCAAGCACAAAGCGTACCGGAACGCGATGCCGACCCAATCGATCCTGACCATCACGTCGAACGTCGTATACGGCAAAAAAACCGGAACGACGCCGGACGGCCGCAAGGCGGGCGAGCCGTTTGCGCCTGGCGCCAACCCGATGCACGGCCGCGACAAGAAGGGGGCGCTCGCTTCCCTCAGCTCGGTAGCCAAACTGCCGTACGAGGACAGCCTTGACGGCATCTCCAATACGTTTTCGATCGTGCCGAAAGCGCTCGGCAAAGAGCCGGAAATCCGCAAATCGAATCTGGTATCGATGCTGGACGGATACTTCGGCAGCAAAGCGCATCATCTGAACGTCAACGTATTCGACCGCGAGCAGCTGATCGACGCGATGGAACATCCGGAAAATTACCCGCAGCTCACGATTCGCGTGTCGGGTTACGCCGTCAACTTCGTGAAGCTGACCCGCGAACAGCAGCTTGACGTGATCAACCGCACGTTCCACGGATCGATGTAACATCGGGAATAACAAGCGGCCTTCGGGCAAACCGGAAAATTAGCGGATGCGGAAAGGGTGACTTCAATGATCAAGGGACATATCCACTCCATGGAAACCTTCGGAACCGTCGACGGGCCGGGCATCCGCTTTGTCCTTTTTATGCAGGGCTGCCTGCTGAAATGCCAGTACTGCCATAACCCGGATACATGGGCGCTGGACGGCGGCAAGGAAATGACGGTGGAGGAGGCGCTGTCCGAAATCGAACCGTATTTGCCGTATTACCGGGCATCCGGCGGAGGCCTCACGGTTTCGGGCGGCGAACCTACGCTGCAGTCGCATTTTGTGGCGGAACTGTTTGAGGAAGCAAAAAAACGCTGGAACCTGCATACCGCGCTGGATAGCAACGGATTTAACGATGCGGATCGCATCCATCGGCTGCTGGACGCAACGGACCTGGTGCTGCTGGACATTAAGCATATCGATGACGCCAAGCATATCCGACTGACGGGCAAATCCAACGAACGTACGCTGCAGACGGCGAAGTGGCTGTCGGAGCACGGGCGCAAGATGTGGATCAGGCATGTATACGTCCCCGGGATCCACGATCAAGAAGAAGACTTGCTCGGTCTCGGCCGATTCATCGGGACGCTCCGGGGCGTCGAAAAATTCGAAATTCTCCCGTACCACCAGATGGGCATCTATAAATGGGAGGCGCTTGGAAAAACCTATCCTTTGCAAGGCGTTCCGAGCCCTACCGGAGACGAGGTGCAGCGGGCGTACCGATTGATCGAAGCGGGGCGGAAACAAACCGGAACCGTATAGCGAATCCCAAAAGAGCTCTTTTCTGCATAAGAAAAGGGCTCTTTGATCGATTTTGCCTGGTGCAGGGACTACGAAGCAGGGAGCCATTTTTTACGAAATTATAAAGCAGTAGAGATTTTTATCCCCAAAATAGCAGATTGTTGCACTAACCTTGATGTATACTCATTCTTATAATGAGAAATGAGAGATTTAAGGGGGATCAACGATGAAGGTCAAGAGAAGCTTGTTTCTTTTGATATCGCTGTGCTTCGCCGCATCCTGTTTGCTGACGGCCTGCGAGAACGGAAGCGCGCCCGCGAATGAAAACGCATCCAACGGCAAAGGGACCAAGACCGCCGAAAAAAAGACCGAACCCTTCGATTTGACGCTCCGCCACACCCAGGTCGGCAAAGACAAAGAAAAACGGTTTGCCATCCTCAACGACGTGGTCAAAAAGGTAGAGGCCGAGGTCGACGGGCTGACGTTCAGGCTGGATGGCGTCGATTCCGACGTAAACCGCAAAGAGAAACTTCGCGGCGAGATGGCGGCAGGCAATCCTCCCGATATTTTCGACTTGTTCGGCAGCCCGGATTCGGCCATGTACGCCAAACAGGGGAAGCTGCTGGATTTGACGCCCATCATCGAAGAATTGGGCATCAAGGACAAATTTTCTTCCCTGGACGCCTTTACATACGAGGGGAGGGTGTACGGACTGCCGATCGGCGGTTCGGGCGAAGGGTTTTATTACAACAAGGAATATTTCGGAAAAAAAGGCTGGGCACCGCCGACTACGTTCACGGAGCTGGAAAACATGCTGGCGGAGATCAAACGGGACGGCAAGATCCCGATCGCCGCGGCTTCCAAAGCCGGCTGGATTCCGCTCATGATCACGAACCATTTATGGTCGCGTTACGCCGGCCCGGACATCACCGCGAAATTTGCCGCCGGGGAAGCCGAGTGGACGGACCCGAACGTCGTGAAGGCTTTTGCCAAACATAAGGAATGGAAAGACAAAGGTTACTTTACCGAGGGCGAGCTGGGTCTCGAATATCCCGAATATACGGCTCAATTTACGAGCGGCGAAGCGATTCTGATGTACGACGGCACATGGAAGTCATCCGTTTTCAAGAAAGGGGAATCGGGTGCCGCCATGTTCGGCAAGGTGGGGTTTTTCAATATGCCTCCGGTGGAAGGCGGCGTCGGGGACCAAACCTCGCTGATGCTGAATTTCAACAACGGGTACGGGTTTTCGGCCGCCGTTGCCAAGGATCCGCGCAAGATCGCCGCTGTGAAATCGTTCATCAAAAACATGTTCAACGAAGACATGCAGATCCGCGGACTTGTCGAAGACGGCGTGCTGCCTGCGATGAAGCTGGATGCCGCGGTGCTCGCTTCAAGCATCAACGATAACCTGATGAAGGAGATCGTCGACGTGATCGAAAAAGCGGATACGAAGTTTCCGGCGTTCGACGCCCTGGTTCAAGCCGATGTCACCTCGGAAATCAGCAACGTGCAAATCCAGAAGCTGATCAGCGGCCAAACGACGCCGGAGAAAATGGCGGAAGCGCTGCAGAAGGTGCAGGATGAAGCCAATCGGGCGGCGGATTCCGTCAAGTAAAAAGGAATGTCTTCATACCCGAAGCGCGGGAACGAAACGCATTTTCGCGGGAGGCCTTGTTTTAGGGCGCGTTTGCAACCGGATTTTGCAAAATCTTGAGAAATGGAAGAGTGCCCATGAATTTGCGCAACAAGTTGTTTACGGCATTTGTGGTGTTGATCATCGTGCCCGTTTGCATACTGGGCGTCGTCACGTATATCGTGTCGTCGCATTCGATCGAGGAAAAATACAGCCGACAGACCGAATATTCGCTCAAATCGATCAGCTACAGCATCGGCACCGTGCTGAGGCAGATGGACAACGTGACGGATAACGGCATCGCCACCTCCGTTTTTCATATGGCGCTTGCCGCCAAGGACCCGTCCAAACAGGATTTGAACGAAGAGCAGCTCAGCTTGAACAACAGCCAGCGAAATTTCCGCAACCTGCTGTATAACCACCCCGCGATCAGCTACGCTTTTCTTTATAATTTGCATGGCGCGGTCGTATCCGTGTTCACCAAGGAAAATTTTACGACGATGCCTTTCGAGGACTTCAAAAAACAGCCTTTGTATCAAGAAGTAATGGACCTGAACGGAGTGCCAAAATGGATCGCGCCGCACGAGTATCCGGAGCTGACGGGTACCGAACCCGTTTTTACGCAGATTCGCCTGGTCAAAGAGCTGAGTTATTTCAAAAACATCGGCATCCTCGTCGTGCAAATCAAAAACTGGGACATCGAATCGATCTTTCGGAATTTGTCCCCGACCCAAAACATGCAGTCCACCCAGTTCCTGCTCGTCAACGACGACGGCCTGATTTTGTACGACCCGAACAAAACGCTGGAAGGAAAGCCGATTTCCTCCGTCATGAAAAAAACGGTCCGGTTCGGATCCGGGTATCAAAGCTTTAAAACGGATTTCGATGACGAGAAAAGCATCGTTTCGATTTACCATATGGAGGATTACGCCTGGAACGTGGTCGCGGTGACCTCCTGGGCTTCGCTATCCAAGGAAACGCTGGTGTTTGCCCAATGGTTCATCGGCATTACGCTGCTGTGCCTGCTGGCGGCCATTACGTTCAACATGGTGTTCATGAGAAGAATTACCGGCTCCATCGGCGTGATCGTCCGATTCATGAGGAAAGTGGAGGGCGGCGATTTCAACGTTCAGGTCGAGGACCGGGGCAAGGATGAACTGCATATTTTGGCGAAAGGCTTCAATGATCTGGTCGGCCAAATCAACAGCCTGTTCAAGCAGGTCAAAACCGAGCAAACGCAGAAAACGCAGGCCGAGCTGCGCGTGCTGCAGGCCCAGATCAAGCCGCATTTCCTGTTTAATACGCTGGAGTCGATCAACGTGCTGGCGATCCAGAACGAAGGCGTCAAGGTCAGCGAAATGGTGCACAGGCTGGGCAATATTTTGCGTATCAGCATTCAGGACAAGGAGGAAATTCCGCTCGACCAGGAAATTGAGCATTTACGGAGTTATTTGGAAATCCAGAAGTTCAGGTTCGACGACCTGTTCGATTACGAACTGGACATTCCGCCGGAACTGGGCAGGCGCAGCGTGCTGAAGCTCACCCTTCAGCCGCTCGTGGAAAACTGCATTCAGCATGGCTTTGAGGGCATTGCCTATAAAGGCCATATCCATGTTTCCTGTTGGACGGACCGCGGGCGCTTCATTTTGCAGGTACAGGACAACGGAATCGGCATGAGCCCGGAGCAGCTTCGGAAATTCGTTTATATGAAAAAGGACAAGGAAGAGGAATCCGGCCGCAACAGCGAGGAGGAAAGGCATATAAATGAAGAGCGAAGGGGGCTGGGCGTCAGAAGCGTAGCCGACCGGATCCGGATTCATTACGGGGAGTACTACGGATTGTTCATTTGTTCTTCGCTTTCGACGGGGACGATCATTCAGTGCGTTTTGCCAGATGCCGAATGGAGGGAAAAAGATGATCCTTAACGTCATGCTTGTCGATGACGAGGCGCCGATCCTCAACAATTTGAAAAGCATCATCCCCTGGAAGGAGATGAATATGCAGGTGCTGGCCGCCCGCAGCGGCAAGGAGGCTTTGGAACTGTTCGAGATTCATAATCCGGACATTGTTTTATGCGACATCCGTATGCCGGTCATGGACGGTCTGACCCTGATCGGTGAATTGCGGGAACGGGGCTCCAATGCGGAAATCATTTTGCTCACAGGATACCAGGAGTTCGAATACGCAAGGGCCGGCATCAAATACAAGGTCCGCGATTACATTTGCAAGCCGATTCACTATAAGGAGCTTGAAAATACGATACGCGCGGTCGGGGAACAAATCGTTCAGCAGCGATTGAAGGACCCGTTCCAGCAGACGGTATCCCGGATCGAGGAGACGGAAGGGCAGCAGAGCGCAAGGAAAAACCCGCAGCAGCTCATGGCCGAAGCCGTGGCGTATATTGCCAGCAAGCTGGATACGGATTTAGGGATCGAGGAGCTTGCCGGGCATTTGGGAATCAGTTGCAGTTATTTCAGCCTCCTGTTCAAGAACCATTTAGGCATGACCTTCGTGGAATACGTGACCGGGAAACGCATCGAAGCCGCGAAATATTTGCTGCTCCACAGCGATAAAAGCATCACGCAGATCGGCGCCGGCATCGGCTATCACGAACGGCGGTATTTTACGAAGGTGTTTCAGCGGCATACCGGGATGACGCCGTCCGAATTCCGCGATCAGGCGAGAAGTATCCCTATCACTTGATTTCCGTTATGATAGAAATGTTGGAAAAGCAAGGATTGTATCGTTTCGGTTTTATGGAACTTATTTTTAAGTTTATAAGGGAGTGCAGAGAAGGATGGATATGTCTAAAATGACGCTGGAGCAAAAAATCGGCCAAATGTTTATTTGCGGGTTTCATTCGTTGGTCCCGGACGACCAGATCAAGAAACTGATTCAGGAATACCATCTGGGGGGCGTCATCTATTTTCGCCGGAATATCGGGGACCCTGAGCAGGTAGCGGGCCTTTCGGCTTCGCTGCAAAAGCTTGCGGCGGATCAAGGAAACCTGCCCCTCTGGATCGCCATCGACCAGGAAGGCGGCATGGTAGCCCGAATCGACCATAAAAGAGTGAGCCGGATTCCCGGCAACATGTCGCTTGGAGCCACGGGCAATCCCGAATACAGTTATGAAGTGTCGCGGATCAGCGCCGAAGAATTGCTTCAGCTTGGCATCAACATGAACTTTGCCCCATGCCTCGACGTCAACAACAATCCCCATAACCCGGTGATCGGCGTCCGGTCCTTCGGGGAGCATCCGGACCGGGTTGCCGAACACGGGGCGGCCGTCATCAAAGCGTTTCAGGAAAAGGGCTTGTCCGCAGCCGCCAAGCATTTTCCGGGACACGGCGATACGAGCGTGGACAGCCATATGGGACTGGCATCGGTCGAGCACGACGTGGACCGTTTGCAGCAGGTCGAATTGAAACCGTTCATCGAAGCGATCCGCGCCGGGGTCGACGTCATCATGACCGCCCACGTCATGTTCCCGGCCATCGAACCTGAGCGAATTCCGGCCACGTTGTCCAGGTCGGTCCTGACCGGTCTGCTGCGCGAGGATTTGGCATATAACGGCATCATCGTGACCGATTGCCTGGAAATGCATGCGATCGCCAAATTTTTCGGCATTGGGGAAGGAGCGGTCAAGGCGATTGAGGCCGGAGCGGACGTCGTGCTCGTCAGCCACACGCTAAGCGATCAGATCGAAGCGATCGAAGCCGTCAAACACGCCGTGCAGACGGGAAGAATCAGCGAAAAGACGATCGACGACGCCGTGTCCCGCATTTTGGCGCTCAAAAACAAACGGTTGGCAAACGTGAAAACCCCGGATGCGCCGGGGCTATTTCTGGAGAGACACGAGAAACCCGAGGTAGACCGTCTCTTGAAGGAAATTTCCCTGAAGAGCGTAACGCTCGTCAAAGATCAGGGGCAGCTGCCGCTGCAAACCGAAGCGCCTGTTCTGGTCATTTGGCCCGAGTTGCGTTCCGAAACGCAGGTCGACGAGCCTTGGACGGAGTTCGTTACCCTTGGGGACGCGTTATCCGGCCATGTGGAACAGGTTGAGGAAATCGTCGTCAGCGCCGAGCCGGATGAGCAAGAGATCGAACGCGCCCTCGCCGCCGCCGCCGGCTTCAGCCAAGTGGTTTTGGTCACGTATACGGCGGGTGGCAATCTGCCCGAAGGACAGCGCGTGCTGGCCGAAAAGCTGATGGAACAAAAGCACGGCAAGCTGGTGGCGGCTTCCACGCGGAATCCGTATGATCTGAACGAGATCCCGTCGATTCCTGCTTACCTGTGCTGTTACGAAAACACGCCGTATTTCATGGAAGCGCTGGCGTCGGTTTTGGCCGGGAAGGGCAAAGCCGGAGGCAAGCTTCCGGTAAGCCTGGATTTGCAGGGAGCCTTCTAGAAAAAACGGCGCAGCTTCATGTTCGTTTTACATGATTCGAGGGCGGAGGGTTCCTTCTCGCAGGAATCTTCCGCTTTATTTTTTTATTTATGGAGTTTGCGATTGTTCCACTGTGATTGAATACATGATATCATTGCAGAAAAATCGCTATGAAATGCGATAGTTTTCATAAAAAATACGCCGATAGACATTTTTCTCATTTTGCTTGAAAACGGTTAGCAACTTTTTATCGGAAACTGCGTCTAATACTATGTCTGTTTGAGGGCGAGATAGAAAAATGGGAGTGTAAAGGAGTCTCTGTACATGAATTTCAAAAAACTGACAATGATTGCTGTGCTGGCTGCAGCGCAGACTGCGCTCGTCATTCCGACCGCCGGTGCGGAAGGTACGGGCACGGGCCCAATCGAAACGGTTCAAAACATCACGACGAATGCAGCGAGCGGCGCGGACGGCACGTCCAGCGTACAGCAAAACGGCGTCGGCCAAGCAGCAGGAAATGCAGACAATTCCGCAAGCGGGGGTCAAAACAACGATGCGAAAGATCAGGCAGTAACGGAAGGAACAACCCAGGGAACGACCGATCAAGGAACAACCGATCAAGGAACGACAGGCGCAACGGACGGATCTTCGGCGGATAACTCCGGCAAAACGACGGATTCCCAGACCGATCCAGGTGCCCAGGATGGAAGCAATAACGCCACGGATCCAACCGGAAAGCAGGAAGACGGCAGCTCGACCGGTGACGTGAACGGCCAAACCGGAACCGTAACGGATGAAGAAGGAGAAGGTGCGGGGACTTCGGTAACTTCTGGAGATCCGCTGCAAGCAGGCCCGGATCAGCTGGTTCTGATGATGAACAGCAACAAAATGTACCAGGATGGAAAGCTGTACCTTGCAGGCCAACCCATGGCGGTTAAAAACGGAGTTTCCTACGTAGCCATCCGGGCTATGGTGGAGCGTGCAGGATTAAAGCTTACATACGACAACAAAACAAAAGAAACGATTATTATGAAAGACGGCAAGGAACTCCGGTTCAAAACGAACAGCAACGTGTATCGCGTGGACGGCGTTTCTACGAAAATGAAAGGACCGGCTTATCAGGAGAAGAACGTGTTTATGGTTCCATTGACCTCGATCACTCAAGCGCTGAACATTCCGTATACGGTTGATCAGGCCAATAAGAGAGTTATTTTGACGTTGTCTACAAAGCCTGTAGCCGCGTTTACCGTATCGCCTAAGGACATTTTCGCGGGAGAAACGACGGTAACCTACACGACCCAAACGAAGGTAGCAGACGGACGGGAAATCGTGGACGAGCGGTGGGAAGGCAAAGAGGATGTGTTTCAGGAACCGGGTCAACACACGGTTACGCACTATGTACAGGATTCGAGCGGGCAATGGAGCGAACCTTACACGGTTACGGTCAACGTCCTGAAGCCTAATGAACCGCCGGTGGCCAACTTCACGACCGATAAAGATGAATATAAAATGGGCGAAAAGGTAACGATCACCGACCTGAGTACCGACGACGAAGATGCGATCGTGAGCCGCGAGTGGCTGAACGGCCGCAAGGCGTTTTTCACGCCGGGTCCGGTTACCATCCGCTTGATCGTGACCGATAAGCACGGTGCAACCGGCGAATTCCAGAAAACGATCAACATTACGAACGAAACGCTGTACACCGAAGATCAGTTCAACAAGCTGTTTACGGACGTAGGAGACAAATATACGTTTGACGGCTCCCAAGTACCTTCGTGGAAAAACCTGCAATATCAGATTTCCTCGGAACCGTCGACCCTGATCCGCAGCAACAGTCCGGAAACCGTGTATCAGGAAGGGATTCTGTATCGCGAAACCGGCCTCGGCGCGACCCGTTTCATGATCCACCACGTCAATTCGACCGGTAAAAACATGAAGCTGTACGTTGTCGCGACCAATACTTATGCAGACGCGCCTGCACAACTTACGATTGATAACTTCGGCATGGGCGGCCCTAACCCGTATCCGACGTTGACCGGCAAAGTTTCGACGGAGCGTTATTTCCAAACGATGCAAAACCAATCGGCCCGTCAGGTCATCAATTTTGCGCCGGGCGAAAGCAAGGTCATCTTGACGGATATCAGCAAAATCAAAATGAAGCAAGGGGACACCATTTCGTTGCTTGCCGATGCGTTCAGCGATCTTCCGATCCAGTACACGTTCATCATGATCGACGAAAACAAGGATCCGCTGCAAACTCTTCCGTATTTGACGAACCTGGAGCGGGACGTCCATAACCGCGGAACCTATCCGGACTCCACCCGCCTGATTACGTATGACGATGTCGTCGGCGACGTTTCCTCCCGTCTTGTTCTCGGTGATAACAACCAGGATCCGAACCTTAAAGGTTTGGACGGCATCTATGGAACGGAAGCCTCAAACGCGGGCAACTTCGGCGTCTTGTATAAAATTACGTTAAACAGGGTAGCTCCGAATACCTTGATCACGCTCAACCCGCGCGGCGGTTTGTACACGGGCGTCGTGCTTGTGAACGGCCAGCCCGTACAGGTTGCCAAGAACGTGTCCGTTAATGCGCCGAATGAAGCGAGCGTTTTGTACCGCACGGGCAACGGCGAAGAAAAAGTTGAAATATGGTATACCGCCGCATCAGGCAGCAACCTGCCGATCAACCTGCTGTTTACCCCGCTGCCTGAGGTGAAAATGCCATAAAGCGCGTATAGCAGGGGCAATCCAACGAAATCCGATCATTTAAATTTAAATAGAATAACTGCCTTTATATCATCTGATATAAAGGCAGTTTTCGTATTATAAGGGATCGTGTACCCCTGTAACCAATGTAGGATTATTTTAATAAGGTGTCGTTATGAATAAGAGAATCGGGGGGAAAACGTATGAAGCGGATGATCGTCACGTCCGGCGTGCTTGCTGTAGCCTTTTTGTTGACGGCTGCTGCCGTGCGTACCGACGAACCAAATTCATGGAACAAAACGATTCGGGGAGAAGAAGTGATATCCGTTAAGCTGGTGGGAGGAAAACCCGGGGACGATATGCGGGGAACGATACGGACGAAGGATGATTCGATCATCGCCAAAATAACGGGATGGCTTCAAGCTGCGAAACCTGTCCGGGGGCAAACGGAATATGGGCGTCATGGATACCCGATGGCTGCCGAGCTTACGACCGAAAATCATCAAAAAATGAAGGTTGAGCCTGCGTATGATTGCGTTTCGGTTACGAATACGGACGGTAGCGGCGTGAAAACCTGCAAGCCGGCCGAAAACGAAATCGTCATCAGCCGCGGTGAAGAGAAACGAAGGGCAATTTCCCCGGAAATCTTCGAGTGGCTAACTGCCGGATATAAATAGGAATGAGACCGCAAAAAAAGAGAAAGAACGCAAAGTTCATTTTTGCGGTCTTGCAAAAAAAAGCCTTCCCGGCTCAATGAACCGGGAAGGCTTTCGTACATGTTAAAGTGTTTGCTTTTAAAGATAAGCTGTAGTCCGATCATTGAAAGCAGAATGCGCTTTACCTTAAGAGCTTCTGCTTCTCCATAACAAATAGATGAAAAACGGTGCGCCCACGGCCGAAGTGAATACGCCGACCGGAATGTCCAGCGGAGGAACCAGGTTCCGGGCCAGCAGATCGGCAAGCACGACGATCAAGGCGCCGCATAAGGCGCTTGCCGGAAGCAGCGAACCGTAAGAGGAACCGATAAGCTTCCGGGCGATATGGGGCGACAGCAGCGCAACAAAGCCGATGGCCCCGCCGACGGAAATGCCGGCACCCGCTAAACCGACTGCAATAAAGATCAGCATCGTCCGGTCTCTCTCGACGCTGCTCCCGGCCCCGGCCGCAAGATCGTCGCCAAGCTGGAGCATGTTGATGCGGCGGGATAACGCCAGGCTTAACAGGCCAAGCACGAGGAACCACGGCAGCAGCATGTTGACGTGCTTCCAGGAGCTGCCGTACACGCTGCCCAGCAGCCAGTTAAAAGCTTTTTGCGCGACGTCGGTAGGACCGGTCACAAGCAGCATGGTGGACAGGGACGAGGCTACGGCGCCGATCCCAACCCCGACAAGCACGAGTATTAA
>Ga0180220_1002338_pt1 | contig 12324 bp, 5 predicted proteins | sample eDN5th37CBELigBY_FD_151335 | JGI IMG/M metagenome (GOLD analysis project Ga0180220, IMG submission 151335) | Enriched backyard soil microbial communities from Emeryville, California, USA - eDNA 5th pass 37_C BE-Lig BY (version 2) (version 2) | ecosystem: Environmental > Terrestrial > Soil >... | reverse complement strand
CCTCAAGGTGACCGGGCAGGCACGCTACGCCGCCGACGCCGAGGTTCCCGACGCGCTGTTCGCCGTGCTGGTCGGCGCCACCGTGGCTCGTGGCGCGGTGGACGCCGTCCACACCGACGCGGCGAGGCGGGCGCCTGAGGTGGTCGATGTCATCACCGACTTCGACGGTCTGACACTGAAATACGATCCGCAGCAGGTCTGCGCGTTCGGGCAGGCCGTGGCCGTCGTGGTCGCGACCACGCTCGAGGCAGCGACCCACGCCGCATCCCTTGTGGCGGTCCGCTACTCGACACAACCGCAGCTGACCGACATGGACGCTCCAGACGCCTCCGACCAAAACCCGACTCCCACACGGGATTACTCGCGCGGCGACGCCGACGCGGCACTGCGCGGGTCGGCCGTGGTGACCGACCTGCGCTGTTCGATGGAACGCAACAACCACAATCCGATGGAGATCAATGCGGTCGTGGCACGGTGGGAGGGCGATCGTCTGACGGTGTGGGACAAGGTGCAATCCGTCAGCGGGGCCCGCCAGCAGTACGCCGACGCGCTGGGCGTGCCGGCGGAGAATGTCCGTGTCATATCGCCGTTCGTCGGCGGTGCCTTCGGCAACGCCGGCCAGGTGTGGCCGCATCAGGCCATCGCGGCACATGTGGCGCGCCGCGTCGGGAGGCCGGTCAAACTGATGCTGACCCGGCGGCATCTGTACGCCGTCACGGGATACCGGCCACGCAACCGGCAGCGGCTCGCGATCGGTGCCGACCGCTCGGGCCGCATCACCGCCATCGTGCACGAAGGCGCTGTGGAGGTGTCCCGGTACAGCCCGTACGTCGACAACGTGACCGGCGCGGCGAGTTACATGTACCAGGCGCCCAACATGCGTTCGGCGTTGCGCACTGTCGAACTCGACGTCCACCCTGGCAATCAGATGCGCGGCCCGGGGCACCTTTCGGGGAACTTCGCGCTGGAGTCTGCGATGGATGACCTCGCGCACCGGCTCGCGATGGACCCGATCGAACTGCGAGTACGCAACGAACCCACACGCGATCAGACGGACAATTTACCGTTCTCCAGCCGTCGGCTCACCGAGTGCCTGCGATCAGGAGCAACGGCGTTCGGGTGGTCGCGACGCAATCCCGTGCCCCGCTCGGTGCGGGAGGGCCGACAGCTCATCGGGTTGGGCGTGTCGGCGGCCAGCTTCGTCACGCTCGTCAGTCCGTGTGCCGCATCGGCACGGGTTCGTAACGACGGCACCGTCGAGATCCTGTGCGGCGCGAGCGATATCGGTCCCGGTACCTATACCGCGATGAGCCAGGTCGGCGCCGACGCGCTCGGTGTCGCGCTGCATCGCGTGCGGTTCCAGTTGGGTGACAGCGCCTTACCGGTGGCTCCGGCCCAGACCGGATCCCGGCTGATGGCCAGTGCGGGCTCGTCGATCCACAACGTGGGGATGATGTTGCGCGACCGGTTCGTGCGCATGGCCGTCACCGATCCCGGGTCGCCGTTGCACGGGCTGGCGCCCGCGGACGTCGAGGTGGCCGACGGCCGCATGGCCGCGCGCGGCGAACCCGCCCGCGGCGAGCGGTATGAGGAGCTGCTGCGCCGTCGCCGCCTCGACGAACTGTCCGCCGAGCTGGAGTGGACGCCGGACGGCCCGCACGACAGGTTCTCGATGCATTCTTTCGGCGCGGTCTTCGCAGAGGTCGCGGTCGACGAGGCACTGGGCACCGTGCGCGTGCGACGGATGTTCGCGAGCTACGACGCCGGGCGCATCGTGAACCCGATGCTGGCGCACAGCCAGGCCATCGGCGGCATGGTGATGGGCATCGGGGCGGCGCTGCTCGAGGCGACTCACCTCGATCACCGCGACGGACGGATCGTCAACGCCAACATGTCCGACTACCTGGTGCCGGTCAACGCCGACGTGCCCGACCTCGACGCGGAGTTCCTGCCGGGCGAGGATCTGATCGCCGACCCGATCGGCGTGAAGGGGATCGGCGAGTTGGTGGTGGTCGGGATACCCGCGGCGGTCGCCAACGCCGTCTTCAACGCCACCGGACGCCGGGTGACCGATCTGCCGATCACCCTCGACAAGTTGATGTGATCGCGCACTCCACGCAGACCATTTGCTGTTTTCCGACAGTCGGTACACGTTTGCCGCGGGGCGCATTGGACGCCGCTCCCCGGCGGGTTGACATCAGCTATCGGACGCCCGCTCCGACAGGAGTGGGCGTCCGTATCGCGCGACGGCGTTGACCGGGCCCATAGAACGTGTTCTAACCGGCCGCCGCCACTCGTAGGAGACCGCTGCCCCTTTTGTTGCGATTCGAAAGATTCCTCGACGCAGGAACGACCCGTCAGCCGCATCACAAAGCGTTATTTTTGCAGTTCAGAACATAGTAAGTCGCAGCTACCCGTCACGGACGCGCTCGTCGAATCATGATCAATTTCGTTGCAATCGCTTGAACTTTTCCCCGTGAATGCTGTTAGCTCGCTCTCACTTATTGACGATCGTGTCATCCATCACAGCTCAGCGATAAAGAGAAATGTGGCGAAGCACAGAGCAGCGAGAGCTCGCGGCGAACGGAGCTTGTCACGTCCGATTGCGTCGGCCGGCCTGGCGAGCGTCGCATTTGCGGGCACCGGCGTCATGCTGCTGTTGGGGCCGGATTCGCCGACCATGCGATCGGTGACCGCGGACGTGCAACTCCTCAGCACCGAAGGTTCCACGAGCGACGGTGCGTCGAACTCGCCATCAACCTCCGGTGGCGCCACCACCGCCGGTAACGGGTCTTCGACCGGCAGCGCCGACCGGCCGCGCCACTTCCGGCCGGGAGCAACAGGCGCGAACGGGACACCCCGAATCGGTACGCCACGGCACAACAGGCCCTCCGACGCACCGCGGACCAGGGTCGGAAACACCGCAGCGATCGCCAGTCCGCCGAGCAGACGCCCAGTGAGACCACAAGGGACAGAAACTCATTCGGCACTCCGCGGCATCCGAACCTCAAGCAGGTGCACGAGCGTCTCCGCGAGCGGGCAGGTGGGGTCCGAAAGACCCTCAGCGATTTCGCCGAGGGCGCCGGACTCAAACCCTCCGACACCGACGACACCAGAAGCCCGCTGCGCAAGCCCAAGTTCCCGGCAGCCCTCGCGCCCGAGTCACCGCTGCCGGACCTGAAACCCAGATGGGAACGGCTTACCACTGCACCGGATTCCGAGACCCCGAGCATCACGCAGCCTCAGGGCCGCGACACCGCCGCCGATCCGGCCGAGCAGCAGGCCACCTCGACAAACACGACCGATCAGCCCACCAGCGACTCGCTCGGCGCACAACCGACTGCGCAGGTCGCCCGGCAGGTGCAAGCACCGGCCACCGACCCGGCGCCCGCGGCACCCTCACTTCGGCCGATCAGCGGCTTGCTGTCCGTCGTCACGCTCGGCACCACGCTGATCCCGAACGCACCGACCGAACCTGCTGACATGCCCGGTGTCTGGGCGGTGATGGCGTGGGCGCGCCGTCAGCCGATGTACTCCGACCCCGCGATGCGCACCACGGTGAACCCGCAGGCACAGCTGCCGGTTCCCACCGTGGCGTCGGCGGTGCTCGACCCCACCCAGATCGTCAACTGGCTCATCTACCAGCCGTTGCACGCTGCGGGACAACAGTTCTGGGTGGTCAGCCCCATCGGGTCCACACTCGGCGGCGTCATCAACACCATCTCCGGCCAGTACCTGATCGGCAACGGCATCAACGGAACCGCCGACAACCCCAACGGCGGCACCGGCGGTCTGCTGTTCGGCGACGGCGGCCACGGATACGACGGCAGCGCAGCCGGTCTGGCGGGCGGCAACGGCGGCAATGCCGGCCTGTTCGGCAACGGCGGCAACGGCGGCGTCGGATGGGCCGGGCTGGACGGCGGAAACGGCGGCAGCGGTGGCCTGCTCATGGGCATCGGCGGTGCCGGTGGCGCCGGCGGCGTCGGCGCCGACGGCACCTCGGCCCATGTCGACGGCGGGACCGGCGGCACGGGCGGAACGGGCGGCGGCACCGGGGGCACCGGCGGGATCGGTGGCACCGGTGGCGGGCTCTTCGGCCTGTTGGGCCACAGCGGCTCGACGGGTGCCGCAGGAGCCGCCGGCAACGGCGGTGACGGCGGCAACGGCGGATTCGGCTACGTGCTGATCGCGGGTCCCAACGTCACCGTCGGGTCCGAGACCCGCGGCGGGACAGGCGGTGCCGGTGGCACCGGCGGGCAGTCCACGGCCGCCGGGCCCGGCAAGGGCGGCGGCGGTGGTGGCGGCGGTGGCGGCGCCATCCTGGTCGGGGCCAACGGCGGAACCGTCGACGGCAACGCCATCGGCGGCAACGGCGGCAACGGCGGCAACGGTTCGACGACTGCCGCGGGCGGCACCGGCGGCACCGGCGGAACCGGCCGGCTCATCGCCGAAGGCACAGGCAGCACCGCCGAGGGCACCGCGCGCGGTGGCGACGGTGGCAACTCGACCGGAACCGGTATCGGCGGCAACGGCGGGATCGGCTCGGTGTACGCCTACGGCAACAACGGCGCCGTGGGCGGCACCGCGACCGGCGGCCGTGGCGGCGACGGAATCGACGGCGGCACGGGCGGCGCCGGTGGCATGGGCGAGATCTACTCAGGTGCCGACGGCGAGGCCACCGGAATCTCCGCCGGCGGTGACGGCGGCTCGGCCACCGGCGCGGACAGCCTGGGCGGCAGGGGCGGAACGTCGTGGGTTCAGGCGGGCTACGGCCCCACCACCGGTGGTAAGGCGAGCGGCACCGCCAAGGCAGGCCACGGCGGCAAGGCGTCCGACGGCGGTAAGGGCGGCAACGGCGGCGACGCGCTGGTGATGGCGGCCGGGGCGACCGGCGTCGCCACCGGCAACACCGCGATCGGCGGCAACGGCGGCGCGGCCAGCGCGAACGGTGCCGTCGGCGGTAACGGCGGCTTCACCAACATCGCCGCCATCCACGGCTCGATCACCGACAGCTCGGCGACCTCCGGACACGGCGGCGCCGCTCAGGGCGGCAACGGCGGCAACGGCGGCAACGGCTGGGTCCAGGCCTACGACCCGAACGGTCCGGCAGGCACCACCATCGACAAGGGCAAGGCAGCCGGCGGCAACGGTGGCGACGGCGGCTTCAACGGCACCGGCGGAGCAACCGGCGGCCGGGGTGGCGACGGCGCGGGCGCCTCGGTGTGGAAGGCGAACGGCCAGCATTCGACCGGTCAGACCGACACGGGCGGCAACGGTGGCCGCGGCGGTGACGGCGGCACCTTCGTCAATGCCGGTGCGAACGGAAACGGTGGCGCAGGCGGTGCCGGTGGTGTCAGCGAGGGTGAGGGCGGCACCGGTGGTCACGGTGGTGACGGCGGCCGGGGCGGCGACGGCGCGCTCGGCGGCAACGGCGGGACCGGCGGAGTCGGCCTCGGCAACGGCGGCAAGGGCGGCAACGGTGGAAACGGCGGCAACGGCGGCACGTACGTCGACCCATCGCACACGGGTGCCGGCGGCAACGGCGGCAACGGCGGCGCAGGCCGGATCCGGGTCAACAACGGAACCGCGACCGGCACGGCGACCGGCGGCAACGGCGGCAACGGTGACGCCGACGGGCACAGGGGCGGCAAGGGCGGTGACGGCGGTGAGGCGCTGATCCGCGCGACCGTCATCGGCAGCAACGCCAGCGGCACCGCCACCGGCGGTGACGGCGGCAACGGCGGCACCCTCGGCGCCACCGGTGGCACCGGCGGCGCCGCGACGATCGTCGCCTACAACGTGGTTCAGGCGAACCCCCAGGCCAGCGGAACGGCCACGGACGGCCACGGCGGCAGCGGCATCAACGGTGGTCACGGCGGCAACGGCGGCCAGGGCACCATCGAGGCCAACGGCCCGAGCGCCGTCGCCTCCGGGATCGGCGCCGGCGGTAACGGCGGTGACGGCATCGACGGCGGCTTGGGCGGCAACGGCGGAGACGGCGTCGTCAACACGACGGCGAACGCGGCCAATCCAGGCTCCGCGACCGGCACCGCGACCGGCGGTGACGGCGGAAAGGCCACCGGAACGGCCAGCCAGGGCGGCAACGGGGGACCATCCTGGGTCCAGTCGGGCTACGGCTCGACCCTCGGTGGCAACGCCACCGGCACGGCCACCGCGGGCAAGGGCGGCGAAGCCTCCAACGGCGGTGTCGCGGGCAACGGCGGCAACGCGCTGGTGATGGCGGCCGGGACCACCGGCGTCGCCACCGGCAACACCGCCACCGGTGGAGACGGCGGCGCGGCGACCACGGCGACCGCGGCCGGTGCGACCGGCGGGGCCGGCGGCTTCAGCAACATCGCCGCGATCCACGGTGCCATCACCGACAGCACCGCGATCTCCGGACACGGCGGCAACGGAAACGGCGGCAACGGTGGCAAGGGCGCCGACGGCTGGGTGCAGGCGTACGACCCGGCCGGCCCGGTGGGCAGCAAGATCGCCAACTCCTCGGCGGTGGCCGGCAACGGCGGCGACGGTGGTGTCAACGGCACCGGCGGAGCGTCCGGCGGTGACGGCGGAAACGGCGGCAACACCAGCGTCTGGAAGTCGGGCGGCCAGACCGCCGACGGTGAGCACAACACCGGCGGCAACGGCGGCAACGGCGGCGACGGCAGCGAGCCGGGCCCGGGTGGCAACGGTGCCGGCGGGGCCGGTGGCAACGGTGGCACCGGCGGCACCACCGCAGGCGGATCGGGGAACGGGGGCAACGGTGGAAACGGCGGCAACGGTGGTGCGGACGGCACCCCGGGCACCGCGGGTACCACCGGCGCCAACAACCCCTGATCACGGGCACGGCCGCGTAGATCCCGAGTAGGTACGGAAGCCTCGCACATCACACGATGTGCGAGGCTTCCTCTTTTGTCACATCCGTTTGCTCCAGGCCTTCCGCGCCCCGGGCGCCACCGCGACCGACCGGCTCAGCAACCTCGGGCGCTCACCTTCGTCGCGCGAGAACGCAAGCCCTCCCCCGTGCGACACGCCCGGCCGCCTCCTGGCAAGATGCACTTCCGGAACGCCCTGGCCTAGACTGCATTCCGAACGAAAGGAGTCCTCGGGTGCGGGCTGACTCGGCGCCCAGCACCCAGGCATTGCGGGGCTGGCAGCGCAAGGCGCTGGTGAAGTATCTGACCACCAAGCCGCGTGATTACCTCCTGGTCGCGACCCCTGGTGCCGGTAAGACGACGTTTGCGCTGCGCATCGCCGCGGAACTGCTCGCCGACCGCACCGTGGACAAGATCACCGTCGTCGTTCCCACCGAGCACCTCAAGATCCAGTGGGCGGCCTCGGCAGCGCGCAACGGCATCTCGCTGGACCCGAAGTTCAGCAACTCGAACTCGCAGACCTCGTCGGAGTACGACGGCGTGGTGGTCACCTACGCCCAGGTCGCGAGCCATCCGACGCGCCACCGGGTGCGCACCGAGAACTACCGGACGCTGGTGATCTTCGACGAGATCCACCACGGCGGTGACGCCAAGAGCTGGGGCGACGCGATGCGGGAGGCCTACAGCGACGCCACCCGCCGCCTGGCCCTGACCGGTACCCCGTTCCGCAGCGACGACAGCCCCATCCCGTTCGTCAACTACGAACCGGACGAGAGCGGCTTCATGCGGTCCCAGGCCGACCATGTGTACGGTTACGCCGACGCCCTCGCCGACGGCGTGGTGCGGCCCGTGGTGTTCCTGGCGTACTCGGGTGAGGCCCGCTGGCGTGACAGCGCCGGCGAGGAACACGCGGCGCGTCTGGGCGAGCCGCTGACCGCCGAGCAAACCGCACGCGCCTGGCGCACCGCGCTCAACCCGGCGGGCGAGTGGATGCCCGCGGTCATCAAGGCCGCCGACCGGCGGTTGGAGCAGAAGCGTCAGCATGTGCCCGACGCGGGCGGCATGATCATCGCGACCAACCAGACCACGGCGCGCGCCTACGCGGACCTGCTCACCAAGATCACCGGTGAGACGCCCACGGTCGTGCTCTCGGACGACCCCAGCGCCTCCGACCGCATCAGCCAGTACTCCGAGTCGAACAGCAAGTGGCTGGTCGCGGTGCGCATGGTGTCCGAGGGCGTCGACGTGCCGCGCCTGTCGGTCGGCGTGTACGCCACGAGCGCGTCGACACCGCTGTTCTTCGCACAGGCCATCGGACGCTTCGTGCGGTCGCGGCGCCAGGGTGAGACCGCGAGCATCTTCCTGCCGTCGGTGCCGAACCTGTTGCTGCTCGCCTCCGAGATGGAAGCCCAGCGCAACCACGTGCTGGGCAAGCCGCACCGCGAGTCCGACGGACTCGACGACGCGGCACTCGAAGAGGCCGAGAAACGCAAGGACGAGAAGAGCGAGCTCGAGAACGGGTTCGAATACCTCGGTGCCGACGCCGAATTGGATCAGGTCATCTTCGACGGTGCCTCGTGGGGCACCGCGACACCGGCCGGCAGCGACGAGGAGGCCGATTATCTCGGCATCCCCGGCCTGCTCGACGCCGAGCAGATGCGGGACCTGCTGCGCCGCCGTCAGGAGGAACAGCTCACCAAGCGCACGGCCGTCGCCGCGGAGACCGGCGCTCCCCCGCCGCCGCGCACCACGCACGGCCAATTGCGCGAGCTGCGAAAGGAACTCAACGCGCTGGTGACCATCGCGCACCACCGCACGGGCAAGCCGCACGGCTGGATCCACAACGAGTTGCGGCGCATCTGCGGTGGGCCGCCGGTGGCCGCGGCCACCACCGAGCAGCTCAAGGAGCGCATCGAGGCGGTCCGCAGGCTCAACCCCTAAAGGCCCAGCAGCGCAGGCAGATCGGCGACCGAGTCGATCACATGGTTGGGCTGCATCGCGAAATCGTCTGCGGCCCAGCGGTCCAGCACACTCTGCCGGAACTTGCCGGTGCGCACCAGCACGCCGGTCATGCCGACCACCTGCGCGGCCAGCACGTCGTTGTTGAGGTCGTCGCCGATCATGTACATCTCGTCGGGGTCGACACCGAGCCGGCCCGCTGCGGCCAGGAAACCTTCCGGCGCAGGCTTTCCGACGGCGGTGGCCTTGCGGCCCGAGGTCTCCTCCATGCCGATCAGGTACATGCCGGTGTCCACGCGCAACCCGTCGGTGGTGGTCCACGAGGTGCTGCGGTGCATCGCGACCACGGGCACGCCCTGGGCCATCCAGTCGTACACCCAACTGAGGGTCAGATGGCTGTATTCGGGTCCGGCCCCGCCCAGCAGCACCACGTCGGGAGCCTCCGGGGCGCGTGGGCCGCTGAACTCACTGGAGTAGACGACGTCGACGCCGGGCATGTCCTCGTCGATGCGGCCGCTGTTGACCAGGAAGCACCGTGCGCCCGGAAAACGATCACGCACGTACTCCGCCGTCAGCACCGCAGCGGTGATCACCTCATCGGGTGAGACGTCCATCCCGGCCGCGGTCAGCAGTTCGGCGATCTGGACGCGGGTCTTGGTGGTGGTGTTGGTCAGGTACGACCGCGCGATCTGGTTGTCGGCCAGCACCCGCAACGTCTGGGCCGCACCTTCGATCGGTTGCCATGACGTCACCAGCACACCATCGATGTCGAAGAGCACACCACCGATAGCCATGCAGCGACATTAAACGCCGGGAGTTTCAGCGCAAGTCGGACCCCACGGGTGTGTGGGCCCAAACACTGTCTGCTATCCACGGCGTCCCCGCGGCAGCAATCGCCCACGCCTGTCCCGCGGGGACGTCGATCACCTCGTAGCGCTTCTGGCCCGCGGCGGTCGCCGCGATCAGCGTGGCGACCCCGGCGCGACGTTGCAGCAGTGTCTGCCGGACCGTCCAACCGATGATGCCGTCGGTGTGCAGGCAGTCACGCCGGCGTTCGACGCTTCCGGCCTGCGCCACCAGCCAGTCGCCGTCGACGCGGTGGCCCAGCGCGCGTGACCGGTCGGCCGCCAGCAGCGCCGCGGCCACCGTGACCAGCGCCCACAGGACCCATGCCCACACCGGGACGCCGACGACGGCGAGCACGGGCAGCGCGATCACCGGCAGCACCAGGGCGCGGGTCCAGCGGCGGCGCGTGGCGGCGGGCCCGTGGGGACGCAACGGGCCCGACACCGCGTCGGGACGCCCGATGAGCGCGGTCAACACACCACGGGCCGTCGCTGCCGGGCACGGCGGCAACAGCAGCGACGCCTCGCCCTCGCCGCCGATGCCCGTCATCACCGCATCGAGTCGCGCACCGCCGAACACGCGCACCAGCAACGGTTCACGCAGCGTCCCACCGCGCAGCCGACGCATGTCGTAGGTGTGTTCGCGCACGCGCAGCAACCCGTGCTGCAAGTGAAGTACGCCGTCACCGCCCGGGCCGTCCCGCCGCGTCAGCACCAGATTCCCGTACGTCAGCAACGAGCGCAGCACCGACAGCACGACCGAGGCGACGAGCACCGCACCCACCACGATCGCGATGCTGACCGCGACACCGAGTCGTTCGGCGGCATCCAGACCGGACTGCGCGAACGCCGAATCGCGCATCAGCGCACCCGCCCCGGCCTGGTACACGATGCCGAACGCCGCGAGGATCATCGCCAGGCCCGTGAAGCTCAGCGGGCTGTACCGCAGCCAGGCCGGCTGCCAGCGGGCGAGTTCACGTCCCGCGGGCACGTGCTCCTCGGGACTCGCGTCGGCCAGATCGGCCAGCAGGATCGCACGCAGCCGCGGCACCTGACCGGCTTCGACGGCGTCGAGCGCGAACTCGGCGTCGCCCTTGGCCTCCTGGCCGGTGCTGATCCGCAGCACGGTGAGCCCCATGACGCGGTGCAGCAGCCGCGCGTCGGTGGACACCGAACGAATCCGGTTGCGCGGCACCGCAAGAACCTTGCGTTGCAGCACGCCGGTGCGCAGTTGCACCTCGTTCGGTTCGATGCGGTAGGTGGTGGTGAACCACCGCGCCAGCCCGAACAGGATGGTCAGCACGATCGCGGCCACCGTCCACAGCGGGTTGCCGGTCGCCGACCCCAGCACCACCGAACCGACCAGCAGCGGTATCTGCTGCAGCACTTCGTGTACCGGATGCACCAGCAGCATGCGTGGGCTCAGCCGCTGCCACTGCGGCCCGGCACCGGGCGGTTGCGGTGGTGCGGTCATGTGGCGTCCTGTTCACCGATCGCGGCGATGTCGGTCAGCAGCGCCACCACCCGGTCGGCGACGTCGACGTCGAGTGCGACGATGCGGACGGCCCCGGCCGAAGACGCCGTCGTCACGGTCACGTTGGCCAGGCCGAACAACCGGTCCAACGGACCGCGGTAGGTGTCCACGGTCTGCACGCGGGAGATCGGCGCGATGCGCCGCTCCTGCACGAGCCACCCCGTGCGGGTGTACACCGCGGGTGTCGCGGTGTCGACGCTGATGTCCCACCGGTGCACGCGGTACCGCCACAGCGGCACGATCACCACGAACAGCACGATGCCCGCCGCCGTGGCGACCGCGGCCAGACCGTGCAGCCACAGCATCCTGCGATCGAACAGAAGCCACACGAGCTGTCCGAAGACCAGCATCGACCACGGGATCGCCGCACCCATCGCCCACGCCAGGGGCGCCTTGCGGCTCGGCGGGTTCGACGGGTCGAGCAAAACCAATCCCGATGCGGTGCTGCCCGAATACTCCTCACCTTCGCGGTCCATGCGTCGAGCATGCCCGAGGAACCGTATTGTTCGAGCCATGAGCGCCGACACGAAGTGGACCGAGGCCGACGTTCCCGATCAATCAGGCCGCGTGGCCATCGTCACCGGATCCAACACCGGACTGGGTTACGAGACCGCGAGGGCGCTGGCCGCCAAGGGCGCGCACGTGGTCATCGCGGTGCGCAACCTGGACAAGGGCCGCGATGCCGTGGACCGGATCATGGCCTCGACACCCAAGGCCGATCTGAAGCTGCAGAAGCTGGACGTGGGGTCACTGGATTCCGTGCGCACCGCGGCCGACGAACTCAAGGGCGCCTACCCGCACATCGATCTGCTGATCAACAACGCCGGCGTGATGTATCCGCCAAAGCAGACCACCGTCGACGGGTTCGAGCTGCAGTTCGGCACCAACCATCTGGGGCCGTTCGCGCTGACGGGTCTGCTCATCGACCACCTGCTGCCGGTCGAGGGCTCACGCGTGGTGGCCGTCGCCAGCGTGGCCCACCGCATCCGCGCCAAGATCCACTTCGAGGATCTGCAGTGGGAACGCCGCTACAACCGGGTCGAGGCGTACGGCCAGTCCAAGCTCGCGAATCTGTTGTTCGCCTACGAACTTCAGCGTCGCCTCGCCG
>Ga0180220_1002337_pt1 | contig 12324 bp, 13 predicted proteins | sample eDN5th37CBELigBY_FD_151335 | JGI IMG/M metagenome (GOLD analysis project Ga0180220, IMG submission 151335) | Enriched backyard soil microbial communities from Emeryville, California, USA - eDNA 5th pass 37_C BE-Lig BY (version 2) (version 2) | ecosystem: Environmental > Terrestrial > Soil >... | reverse complement strand
TCAGGCGCAGGCTGACTCGACTGGACAAGCGAGGCTATTCGCCGGCGTCGAGATCCAGCTGGAGCCGGGTTGGAAGACCTATTGGCGAACGCCGGGCGATTCCGGAGGGCTGCCGCCTGAGTTCGACTGGTCACGTTCCCGGAACGTGGTTGCCCCGAAAGTGCTCTATCCGGCTCCCAGGCGGTTCAAGGATGCCATCGGTGATACGGTCGGCTATTCGGGCGCTGTCGTCTTCCCGGTCGAGATCCGGCGCGAGAACGATTCGGCACCCACGGTGCTCCATCTCTCGCTCCTCTACGGGATCTGCCGTGAGATATGCATTCCAGCAGAAGCCGAGCTTACGCTGACGATCCCTGCGGAAACAACGGTACCCAGCTCCTCCCAGATCACCGCCGCGCTCGCCGCTGTCCCTCGCTCGGAACGGCGCGCCGAGGACCCGGAGCTTGTATCGCGCGAAGCCCGGTTGGGCGCGCAGCCACCCAAGCTGGTGCTCGAAGCTTTGTTTCCCGATGCGGCTGACTCGGCAGACATGTTCATCGAGGCCAGCAACGGAGCATACGTGCCTCTGCCCGTGCGGACGGGAGGGCAGGGGGACAAGGTCCGTTTCGAGGTCGGCCTCAGTGACGCCCTGGATGAGCTGCGGGGGGCGACATTGCGGATCACGATGGTCTCGGACAAGGGCCAGTCCGAAGCCACATGGGTTCTCCAATGAGGCGGGCATGGAGCACGATCAAATCGCTCTTTGAGCTGTTCAAGACTGCGTATAGGGTCCCTGCAGTACCCGCATCAGGTACGCTTGTGAGCAATTTCCGGAGAGCATCATGACGATCAAGGTTGGCGACCGGTTGCCCGAAGCAACGTTCACGGTCATGGGGCCAGAGGGGCCGAAGCAGGTGACGACGAACGAAGTTTTCGGCGGCAAGAAAGTGGCTCTTTTCGCGGTTCCGGGCGCTTACACTCCGACGTGCCACAAACAGCATATGCCCGGCTTCGTCGCCAATGCGCCGGAGTTTCAGAACAAGGGCTTCGACATGATCGCCTGCACGGCGGTGAACGACATTTTCGTGCTGACCCAGTGGGCCAAGGACAGCGGCGCCGAAGGCAAGATCACGATGCTGGCGGATGGCAGCGCCGACTTCGCAAAGAAGATCGGGCTCGACATCGACCTTTCGGCGCGCGGTCTTGGTGTACGTTCGAAGCGCTACTCAATGATCGTTGAGGATGGGGTCGTGAAGGTCCTTAACGTCGAGGACGCTCCGCCCCAGCATGACAAATCGAGTGCGACGGCGCTTTTGGCCTGCTCGCTCTGAAGTTTCGCATTGGTTCGCGAAGCTGGTTTCCTGCGGCGCACTGGCAAAGGCGCGCCGCCTTTCATGCTTAGTGCCGCTTACCCGACCGACAGATAGGTCGCCATCACCTCCGGGCTGGCCCTGGTCTCGGCCGCAGTGCCGCGGTGCACGATCTCGCCTTGCTCGATGATCGAAGCTTCGTCGCCGATCTCGAGCGCGATCTCGGCATTCTGCTCGACGAGCAGAATGCCGATCTTCTCGTTCCTCAAGCGTACCAGTGTGTCGATGACGATATCGACGATCACGGGGGCCAGCCCCTGTGAGGGCTCGTCGAGGAGAACGAACTTGGGGCCGGACATGAGCGCCCGCCCGATGGCGACCATCTGCTGCTCGCCTCCGGACAGGTGCCCGCCCCGTCTTCCAAGCAAGGGCCTCAATGGCGGAAAAAGATCGAGCACGCGCTCTGCGGGCCAGGGCGAGTTCGGGTATTCGCTAATTGCTAGGTTCTCCCGCACCGTCAAATCCCCAAATACCCCGCGATATTCGGGGACATAGGCAAGGCCAGCGCGGTTGATGAGATGGGGAGGCCGCCCGCCGATGTCCTCACCGTCGAGGGTGATCGAACCGGACCATTTGTCCATCAGCCCGAAGATAGTCCGCAGTGTCGTCGTTTTTCCGGCACCGTTCCGACCGAGCAGCACGTGGATGGTGCCTTGCTCCACGGCGAGCGAGATGTTCTGCAGGACGTGGAAGTTGCCGTAGTAGGCGTTCACGTTCGTGACGGAGAGACTCATGCGCGCCTCCCGAGATACGCCTCGCGCACCTTGGCGTTCGCCCGAATTTCCTCTGGGGTTCCTTCCGCCAGCACCTCGCCGAAGTACATGACCGTGATCCGGTCCGATATTTTCATGACGACGTCCATCTTGTGCTCGATCAGCACGATCGTGTAGCGGCCCTTGAGGCCCTCGATCAGATGCATCACGCGATGCGTATCGGCGCGGGACAGGCCGGCCGTCGGTTCGTCCAGTAGCAGGAGCTTCGGCTTCGGCGCGAGTGCAATGGCGAAATCGAGCAGGCGCTGGTCTCCGTGCGCGAGGGCTGTCGCTGGCGCATCCGCGTAGCGGGAGAGGCCGACCTCCTCCAGCGTCTGGTAAATCGTCGCCGTCACCTCCGGATGAGCGTCGGCGGGGCGCAACACTTCCACCTTTGTCCCAGAAAAGGCGCGGAAAGCCGACACCCATACGTTCTGCGCGACAGTGAGATTCGAAAAGATGCTCGTGCGCTGAAAAGATCGGGCGATACCGAAGGCCGGCAGCTCATGGGGGCGGCGCCCCGAAATGACATGGCCGTCGAAACGGACCTCGCCTGATGTCGGCTGGAGCTCGCTGGTGATGCAGTTGAAGAGTGTCGTCTTGCCGGCACCGTTCGGACCGATGATCGTGTGCAAGGCGCCGGGCGCGACCTCGAAGCTGACATTATTGACGGCTTTGACGGCGCCGAAATGCTTCGAAACGGAGACGCACTGAAGGCCCGTGCTCATGACCCGGCCTCCATCTGCTTGGCTTTCGCGGTACTTCTCTTGCCCCACGCTTTCGCGGCGATGACTTCCGCCATACCGGCGATGCCCGTTCTGAAGAAAAGCACGACGAGTGCGAAGACGATACCCATGATCATGGGCCAGCGATCCCAGTATTGAGACACCGTTTCCTGCAGCCATGTGTAGAATGCGGCGCCGATGACCGGCCCGATGAAGCTGCCGCTGCCGCCGAGCAGCGTCATGAAGACGATATCGCCGGAGAAGCGCCAATCGATCTTGTCGATGGGAACGATCCCGAAGACGAATGAGAAAATCGCTCCGGCCAATCCCGTGAACATGCCCGCCATCACGAATGCGATGAGCTTGTAACGGCCAACGTCGTGGCCTGTCGCTGCGGCGCGGGCGGGATTATCCCTGATGGCCTGCAGAATGCGTCCGGTGGGACTGTTGACGAAGAGCTTCATGACGCAAAGAGAGGCGAGGAAGACCAGCACGGTGAAGACGTAGAAAGACCACTGATCGTCGATGATCATTGGGCGGCGGACACCGGGCAGCCCATCCTCGCCGCCGGTCATCGTCGTCCAGGAATAAGCGATGAAAAACACCATCTGATTGAAGGCGAATGTGATCATAATGAAATAGAGGCCCGAACGGCGCACGCACACGAGCCCGATCAGCCACGCGGCCGCGGCTGAGAAAACCATGGCGGCCGGTATTGAGAGAAATGCGGAGAGGCCGTACCGGGTCGTGAGAATGCCCGCGCAATAGGCACCCAATCCAAAAAACAATGCCTGTCCGAAAGACAGCATTCCCGTGTAGCCGAGCAGCAGGTTCGTCGCGACTGCAGCGATGCCCAGTGTCAGAACCTCGGCCGCGACCACGGGGCGCTGCACGAAGGGTAAGCCGACGATCAGCACGACCACGAAGATCAGCGTCGGCAGGTTGAAGAGTTTCTGCATTTCAGCGCGTCCCGAACAGACCCTGCGGCCGGAGGACGATCATCATCCCCATCATGACGTAGATTGCGATGTTGGACGCCTCCGGCCACCAGATGGTGGTGAGGCTTTGCGCGATTCCGATCAGAATGCCTGAGGCAATCGCTCCGAGAATGCTGCCCAATCCGGCGATAACCACGATCACGAAGCTGATAGGAAGCATATCGGCGCCCATACTGGGGGTGAGGCCGAGAATGGGCGTCGCCAGCGCGCCGGCAAGCCCCGCGAGGTAGGCGCCGAGGCCGAAGGTCAGCATGAAAACGCGGTTGATATCCGTTCCGAGCACGGAGACCATTTCGCGGTTTTCAATGCCGGCCCGGACAATGGCGCCGACATTCGTTCTCGTGAGAAAGAGCCACAACGCGACGGTGATCAGAATCGTGGCGACGATCAGCGCGAGGCGATACGCCGGGTAAACGATGAAGCCGAGATCGACCACGCCCGACAAAGCCCGCGGGGTCAAAACCGAAAAGCCGACCGGCCCCCAAATGAGAATGATGGCCTCCTGAAGGATCAGCGCCATCGCAAAAAGAAAGAGCAGTTGGTAGTCGTGATGAGCCGTATAGAGGCGCCGTATGCCTTGGCTTTCGAGAACGAATGCCATCAGAACGACGAGCAACGGCCCGATGAGAACGGCCAAATAGAAGGAGCCCGTCAGGTTCACGACGGTGTAGGTGAAATAGGCTCCGAACGCGTAGAGTGCGCCGTGCGCAAAATTGGGGATGTTGAGCATCCCAAGAACAAGTGTCAGGCCAACGCCGACAAGTGCGTAGAGCATTCCGGTCGCAAGACCGTTCAGCAATTGGCTGGCGATCAGGATGGTCATCAGACTTCCCGGTGTATGGGGGCAGATCTATGGCGGCACAGAACAGCTGCACCGGTCAAACATGAGCCGGTGCAGCCGATCCTGTTCAGAAACCGCCAATATCGCTGCACTCGTTGAGCTCGGGCGGCTGCTGCACCGAGCTTTGGTCGATGACAGTAGCGAGATCGTACTCATCCTTCATTTCGGATTTCGGCTTCGTCTTGAGGATGAAGTACGGGCGGTTGATTTGATGCGTTTTCGCGTTGACGGAAGTCTCGCCGAGGATGGTGTTGCCCTTATAGGATTCCAGAGCCTCGATTGCTTTTTGCGGCTCTGCGCTGTTGGCGAGCTTGATGCCAGTCAGGATCGCGTGCGTCATGCCGTAGGCTGCGGCCGGTGCGTAGCCGGGAGGCACGCCGCCGCTCTTCTTCCTGTAAGCCTCAACGAATGCCTTGTTTTCCGGATTGTCGATCGTCCAATAGTAGTTGGTTCCGACTTGGAGGTTTTCGCGCATTTCAGGGTCGAGCTGGATGAGCTCTTCCGTCCCTGAGGACCAGGCCATGATGACGGGCTTTTTCGGCGTGAAGCCGAAATTATAGATCTGCCGCAATGCGGTCACGGCGTCGAGGCCGAAGTTGACCATCATGATCGCGTCGGGGTTCGCAGCCACGGCTTTCGTGATGTACGACGAGAACTCACGATGCCCCAGGGGGTGGCGGTCGACGCCAGCTATCGTCAGGTCGAATTTGGGGGCCAGCATTTCGGCATATTTCTGCAGCGACCAGCCGAACGCGTAATCCGCTACGAAGAGGTAAATGGATTTGGCCTCGGGATTGTTCTTTTTGAAAACCCGCAGATTCGCTTCCACGGCCGTATAGGCCGGTGCAGCCCATTGGAATGTATAACGGTTGCAACGCTTGCCTGAGAGATCCTCCGTGCCTCCGCTGAAGGCATACATCACCTTGTTGCGGTGCGCGACCTCGGAGACGGCGAGACCGACGCCCGATGACCAAGGCCCAACCATGAATTTCACGCCTTCGCCGTCGATGGCCTCCTGAGCGCGCCGGGTTGCCGTACCGGCCTTCGTTTCGCTGTCCCGGGTGATGTATTTGATCTTCTTGCCGGCCACTTCGTTGCCGAACTGCTCGAGGGCGACCTGGGCGCCGTGGTCGAGAAGGGGGCCGATGTCGGCATAAGGACCGCTGAACGGCCATATTCCGAGAAGGACGACCTCGTCGTCTGCCGCGCTGGCCGAGATGGCGGTCGCCGCCAATCCGAACGCCGCCGCAATCGCCATTCCTTTGATGGCGACCATCTTCCTATTCATGGGCATTCTCCCTTTCTGAATCGTTATTATTGATGAGGGCGTGAGGTCGCCCGGCTGGCGCCTCGCGCAAATTCTTTCTCCGATTTTGCTTAACCCCGGGTCTGATTGAACCGTTCGACATTATTCAGGTAATTGATGCAGGTGTCGAGCGACTCGACATCGGCGAATTTCGCGTCGATATCGAATAGGTTCCAGGCCACGGCGCCGGGGACGCGATCACCGATGCATTCGCGAATGGCGATCGTCCGAAATCCTTCAGCCAGGCCATCGCAGATCGTCGTGCGAACACAGGCGGTGGCCGTCACGCCCGTAACGAGGATCGTGTCCACGCCCGCAGAACGGAGGTAGCCTGCGAGCGGCGTGCCGCTGAAGGCGCTCGCGCGCTTCTTGAGCATCACGTATTCGCCTTCGATGGGCGCAATGCGCGAATCGATGGCCCAAAGGTGCTCGTCTGCAAGGTCGACCGCCTCGACGGGGATTTTGTGGTGCCACAGCCCCATGTCGGTCGCGGGATCATTGCGGTTGGTGTTTTGGTAAGCTGTGGTGACGTGCACGACAACGTGGCCGTTCTTCCGGCACGCTTCGAGCAGACGCTGCATGCCCGGAATGATCTCGTCATCGATCTTATCGCAGGTAAATGGGTTGCCCGGCCGGGTCCAGGCATTTGCGAGGTCGACGCTGATAAGGGCGGGCTTGCGACCAAAGCCGATGCGCCTTTGGAAACCTCGCTTTTGGTAAATCTTGGTGCTCTCGTCGAACGCCCTCTGCAGCATCTCGTCGAGCTGATCGAGATCCATCGTTTCCTCCACCGGCCCGTTTGTCCGCCGCGAAGCGGGTGTGGGCCTGATCTGTTTTGTGCCCTATCAAAGCCCGAGATGGAGGGAATGGGAAGCCCAGGAGGGGCGCGAAGCCTTTTGGGCCGGGGAAAATATCGAAAAGCGGCCGCCATAGCAGGCAGCCTCTCAATTCCCGCGCAGTTCGCGAATGGCCATGCGTGCAAGCTCGTCGGCGCGCTCGTTTTCCGGGTGGCCGGCGTGCCCTTTGATCCAATGCCAGCGGATTTCATGATCGCCGAGGGCCTGGTCCAGACGCTGCCAGAGCTCGACGTTCTTCACCGGTTTCTTGTCTGCGGTGCGCCAGTTGTTGCGCTTCCAGGTGTGGATCCAGGACGTGATGCCGTTCCGGAGGTAGGCGCTGTCCGTGTAAAGGTCCACGATCGATGGTCGCTTCAACGCCTCGAGCGCCATGATTGCCGCCATCAGCTCCATGCGGTTGTTGGTGGTAACCGGCTCGCCGCCGCGGATCTCTTTGCGATGTGGACCCGATGTCAGAATGGCGCCCCAGCCGCCCGGTCCTGGGTTTCCCGAGCAGGCGCCGTCCGTATGGATTTCGACGTGAGGACGCTCGCGGCTCATGATGCAGTTTCGAGGCCGTATTCGCTGACAGAGCGAACGGTACGATGGAAGCGCAGGCGGCGCAGGTATTCGAGTGGGTTGTGCGGCTTCACGAGGGCACTCTGGGACGTGTGCAGCCAGTCGTAGGCACGGGTCAGCAGAAACCTGAGCGCGGCGCCACGCGCCAGCACTGGCAGAGCGCGGCGCTCCGGCTCTTCGAGAACTCGTGCCTGCTCGTAGCCCTTCAATAGCGCGCGGCTCTTGGTGATGTTGAAGGAGTAGTCCTGCTCGAAACACCACGCATTGAGGCAGATGGCGATGTCGTAGGCGAAGTAGTCGTTGCAGGCGAAGTAGAAATCAATCAGCCCTGAAAGCTCGCTGCTGCGGAAGAACACATTGTCCGGGAAGAGGTCGGCGTGGATAACTCCGGCGGGCAGCCCCTTCGGCCAGTTGGGCAGCAGCTCATCGAGCTCCCGGCGGATCTCGGCGGCAAGACCGGGCGAGATGTCATCAGCTCGATCTTTGAAGCGGTTGAAGAGATCCTCCCAACCTTGAGGCCCCAACGCATTCTCTCGAGTGAGGGCAAAATCGCGCCCGGCGAGATGCAGCTTCGCCAAGGCTTGGCCAACGGCCTGACAGTGCTCCGGCCGCGGCCGGCGTATCCACATGCCATCGAGGAACGTGACCAGCGCAGCGGGTCGGCCAGCCAGCTCGTTCAGCATCGCGCCATTCCGGTCACGGACTGGCGTCGGGCAAGTGATGCCAGCCTTCGCCAAGTGCTCCATAAGGCCGAGGAAGAACGGCAAATCCTCCCGCCGCACGCGTTTCTCATAAAGCGTCAGGATGAAGCGGCCCCGGGCTGTGTGGACGAGATAATTGGTGTTCTCGACCCCTTCGGCGATACCCTTGCAGGAGATCACCTCGCCGAGCCCGTAGCGATCGATGAACCGAGCCAGCTCGTCGTCAGCGACTTCGGTGTAGACGGCCATGGGTCAGGCGCTCGCGATCTTCTTGCGGGCGGGAGCTGCGTCGCGCAGCTCGCGGGGCACGTTGAAGGCGATGTGCTCCTGCGCGGTGCTGACGGTTTCGACGGTCAGATCGAAGCGCGTGCGGAATGCTTCGATGATTTCGTTGACCAGCTCCTCGGGCGCGGACGCGCCTGCGGTGAGACCAACTCTTTCGACCCCCTCGAAGTCCGCCCAATCAAGGTCGGCGGCGCGCTGCACGAGCATAGATCTACTGCAGCCGGCCCGCTCCGCTACCTCGACCAGCCGCAGAGAGTTGGAGCTGTTCGGCGCTCCGACAACCAGGAAACGCTCTACCTTCGGCGCAACAGTCTTGACCGCAGCTTGCCGGTTCGTCGTGGCGTAGCAGATGTCTTCTTTATGAGGACCGATGATCTGCGGAAACCGCTCCTGCAACGCGGCCACGATCTCTGCCGTGTCATCCACTGAAAGGGTCGTCTGGGTGACGTAGGCGAGCTTATCTGGGTCCTTGGGCGTGAATCTGCGGGCGTCTTCCACCGTCTCGATCAATGTCACCGCGCCATCAGGCAGCTGGCCCATGGTGCCGATGATTTCAGGATGACCGGCATGGCCGATGAGCACCAGCTCTCGACCGTGCGCGTAATGATGATGCGCTTCCTTGTGCACCTTCGAGACCAGCGGGCAGGTGGCGTCCAAGTGGAAGAGATTACGCGCCTTGGCCGCCGCCGGGACGGACTTCGGCACGCCGTGTGCCGAGAAGATCACAGGAGCATCGGTTTCGGGGATCTCGTCCAGCTCCTCCACAAAAATGGCGCCTTTCGCTCGAAGAGATTCGACCACGAATCGATTGTGCACAATCTCGTGCCGCACGTAGACGGGAGGGCCGTACTTGGCCAGCGCCAGCTCCACGATCTGGATCGCGCGATCCACCCCAGCGCAGAACCCACGGGGTGCCGCCAATATCAACGTCATTTTTTGCCGTTCGTCGCGCGGGCTCTGGTCAACGGCCGGAGAGGCGGACATACCTTTGGTCCAGGTCAATGAGTCGAGTCCCTTTCGTAGCTACGCGCTTGGTCGCCGCAAGTCGAGGGCGTTGGGAGCCAGCGACGGCGATGCGACAAGTGTTCCCACGTGTGCGGGGTTTTCCGTCGCGGTGCAAGACAGCAAACTGCCGGCGCTTTCCGGCCAAAACAAGTAACGAGCGGAACAGCTGTGAACATACTCAAGACGGCTGCGGCGCGCAGATCGCTTCAGGTGATCACATCGGGGCTGACGGTGACATTGGTCGCGGGCTGCGGCATGTCCAGCCTCACCTCGGGGCTCGGCGGTGGTGTGCTCGGGGGCTCCTCAGGCTCGAGCACCGAAGTCGCGACGGTCAGTGAGGACCAGCTCCTTTCCGCGGCCAAGGCCGATTATGGCACAACGGGCTCCTCGGGCGTCGATGCCGCGCACGGCTGCCCCCGCTTCGTCGTGTGGCCGCGTGACAGCTACGTTACAATCTACGAGCAGGGGCGGGTCGGTGATGCCCTGGCCGTCATGCATCGGGGCGAGATCACCAAGACGGCGCGTGAGTGTCACTTCGAGAACGGCCGCGTGGTGGTCAAGTACGGCTTCTCCGGACGGGTCCTGCTGGGCCCGCGTGGGCATGCTGGAACGGTGAGATTGCCCATCAATGTTTTCGTAACAGATTCACGGCGTGAGAAACTCACGCAGGACGCCATGGCGGTCGACGTGGCCGTCTCGGTCGATCGCCCGATCGGCTACTTCTCCATCGTGCGCACCGTATCCTTCCAGATACCGGAAGGTACGCGGCCGGCTGAATACGAGGTCTTCGTCGGCTTCGACCGCAACCTGCCAAACGCCGGCTGACGTCGCTCATCTCTGCTGTCGAGATGTTGCGCTGCAGATTGACTTCGCAATCCGCGGCCCTATGGTGAGGTACTGCCAGTCGACACTTGCGGAAGAGTTCGGCAGCGTTCGCGCTGTCGGCGCCGAAGGAGCAACCGCCCCGGAACCTCTCAGGCAAAAGGACCGCAAGTTGATGGCGCTCTGGAAAGCGGCCGTGGTGATCCGTCACCCGGTCCACCGAAGGGGTTAAGACCCGGCTTCCGCGAGACACCGCGGGCGGCGGGGTTGACTCTCTCAGGTTCCGAGACAGAGGGGGCTCGATGGCGGGTGTTCTCGGCACTCGTCCTAGGTGAGCCGTCTCAAGTCTCTGGGAACGCTGAATGAGCGCAGATACCGCCACTGGTCCGCTGAAGCGAACACCTCTTTACGATCTGCACCGTGAGCTCGGCGCCAAGATGGTGCCGTTCGCCGGATACGAGATGCCGGTGCAGTATCAGCTCGGCATCCTGAAAGAGCATCAGCACACGCGCACGCACGCCGGGCTCTTCGACGTTTCACACATGGGCCAGGCGTACCTGATCGGTCCCGATCACCAGACAGCGGCCGCGGCGCTCGAGACCCTTGTCCCCGCCGACATTCTCAATCTCAGGCCTGGCATGCAGCGCTACACGCAGCTGCTGAACGCCGAAGGCGGCATCGTCGACGATCTCATGGTGACGCGTTCGGCCGATCCGGCTGAGGACGGCAAGCTGCTGCTCGTCGTCAATGCCTCCCGCAAGGAGGTGGACTACGAGTACATCTCGGCGCGTCTGCCGGCTTCGGTTCGGCTCGAGCCTCAATTGGATCGCGCGCTGCTGGCGCTGCAAGGACCGGAGGCGGCGGCCGTTCTTAGCAAACATTCTCCCGACGCAGTGGCGCTCGGCTTCATGGGCGCGCGGCGAGCTTCCGTTGGTCCATTCGTGTGCCACGTCAGCCGCTCGGGCTACACCGGCGAGGACGGATTCGAGATTTCGGTAGCTGCAGATGAGGCCGTCGACTTGGCCCGCCTCCTGCTGGCCGAAGCGCCGGTACAGCCGATCGGCCTCGGCGCCCGGGACTCGCTCCGCCTCGAGGCGGGGCTCTGCCTCTACGGGCACGAGCTCGATGAGACGACAACGCCTGTCGAAGCGGGGCTCGTGTGGTCGATCCAGAAGCGCCGGCGCGAGGAAGGCGGTTTCCCTGGGGCAGAGCGGATTCAGCAGGAGTTGCGGGAAGGCCCCAAGCGGCTTCGCGTAGGCATCAAGCCCGAGGGGCGTGCACCAGCTCGCGACGGCACCGAAATTCTGGACACGTCCGGCGCTCGTATCGGCGTCATCACATCCGGGGGCTTCGGGCCCACGGTCAATGGTCCGATCGCGATGGGTTACGTCGAAACCGCGTTCGCCAAGCTTGGCACAGCTGTCGAGCTGATGATTCGTGGCAAAGCCCAACCGGCAAAGATCGTCGACCTGCCTTTCGTACCACATCGTTACCTTCGCAAAGCCTAACCGGAGACCCATCCATGGCGCTCGAACGCTTTACCGAGGACCACGAGTACATCCGCGTCGATGGTGACATCGGAACCGTCGGCATCACAGCTCATGCGCAGGAGCAGCTCGGCGACGTCGTATTCGTCGAGGTGCCCGAGGTCGGGCGCACTGTGAACCAGAAGGAGGCGATTGCTGTCGTCGAATCCGTGAAGGCGGCGAGCGACATCTTCGCTCCGGTATCCGGCGAGGTCGTCGAATCTAATGCGGAGCTCGCGTCGAACCCCGGGCTGGTGAACGAGGACCCCGAAGGAAAGGCTTGGTTCTTCAAGCTGCGGATCACGGACAAGTCCCAGCTCGACGGGCTCATGGACCGGGCGGCCTACGAGGAATTCGTCAAGCAGAGCTGAATGTCTTCTTCCCTCCTCCTTTGCGGGGAAGAGACAGGTGGGGGCAGTGCGCGAACCCAAGCGCAGTTCCTCCTCCTGAACTCTCTGCCGTCGGGATGAGGGGAGGGCACCTACGAGCGACGTACCGATGGAGCGGTGCTAATGCGTTATCTTCCCCTCGAGCAGGCCGATCGCGAGGCCATGCTCGCCAAAATCGGCGTTTCGGCCGTGGACGCGCTTTTCGCCAGC